>Ga0206975_1158_pt1 | contig 16659 bp, 13 predicted proteins | sample Alteio_BWOrgHeat_81_FD_152919 | JGI IMG/M metagenome (GOLD analysis project Ga0206975, IMG submission 152919) | Enriched cells from forest soil in Barre Woods Harvard Forest LTER site, Petersham, Massachusetts, United States -... | ecosystem: Environmental > Terrestrial > Soil > Temperate forest >... | reverse complement strand
TCGCGCCCTTCTGGTAGCTGATGGTCTCCGTCGCCGTAGTGGAGGCGAAGGCTGTCGAAGCCGCAGTCTGGGCGCTTGTGGTGTCCTGCAGAGCTGCCGTCGTGTCGTCGATGGCAACGCTCGAGTTGGTGTTGGAGATGAGGATACCGGTGTCGGCAGCCGCATCTGTCGTATCGCCCACAGCCGAAGCGGTGGTGAGGCTGGCCGTAACTCCGGGGATCCCGTCCTTGTTGATTTCAGCAATCAGACCGCTGACTGTGGTCGCAGTCGTGGTCAGAGTGCTGGTAGTGCCGTCAGCATTGGTGACAGTGAAGGTCAGGCTGCCCGTGAGGGTATCGCCGGCCTTGGCCGCGGTGGTCAGTGTGCCGCTGGTATCGAGCGAGAGATCGATGAACTGCCCCGATGAGCTCTGGACCACTGTGCCGCCCGAGTCGCCCACCGTGGTGGAAGAAAGCGGCGCAAAGTAGAGGTTATCGATGGAGGAACCGGAGGTTGACGAGTCGCCGACAAAGATGTTCACGCCCGCGGCTGCGCCAGTGAAGACCTGGTTGGAGTTGTAGGTCGTAGTCTGGCCGATGGAGTTGATCTCCGACAGGATCGACTGATACTCCTGGTTGGCCGCAGCTTCCTGTGTCGAGTTGAGGGTGCCGTTCGCTGTCTCGGTGGCCAGCGTCACGGCCCGGTTAAGCAGGCTCGTCACTTGCGAAAGAGCGCCATCGGCCACTTGCAGCAGGCCTACGCCCTCAGTGGCGTTGGTGGCAGACTGCGTCAGCGCGGTGGAGTTGGCCTGGAGTCCGTTGATTAGCGACAGACCAGCAGCATCATCCGATCCAGAGTTGATCTTGGAACCGGAAGAGAGCTGCGTGAGCACCGACTGCAGGCTGTTGTTGGTGTTGTTCAGATTGTTCTCTGCGTACAGAGCGGAGATGTTATTGAGTACTCCCAAACCCATGGGGTTGCTCCTGGTCGATGCGTGGATTTGCTGCTGCATCCGGCTGCAAAGCCCGTTCAAAGAGCTTGAGGCGTGGGGGAGGCAACTGCTGGGGTGTCGACTTCTCTACAACGCTCAACAATCTTGGCACTTCGAGCGTCAATGGTGCATTGTCTCTTGCTCTCAAGGCGAATAGCTCGAACGAAACGTCTCTTAACCAGGACATTGCCAATGAGGAACTGCGCATCTCTGCCGAAAAGGTCACCCTCACGCAAGAACTGACTACGGCCAACGAAATTCTCCAGTCCATCCCGGCCAATCTCAACAATGTCAACGAACTTTATTCAGCGATCACCGGCTATCAGGCCCCCAAGCTCTAGACACGCGCAGCGGAGACGACGCATGACAACCTATCAGGAACACGCGCTGGACGGGGCCTCGCCGGTGGACCTCGTAGTAGCTCTCTATGACGGCATTATCCGCTTTCTCTATGCAGCGATTGCTGCCGTTGAGCGTGGGGACGTTCACGGGCGCCGCGTTGCGGTCAAGCGAGCGCTGGCTATTCTCATTCATCTTCAGGCTCGGTTGCGGATGGACATAGGCGGCCGTCCGGCGCAGGTGTTGAGCGAATACTACGCCTCGATGTTTGCGCTTGTGCTACAGGCTTCGCTGGCGGCTTCGCCGTCACGATTTGAAGAGGTGATCGGCTGCATCCGCAATGTGCGCGATGCATGGCGGCAGGTCGCTGCCGATCCTGCCATCCGCATAACCGCTCCCTCCAGTGCGTCAAAGGACGGCTCCGCAGTTCCGTCCCTCCCGCGATTTATAGCCTCAGCCGAAACCGAATCCGCCTCTCGCTGGACTGCCTGAGACGGTCTATGAAGCGCCATGCTGATTCAAAGAGATCAGGCCAAGCTAGCAATCCGCAGTCTTGGATAACACTCCCGAGTGAGCAATTAGGACCATACGCCGAAATAAACCATGGCGTAAGTTCAGCAAAGAGCAGCCCATAAGCCAGACAGGCCCTCCCCTTGCGAAAGCTATGGGCTGCTCGGAGTGCACTAGAGATGACAACCTTTATCTCGTTCGCCAGAAGAAGGAATCACGATTCTTCGATCGATTCAATCTGCACGAAGTGTTACCAAACCATCGCTTCTGCGGATAACATGAACGAGCTTGACTCTGCGGAAGAGAAGCATCTATGCGACGAAAATGGAGAATTTAACTATCCATTCGCAGAATCTCTACGGATTGCTTCTTAGGAACACTGCTAAGAGTTCAAGCATCTTGTTGCTGCTTGGCACATATATCTATCCAGTCACCGAAAGCTCTTCTTCCAATAGCTGTTTCTCGTAGAGATCGGCATAATACCCGCCGCGACCGAGCAGCTCATCATGCGTTCCCAACTCGATGATCTGTCCACCGGCAAGCACCGCGATCTGGTCGGCGTCTCGCACGGTTGAGATGCGATGAGAGATCAGGATGGTCGTACATTCCTTTACATACCCGCGCAGGCCGTGCAGAATGCGTTCTTCGGTGTAGGTATCGACGCTGGCCAGAGCGTCATCGAGAATCAGAATTCGCGGATGCCGCAGCAGCGCGCGCGCAATTGAAGTTCGCTGCTTCTGCCCGCCTGAGAGCGTCACGCCGCGCTCGCCCACCATGGTTTCAAAGCCTGCCGGAAACTCCTCGAACTCCTGGCGAATATGCGCTGCTTCGGCCGCTTCCATAATTTCGGCCTCGGTCGCGCCGGGCGCGCCGAAACAGAGGTTTTCACGAATCGTCTCGCTGAAGAGAAACGTCTCCTGTGGCACCACACCAATATTCCGTCGCAGCACTGCCAGCGGATACTCACGGACAGGCCGGCCATCAATCCACAGCGTGTCTTCACTCACATCGAGCAGTCGTGGAATCAGGTTAATCAGCGTAGTTTTACCCGCGCCTGTAGGCCCTACGATGGCAAGCGTCGAGCCCGCTGGCACACGCAGCCGGACATCGCGCAGGATGGCCTTGTCGCCATAGCCAAAGCTCAGCCCACGAAACTCGATCTCACCACGCAACACCAGATCTGCGGGAAGGGAAGTGTCAGCCCGGCTGTCGTCAATCTCAGGCTCAGAGCGCAATATCTCATCAATGCGCTTCACGGAGGCAGTTCCACGCTGGAAAAGATTGATGACCCAACCCACCGCGATAATCGGGAAGGTCAGCAGCACCATGTAGGTGTTGAAAGCAGTAAATTCACCCACATCGATGCGATGCTGCAGCACCAGTCTTCCGCCCGCGATAAGGGTAATCACCATCGCCACGCCCAGCATAAATTCGAGCGTCGGCCACAGCATCCCCATCAGCTGTACCAGCCCAAGTGCCCGCCCGATGTACTGCCTGTTGGCCTTCTCAAACGAAGCGATCTGCGACTCTTCGCGAGCAAAGGCTCGCACCAGCCGAGCACCGGAGAAGTTCTCCTGCGCATGCGCCGTAATCTCTGAAAAGCTCGCCTGGATGCGCTCAAACCGCTCGTGAATGCGCGCCCCGAAATACTGCACCAGGATGCTAGCAATCGGCATCGGCGCCAGGGCCACCAAAGTCAGCCACGGGCTGATGCGCAGCAGGAAGTACAGCGCACCCACCGAAAACATCACCGTGTTGGCCGAGTACATGATCGCCGGCCCCAGCAGCTGTCGCACCGCACTTAGATCGTTCGTCATGCGTGCCATGATGTCGCCTGTGCGATAGCGCTGGTAGTAGCCCGCGTCCTGCTTTTCCAACTGGCGGAAGAGGTCGTTGCGCAGGTCAAATTCGATTTCCCGCGAAATGCCGATCAGGATCCACCGGGAGGCATACAAAAATACACCGGACAGCAGCGCGATTCCCACCACCAGCCCGGAGTAGTAGAGAATCATCCGGCGCATCGCCACAGGGTCGGGTCCCAGATGATTCAACTCATTGACCGCGCGTCCCAGCACCTGGGGAAAGATCACCTTGAAGCCGTTGGTTGCCATCAGGGCGAGCGTACCCCACAGGTATCCCCAGCGGTATCGCGCCATGTAGTGGAAGAGCGGCTTCAAATCCCGGATCATAGGCTCATTGTACCGGGCCGCGAACGAGGCTGGCAGGTGTTTCGCTGCCCGGCCATCCAGTACCATTGCCGCATGAAAATTTCGCCTTGCACGCGCAGGGAATTCATTCAGGCCGGGGCAATAGCCGGAACAACAGCCGCTCTGCAGGGGTTAGCTGGCGCGGCGCTCTGGGGAACGCCTGCATCGCCAGACAGCACAGCATGGGCTTTGAAACCAATGCGCTGGGCGCAACTGACGCTTGTAGAAGACGATCCGGGCAATGTCGGTCCAGATAAGGGTCCGGATAAGTTCGACCTTGGCTTCTGGCTGGACTACTTCAAGCGCACCCGTTCAGACGGTGTCTGCCTGAGCGGCGGCGGATGCGTGGCCTACTATCCGACACGGGTTCCGTTCCATCACCGCAGCGCTTGGTTGGGTGATAGAGACGTGCTCGGCGAGCTGATCACCGGCTGCCGCAAACTGAATATGACGGTGCTGGTCCGCACCGATCCGCATGCAACCTATGACGATGCACAGGCTGCACATCCAGACTGGATCGCCGTAGACGCTCAGGGTAAGCCGCGACGCCACTGGGCTTCACCAGAGATGTGGGTGACATGCGCGCTCGGCCCGTACAATTTCGAGTTCATGACGGCTGTGCACCGGGAGATCATGACCCGTTACCGTCCCGATGGGATTTTTCTCAATCGCTGGGATGGCTCAGGCATGTGTTACTGCGAGCATTGCCGCACAAATTTCAAGACTGCATCCGGCTTTGATCTGCCGCGGACAAATGATCCCCACGATCCGGTGCGGCGCGCCTATACACTGTGGTGGCAAGGACGGCTGGTCGAAGTACTCACCGTGTGGAACAAAACGCTGCGTGAGATCAACCCCAAATCCTGTGTAATCCCCAACAACGGCGGCGGTGCGTTGACTCAACTCGACACGCTGCAGATCAGTGGCATGACTCCGATGCTGGTAGCAGACAGGCAGGCGCGTCAGGGTCTGACGCCTCCTTGGGTGATGGGCAAGACTGCACGCGAGTACCGCGCTACGATGGGGCGCAAGCCGATCATCGGGCTCTTTGGCGTTGGCCTGGAAGAGCCCTACCGCTGGAAGGACAGCGTGCAGAGCGATGCCGAGATTCGCATCTGGGCGATCGAGGGAATCGCCAACGGCATGCGGCCATGGTTCAGCAAGTTCAGCGGTACCCTGCATGACCGGCGCTGGCTCAAAGGCGTCGAAGATCTATACACATGGGCAGCGAAGAACGAGCGCTATCTTCGCCATGATGAGCCGATGGCTCGCGTGGCGATTGTCTTCTCGCACCAGACGGCGGCGTACTATGGCGGCAGCAACGCGCGAGACAAGGTTGAGAATGCCTGCCTTGGTTGGTGCCAGGCGCTGGTGGAGTCGCGCATTCAATTTGAGATGGTGCATGACCGCCTGCTCGATACGGCGCATCTGAGCCAGTTTCGTACGCTGATTCTGCCCAACATCGCAGCGTTGAGCGATACGCAGTGCGACCAGCTGCGCGCCTTTGTGAGAGGCGGCGGCAACCTGATCGCAACCTATGAGACGAGCCTTTACGACGAGTGGGGCGTGCAGCGTAAGAACTTCGGCCTGAGTGATCTTTTCGGCGCGAACTGGACCGGCCGTATGCAAGGGCCGATACAGAATTCCTATCTGAAACTGGAGCATGACGCGCTGCCGCACCATTCGCTGTTTAAGGGATTGGAGGATGCCCCGCGCATCGTGAACGCTGCCTCACAAGTTGTTGCAGAGCCTCGTGAAAAACTGGCGGAGATGCCGCTTACGGTAATTCCGAGCTACCCCGATCTGCCCATGGAGAAGGTCTATCCTCGTGTAGGTGAATCGGGCATCGCCGCAGTCTATCTGCGTGAACATGCCGATGGTCCGTCGTCAGGCCGCGTCGCCTACTTTTCCTCTGATATCGACCGTACCTTTTGGGAAGTCCTGGCTGAGGATCATCTGAAATTGCTGCGCAACACGATAGAGTGGGCAACCCAGGAGAAGCCCACTGTTGCGGTTTCCGGTCCGGGGCTGCTTGATATTGCTGCATGGCGCGACCGCGAGGCGATCGTTATCCATTTAGTCAATCTAACCAATCCCATGGCGATGAAGGGGCCATATCGCGAGTTTGTGCCCGTCGGCGCACAGCAGTTGCGAGTGCGGCTGCCAGAAGGCCTGAAAACGAAGACTGCACATCTTCTCGTGGCAGAGCGGAGCGTCGAGATCCAGCGCGATGGCGAAGAGATAGTGATCGCCGTGCCGTCAATCTTAGATCATGAGGTCGTGGCGATAGACGTGTGACCGGTATTGCGAGCGTTAGCTGTCTTTGCGATACAGCAGGTCGCGGATCGCCTTCCGTCGGGCTTCGTTGGCCTCATTCTCGATCTTGCGATCGATCGCGTCACCACCGCGCTTGCCTGCAGAGACTTCCTCGGCGTCAGGAGCGCTGCACTCCGGACAGCGATTGGCAAAGCCAGGCTTATCCGGCTTCAGTTCAAACTCTTCACCACACATTACGCAGACTTTAATCGGGAACGCCATTTCAATATCTATTTTAGCGAAAACGGTAGCGCCAGGTCGATACCGGTCATGCCTCGCGATTAAGCCTCCCCGATGCATTCCTTCCACAGATCGGGCCGCCTGCGCTGAAACTCGGCGATGAGGTTGATGCACTCCTGCGAGTGCAGGTCAACGATCTCGATGCCCTGCGCCTTCAGCCACTCCACGCCGCCCTGCGCGTTGACTGAATCACCGACGATCACCTTGCTGAACCGGAATTGATTAATCAGACCGGTGCAGTACCAGCAGGGCGCAAGCGTTGTTACCAGGATGGTGTCATGCCAGGTAGGGCGTCGCCCCGCCGCCCGAAATGCGTCCGTCTCGCCGTGCAGGGAGCAGTTGCCCTCCTGCACGAGCCGATTGCGCCCTGCGCCAAGCAACGTACCGTCGATGTGGAAGATTGCGCCGCCCACCGGCACTCCGCCCTCGGCGAATCCAATGCGCGCCTGCTCCAGCGCGACAGCCAGCATCGCGTGAGGGTCCATTGTCCGCACAGGTGAAGATAAGTCAACTGTTTCCATCTTCCAAACCTACCACTCGCAATCCGCTTGACTCAACCAGCCTTTGCCCCGACACTAAAGTTCAATCCGGCCACATTTCTACACAAAATTTCCTCACAAAGGGCGCAACGATTGAAGCAGACACCGCAATCCGAGCCTCAAACGATCGTTAAGCCCGGTTATGGCCTCCACCACCAGGCGCTTGGTCCGCTTGAGACTCTTGCGCAGTCCATCTCAACCATGGGACCGACGTGTTCGCCGGCGATGACCGTGCCCCTCGTCTTTGCGACCGCCGGCAACGGAACATGGCTGGCCTACCTGCTGGCGATGGGATGCACGCTCCTAATGGCCCTTTGTGTAGCCCGCTTCGCGCGCGAATCCGCATCACCCGGTTCGCTTTACTCCTACACGATGTCTTCGCTCCCGCCAATGCTCGGCAGTGTCTCCGCCTGGGCTCTGCTGCTCGCTTACGTGGCTACAGGAGCATCCGTGACAGGCGGCTTCATTCACTACGCCAACGTCGTTCTGGGTGAATTCTTCGGGTTCAGCGCGCCGGCTATTCCTCTGGCGATCTTTGCCGTCGCGGTCGCAATCGCGGTTGCGTACAAAGACGTCAAAGTGTCCGCGCGTCTGATGGTCTATATCGAACTAGCCTCCGTTGCCGTGATCGCGCTTGTCTTCGTGATGGTGCTGTGGAAGCACGGTCTGCATATCGATCCGGCGCAGTTTGCATTGCGAGGCGTTCACTGGAGCGGAGTGCGGCTGGGCGTTGTACTTGCGATGTTCAGCTTTGTCGGGTTTGAAAGCGCGACCACGCTGGGTGAGGAGGCGAAGCGTCCGCTGCAGACGATTCCGCGTGCGGTGATTCAGAGCGCGTTGCTCTCCGGGCTTTTCTTTATCGCTGCTTCTTATACTGAAGTGCTCGGTTTTCCCGCATCCGCTGGAGCGCTTGATCAGAGCGCGTCGCCGATGAGTGTACTGACCACTGCGGCTGGAGCGCCACGTCTTGGCCCGTTCATCGATATCGGTGCCATGATCAGCATGTTTGCATGCACGCTGGCATGTGTCACAGCCGCTGCCCGAGTATTGCTGATGATGGCATGCAACGGGTTGGCGCATCGCTCAATGAGCAGGACGCATGACCGCAACGCTACGCCGCATATCGCCGTGTTGGTCACGGGCTTTGCAACAATGCTCATGCCTGTTGGTCTTTCACTGCTCAAGATCAACGGCGAGACCATCTATGACTGGACGGGTTCACTGGCCACCTACGGATTCATAGTTGTTTACGCGCTCGTGGCCGTAGCGCTGCCGCTGCACCTCAAGGCCGAAAAGAAGCTCACGCTGCCGATCACTGCGCTTGCAACAGCGTCAGTGCTTGCGATGGTGCTGGTCCTTGAAGGAACGCTCTATCCCGTCCCTGCGGCGCCCAAGAACTGGCTGCCCTACCTCTTCCTCGCATATCTGGCTGCCGGAATCCTGTGGCACCAGTGGCAGTCGCGAGGAGGACGCTTTCAAACGGAGGTCACCAAGGCAGAGCCTATGGTATCCGCCGTGGAAACCGCGAAAGTCGAGTAGAGCATCCGTTCTTCAGATCATTCAGCGGTCGTAGGATCAATGATCGACGTTACCCGTGATACCCGATTGGCAGGAAAGCCACCCTTTTGCGCATGCTCCCGCACGCTTGCCTCATCGAGCGCGTTGTAGATGCAATAGATCTTGTCATCGGTAACGTAGCTGTGAACCCACTGGATTTCCGGGCCCATCGAACGCAGAACGCCGCACGACGTCTGCGAAATTGCCTGTAGCTGTTCCGGCGTAAAGCTGCCGGCTCCTGGAATCTCCCGCTCAATCACGAACTTGGGCATCCGTAGCCTTCCTTTGCGTATGTAATCTGGATGGTTTATTCCGTGAGCAAGGATACAACGCGCGCCGGTGGGTTTTTGCGCCATCTTCCCAAAAAATAGCTATGTCGGGGTACGCAATAGCAGATATCCGCCGGTCAGGCCAAAGAGCAGGTCAGGGGACCAGGCGGCAATTGCCGCGGGCAGCACATTGGCGCTGCCCATCGCGTCAAAGAGGCCCATCACAGCCCAGTAAGTCACCGCAATTCCAATGGCTGCAGCCACTCCTGTCAGCGAGCCGCGCTTGCCCATAGAGACCGCGAATGGAATCGCTAGTACCGCCATCACGATCGTCACCAGCGGATAGGCCAGCTTGTGGTAAAGCTGTACGCGCAGGCGCATCGTATCGAATCCGCTCTGCTGCAGATCGCCAATGTAGCGCCGCAACTGGCCGAAATTCATCTCCTGCGACTGCAGAGCCTCCTTCTTGAAGTAGCCCGGCTCTTCGCGCACCTCGGCAAAGCTCGCGGTCTGAAATTCGTGAAAGCTCTTCTCGTTGGCTCCCTGCATCGTCCTGACCCAGCCATTCTCAAAGCGCCATGCGTGCGTCTCGTTATCCCATGCGGCGCGAGATGCAAAGATACGCCGTGTGATGCCGAAGGTAGCAGGATCGAATTCGAAGAGGCTTAGATTCGCAAATGCATTCTCGTCTGGATCGAAGAACTGGTAGTAGAAAATTCGTCCCGGTTCCCCAGGGCGCTGCTGGCCAAATATCCATTTCTCATCGGGATTAAGCGTCGTCTGCGCCGGCCGGCCCTTGATGATATTGCGCAGTGCTTCCTGCTTGCGATTAGCCTGCGGCAGATAGTACTGATCAAACGCGAAGAGACTCCCGGCCAGGATAGCCGCGATCACAAAGACGGGAATCACCAGCCGGTAGATGCTGATGCCTGTCGCCTTCATCGCGATCAGTTCGCTCGACCGCTGCAGTAGGCTGAACGTCACCAGCACCGCAATCAGCACGCTCAGCGGCGTGATCTGGTACAGCATGCTTGGTGTCAGATTCACAAGATACGCCCCCACCGTCGAGAGCGGAACGCGGTTGCGCAGAATATCGCCGATCAGCTCAAAGAAGGTGAATACCAGCATCAGCATGACAAACCCGGCCAGCACCATCACAAACATCTTCAGAAATTCGCGCAGCACATACTCATCAAGGATCAGCGGAAACCCGCGCGGCTTGAAGCGATGTAGCGTCTTCGCCAGGTCCGGCTTGAAGCGTCTCTTATAGCGCGCTTGAACCTCAGCCTCCCAGTTTCCTTCGTCGGCTGCATCTTCAGTCTCTCCAGGCAACTCAGGTTTTGGTCGTCGAGAGAACCATGCGCCAATCGCGTTCAGCGTCGTGCCTCCGGTTGCCAACTGGCTTAGCAGAAACAGCCCCGCTGCGCCAAAGACAACGTTGGCCAGCCACACGCCAACCTCAGCAGGCAGACGGCCCTGCTTGGCCCAGGCGATACCGAAGTTCGACAGCAGGTAATAGACGACCACCAGCAGAATCGTCAGGATGAATCCGCTACTCTTGCCGCCACGCCGGGAAGAGGCGCCAAGCGGTACGCCAATCAGCATGAGCACGAGGCACGCCACAGGAAAGGCCACCCGCCGATTCAACTCAATGCGGTACCGCTTGCCATCAGGGCTGTGCGAAAGCCGTATCAATTCACGATTGCTCAGCGCAAACAGTGGAGTATCAAGACGCCCGAGCTGCACATCGCTCAGCGGGCTGAAATCCAGCGGCCGGTCCGTCTGCGCAAAGGTGGAGATGTTGTACTGTCCGGGCTGATTGGTTTCCGTCTCATGATCGGTCACATTGCGCAGCCGAATCAGCAGTCCCTGCCCAGGTTCTTTGCCGTTGCCGGCACTGCCTTGCGCCACCGTCGCCGACTCTGCCGTTGTAATCCGTGGCGAAGCAGGGTCGCTCACGTCGGCGATAAAGACGCGCCGCCAGTTCGAGACACCAGTTCCGGCGCGCACGTCCTGTACGTAGATAACAGCATTCTTTAGCTCTTCGTAAAAGACGCGAGGCTGAATCTCAAAAGAGGCCTGGGTCCGTTCGAGATCGCGCTGCACCTCAAGAATTGCGCGGTTGGCGCGGGGAATCACATACAGGGCATTGAGCAGTCCAAGGCCGGTGCCGAGAAAGGCCACAACCGACGCGACACGCACAAAGTACCAGATACCCAGTCCCGACGCGCGCATAGCCGTAATTTCCGAGTCGGCGGCCAGCCGGCTGAGGCCGAGCAGCACACCCACCAGCACCGCCATCGGTATCGAGACCAGGAATGTGTTGGGCAGAGTAAAGAGAAAAACCTGTAGCACGACCTCAAAGCTGGAGCTGTTCCGAACCACCATATCCAGAATCTGCTCGAGCGGCTTCATCAGCAGAATGAAGGTGAACAACGCGCACCCAATCAACGAGTGCGACGCAATTTCCCCGAGGATGTACCGAGTCAGAATCCGCACAAAAGAAGAACCTGCCTAAAGTCTACAGCTCCCCACGCAACGTGCCGTAACAGAGCAGGTTTCTCCTTCCGCTTGAAGTAGTTACTGCGCCGGCTCAAAATACAGCGCAGCCCCGCCGGCCACACGCATATTCAGCGTCAGCGTATCCTTCTGAGTCACTTTGCGCGTGCTCTGATCCAGAGCCTCGTAGCTCGCCCCGGCTTTGGCCGGATCGAGATACAGATGAGCCGTGTAGCTTCCGCTGCCCAGGAAACCAAGCGACAGCTTGTAGCTGTACGCCTGGTCGGCCGTCATGCCGCCCACAAACCACCGCTTGCCGCTGCGCCGGGCAATGACAATATGCTCGCCCACTGCACCATCCAGAACCCGCGTCTCACCCCACACCGTCGGCACCACGCGCAGAAAATCCAGCCCTGGCTGGTTGCGATAGTGCTCCGGAGCATCCGTTACGCAGGTCAACGGACTCCAGTACACGACAAACAGGGCCAACTCCTGCGCACGGCTGCCAATCACTTCAGTGGGAGTTGTCTGCTTCCACTCCGCGGGGCTGCGATTCAGAAAGCCCCCCGGCGTGTAATCCATCGGACCCACCAGCATGCGCGTAAATGGAATCGTCAGCTTATGCGTTGGCGTTACCCTGCTGCTGAACTTGTTGTATTCATTGCCCAGCACGCCTTCGCGCGTCAGCAAGTTTGGATACGTCACCCGAAGGCCGGTCGGCTTGAATGCTCCGTGATAATCCACCATCAGGTGATGCGCAGCCGCCGCCTGCACCACGCTGATATACCAGTTCACCATCGCCTGGTCATCGCTATCCATGAAGTCGATCTTCACGCCGGCAATGCCCCATTGCTCATAGACGGCAAACGCCGCGTCCAGCTTGCCTGCTTTCAGCGCGCGATTCACATCACCGCTATGTAGCCACAGCCACTCACGTACATGGCGGTCCTTGGCAAATTGCAGAATGCCCTTCCAGTCCAGCGACTCATCTGGCTTTGTAATATCCGACTTCGGATCGTCCGGCTCGCCGTACCAATGCCAGTCAATCAGTTGATACGGAAAACCCATCTCGCCCGCAAATGCGATATATTCCTTGATCGTTTCGTTGTCGACCTTCGTATCTCCGCTCCACCAGTGATCCCACGCCGTCATTCCCGGCTTGATCCACGAAGTATCCGCAATCGCTGAAGGTAGGCTCAGATTCTCAATTAGCGAAGACTCAATCAGCGCCCCCGGCGTCGTCCCCAACATAATCACACGCCATGGCGAGTCATGCGGAAGCGTGCCAGCCACCAGCCCGTTGCCATCCAGCCGTGGTGAAAGACTGGCCACCAGACCATCGTTGTCAGGCCTCAGCGAAAGCCCCGCCCAGTCCGTCAGGTCCGCCTCAGCAATCGCCGCATACAGGTCCGGCTTTAGCTCCGCCAGCAGCGGCAATCCCACAATCGATCCGGTCGTAAGATCCGAGACGCGTTCCCGCGGATAATGCTGCTCCGACGAGTTATGAAACGCCGGGTAGCTTGTCGCCCACACTGTCGGATCGCCAGGGAAACGAAATCCCGTTCGCTCCCGCGTTACAACGAAGCTCCCGCCCTGCTCCGGCAGCCGGTACCGCAGCGCCATCCCGTCCGCATACGCACGCACAACCATGCCCAGCTGATGCGCGGGTGTGCCACCGTCCATAAACGTCAGAGTCAGCTCGTTGTAGTGGTTGCGAATTGTGTTCGTCTTGCCCCAGACAGGCGTCGTTGTCGCATCCTGCGTGCTCTGGTGCGATTCGACCAGCGTCATCTTTTCTGAAGCAGCCTGGCCTTTCAGGTCCAGCCCCAGCGGCGAATCCACAACCACCGCTGCGCCGTTAAAGGAAACCGAATACGAAAAAGGCGAAGCCTTGACGCGAACTATAACCTTGCCTTCTGGCGAAGCAACAGTCATCTGCGAATCGGACCCGCCAGCTTCCGAGCCGAACGCGCGAAAAGCCGCAAACTGAAGCACAAGGCATGACACAACAAGAAGAGGACGGACAATTCGCGCGACGTTCAAGAGCAACTCCCGGATTTCAGAATCACTCAAGCATACGCAATGACCCCGGCTCTGCGCATTGGGTTACTCCAGTGGAGCGCGCCAACCCCGCAGCCGCAGGCTGTTCGCCAGCACGCTTACCGAACTGAAAGCCATCGCCGCTGCCGCCATCCATGGAGCCAGCATCAGGTGAAACCACGGCCACAGCAGCCCCGCCGCCAGCGGAATCCCGATGACGTTGTAACCCGCCGCCCACGCAAGATTTTGCCGCATCACGCGAACCGTCGCACGAGCCAGTCCAATCGCCGTCGTCACTCCCGCAGGGTCACTCCGCAGCAGCAACACATCGCCGGCTTCCTGGGCCAACGCGGCGCCTGCACCCATGGCCATGCCCGCGTCCGCCTGCGCCAGCGCAGCCGCGTCGTTGATGCCGTCGCCCACCATGCCTACGCGAAGCCCGCTCTGCTGCATTGCTCGCACGCGCTCCACCTTGTCGCCCGGCAGCAGGCCGGCGCTCACTCGGCCAATGCCCACAGCCTGTGCAATCGGCTCCGCCGCAGAGGCGGAGTCGCCGGTCAGCATCTCCACCGCAAGCCCGTGCGCGCGCAGCCAGTCCACCATATGCCGCGCCGTAGGCCGCACGGCATCCTGTGCGTCAAAGAACCCCGCTGCGATGAATGAGCCATTACCGACGCCAATGGCCATCCAGAGCCGTGTCACTCCAGCAGCCGGCGCCACAACATCAGCAGGTAAGGGAACTCCCCACTCCCTCATCAGTGCTTCATTGCCCAGCAAACACTGCCTTCCCTCCACCGTCGCCGACAAACCGCGGCCCGGAATCACCTGCACGTCTCCAGCTACTCCCCACATCAACCCACGTTCCCGCGCCGCGGCCACCACTGCATGTGCCAGCGGATGAGCCGAATGGTCCTCTGCACTCGCCGCCAGCCGCAGCAGTTCCGTCTCCTCAAATCCCTCAAACGCTGTCGCGCTAGCAAGAACGGGCTTGCCCCAGGTCACAGTGCCCGTCTTGTCCAGCGCGATTGCCTGCAGGCCAGCCACTCGCTCCAGCGCTTCGCCGCCTTTGATCAGAACGCCAAACTGAGAGCCGCGTCCAATCGCTACGGTCAGCGCCGCCGGCACGGCCAGCCCCATCGCACAGGGGCACGCAATCACAAGCACCGCGACCGTCGCGGCAATTGCCCGCCCCACATCGTGGCTCGCGAAGAGCCAGCCCACCAGGGTCAGCACAGCCAATCCCAACACCACAGGCACAAAGATCGCGCTTACGCGATCTGCCAGCCGCTCCATCGGAGCCCGCGAACCCTGTGCCTGCTCCACCAGCCGTGCTATCTGCCTCAGGGTCGTTCCTGCGCCGGCCTGTTCCACGCGAACGGTAACCGCGCCATCATAGTTCACCGAACCGGCAAGCACTCGCTCTCCAGCCGCCCGCTCCAGGGGAGTAGCTTCCCCTGTCAGCATCGACTCATCCACCGTCGTTCGCCCTGATTCGATTGTCCCGTCCACAGGCACACGTTCGCCGGGCAGAATTACCACCATGTCACCGGGCTGCACCTCATCCAGCGCAACCATCGCCTCCTGTCCATCACGCAGCACCCTCGCCGTCGACGGCTGCAATCGAGCCAGGGCATCCACTGAAGCCACCGCCGAACGCCGCGCTCGCGCCTCAAGCCACTTGCCCAGCAAAAGAAAGCCAAGAATCAGCAGAACAGAATCGAAGTAAAGCGCACCGCCGCTTTGTCGAGCAGTCTCATAAGCCGAGTCGGCAAAAGCCACGCCGGTCCCAAGCGAAACCAGCGTGTTCATATTCGTCTCACCATGCAGCAGTGCTCGCCATGCGCTGCGATAGATCGGGCCACCAGCCCAAACAGCCAGCACAGCCGTTGCCGCAAGCTCTGCCCATTGCAGCGCTGGGGGTAGCTGCATTCCGAGCAGCATCGCTGCCACTCCACCGCCAATCGTCACCGCCGCCTTCCATCCGGTCAATGGCTCAGTCTCCTGCTTCGGAGAAGCAGCGTCCTCCGCCCTCGGCAGCACTGCGTCATAGCCCGAAGCGCGAATCGCTTCCACAAGCGCCTGTGGCTCCGTCGTTCGCGAGTCAAACTCCACGCCAGCCTGATGCCGCATCAGGTCCACCCGCGCCGACACCACTCCGGGAGTGGCGCGCAGTGCACCCTCCACATGTCGCTGACAGGCAGCACAAGTCATCCCCAGAACATGCAGGACAATCGTTTCAACTTGAGATTGTGAAGATTGCGAAGAGAAATTCTCGACAGCGGCAGCCGCGCTTCCGCTGACCCGGGTATTCATTTACGCTTCCACGCGGGCAGCAAAACCGGCTTTGGCCAGGGCAGCAATCGCCGCGGTCGCGTCCGCCTCGGGAGCTTCAAATCGGGCCGCGCCAAGCCGCACCTCTTCCACCTTGAACGGTCCCGCTGTCCCTATCGCCTGCGTTACTCGTCGTATACACGACCCGCAGTGCATTCCGTCGATTCTTAATACCACCTCAGTCATTCAGCGCACCTAACAGTAAGATAGCGCCGAATGGCCGAAAGATTCCGCCGCCGTCCCAGCAAGTGGTCATGACGGTTACTGAATTAGCGCATCCGCCTCGGAAAAAAGCATCCGCACACCCGTCGTTCTCACGCTGATCGCTACATCCCCAGCGGATTGAATTGAACCCGGTCCGATGCGCCGTGCTTGCGACAACACCTGGTCTGCTTCGCGTACTACCACCACCGGCGAACGCCCGCGGCTGACCGTGATGCCAAAGCACGCCGAGAGCCGTACTTCCACCACCTCTTTCAACGCATTCTTCACCCAGAACGGCTCGCCGAAGACCTCCATCCGCAGCCGCTCCGCTAGCATCGCCGCATTGATTGCGCTGCAGCCAGGCAGAGCCACCATAAATTCATCCTGCCCCATCCGTCCCAGTGCGTCATACGTGCGCAGTATGCGTCCGGCGCGCCGCGCCACTTCGCGCAGAAGTTGATCGCCTCCTGTGCGCCCAAGCTCGCTGTTCCACCGGCCAAATTCGTCCACGTCAAAGACCATCACGCTCAGCGCCCCCTGCAGCCGTTGCACCCGGTCGGTCTCGCGAAAAAGGATCGTCAGCAGCGTGTCGCGGTTCAGCGTGCCAGTCACCGGATCGTGCTGCACTTCGAACAGGC
>Ga0206975_1156_pt1 | contig 16742 bp, 14 predicted proteins | sample Alteio_BWOrgHeat_81_FD_152919 | JGI IMG/M metagenome (GOLD analysis project Ga0206975, IMG submission 152919) | Enriched cells from forest soil in Barre Woods Harvard Forest LTER site, Petersham, Massachusetts, United States -... | ecosystem: Environmental > Terrestrial > Soil > Temperate forest >... | reverse complement strand
TCGTGTTCGCGGGGATCGAGGCGGAGGATCTGGATGGCGATGTGCTCGAGGGAGCGGAGGAGTTCGCCGCCGCGCTGGGTGAGCATGGGAGCGTCGGGGCCGGCCAGTTCAACATTGAGGACCTGGGAGCCGGCCTCAGCGTGTTCGGAGCCCTCGGGTACAGGGCTGGCGCTGATGCGGTACTTCAGGCGCAGGCCGCCGAGACGGACTACCGAGTTGAGAAAGCTGGCGACTTGCTGGGCGGCTTGTTGCAGATTCTCGATTGGCATGACAAGTCAGTATCGCAAATTGCGCGGTGTAATGGGAACTGAGGGGCGCGGACAGGGGCTCAGTTTGTGGGAGGATGATCCGGTCCGGGCGACCTCCTGGAGACAGAAAACCCAGGTCTCGATGTAAGACCTGGGTCGCCTGCCGATCAGGTTGAACTGATTAGAGGCTGGTGTGGCCCGGGAGCGTGCGGCTTGATTCGAAATGACGAATGGCTCCGGGAATGCCGAATGCCAACGTAAGCAGCAGGCCGGTAGAGATCAGGTCGCGCGCGTAGAACGGGAGGCCAGCGGCGAAGCAGGTCATGAGGCCGCTGAAGCCGGGGGCGTACATGCCTCCGGGGTTGTGGGAGGTCAGCCAGACTGCGTAGTTAGAGACGAGGAAGAACGACGTCGGCCCAAGCACTGCGGCGGCGGCCACTCGGAGGACGGTGACGCGATGCGCGAGCAGGAGGCCACCAAGGACGATGGCGGCGGCGTACCAGCCCCAGGTGACGAGGTAGTCCTGCGCCTGGAAGGGGTAGTTGTAAACGTAGGTGGTGAGGTAGTAGTCGGCGACGGCGAGAGTGGCAACTGGAACCAGCATCTCACGCCAGCTGCGGCGCGCCCCGAAGTAGAGCAGAGCGCCGCCGACGGCGGTGAATCCGTACCAGCCGGAGTGAGGCAGGACGCGGCTCAGGAGAGCGGCAATGAGCAGCAGATATGCGGGCATGGGTACCTCGTAGTGACAAATTCTCTGGATTGAACCAGCTTTTTTACCGGGTCACGGGCTTGTTTCATTCTGGAGAGCTAGCGCTTGCCGGTCAATATTGATTTTACGCTTATTTTTGCTCCTTACCGCCCATGAACTGGCCGCCGTCTTCATGGCCGTCGATTACGTAAACCCAGCCGGACAGGCCGGCAGTGGCGGCCATGTGGTCGAGGCTGCGCTGCGGGCCGCCGACCATGCTGGTGTCGAGGAAGGGATAGGCGAAGCGCAGGTCGCTGAATTCGACAGCGGTCCAAGGCCGCGTATCGGGGAAATTGGGCGCAGGCTGGCCGGAGACGGACTGGTTTCCGATGTCACGGACGACGGGCCATTGCGACCAGTCGAGATAAACCTGGCCGAGGCGAGTGCGGCGAGCGAACTGGGTGGCTTCAGTGGCCGAGGGTTTGAGGAGGGAGTTGATTTTGGGGTCGCTGACGACCTGGGCGTGACGGGTGTCGACCTCTGCGGTCTGCCAGGAGGTGGGGGTTTCAATGAGAGCATGCCAGCGCCAGGGATTGGTGGGATAGGGCTCGACTGAGACACGCTGGATGGCTTCAGTGGCGACTCCGCTGGACTGGACGAGGTTGCGGGCGTTGGCGTGCTCGGCCCAGCGCCAGCACCAGAGGAGGACCATGCCGGTGAGAGCGAAGATGGCCCAGCCGCGCCCGCGGAAGCGGGTGCGACGGGCGCCGACTTCACGGTCGGCGAGGCCAAGGAGCGCGGGGATGATGAGAGCGGCGACGAGCAAGCCCCAGATGACCGGCTCAGCGATGAAGACAAGATCGCCGGAGTACCAACGCGGGCTGAAGGGAAAGAAAGGACGTATGCCGTAGTTGTTGGTCCAGTCGAGGAGGAGATGGCTGAAATGGGCGATGAGGGCGGTGAACCAGATCCAGAACCAGCGGATGGGCTCGGGTTCAGAGAGCATGCGCCCCCGTCTGGGGAGGAATCGCTGGATGAGCCAGACCAGGCCAGTGACGATGAGCGCGGCGAAGGGCGCTGCAATCAGGGTGTGGGTAATGCCACGGTGATGGGCAAAGCCGACGACGGGCCCACCGATGCTCCAGAAGACATCCATATCAGGAGCCTCAGCTGCGAGCGTAGCGGCGAGGGTGGCGTACGCAGTGCGGCGGTTGAAGCCGGCGCGGCCGATGCAGGCTCCGGTGAGGAAGTGTGTGACAGGCTCCATAGGTGGCCTAATTCTAACGGCATAGACAGGGACGAGGGAGGAACGTTTTGACCAGGGAGAGCGTACTGGCTTCAGCAAACCGCAATACGAGCCGGTTTGTGCCGCATCTCTTTCTCTGAGGCGTCAAAGACGATATGTCGAAACTTCGCGTAGCCAGTTTTGGTGTTTCAATCGATGGGTTTGGTGCTGGTCTGGACCAGAGCCTTGAGAATCCGCTCGGCGTGGGTGGATTGGCGCTGCATAAGTGGGTCTTTGCTACTCGCACTTTTAACACGATGCATGGCGCAGGAGGCGGCGAGACGGGCTTGGAAGACGATATTGCCGCACAGAGCTTTGCCAATGTGGGTGCGTGGATTCTTGGCCGCAACATGTTTGGACCGGTGCGCGGGCCATGGCCTGATGACAGCTGGAAGGGATGGTGGGGCGAGGAACCGCCGTACCACACGCCAGTCTTTGTGCTGACGCATCATGCGCGAGAACCGCTGGAGATGAAGGGTGGGACGACCTTCTACTTTGTCACCGACGGTATTCATGCCGCGCTGGAACGGGCTCGGGAGGCCGCAGGCGGAATGGATGTGCGCGTAGGAGGCGGCGTGTCGACCGTTCGACAGTATCTGAGGGCTGCTCTGGTGGACGAGATGCGCCTGGTCTACTCTCCGGTGCTGCTGGGCGCGGGGGAGGCGTTGCTGGAGGGGATGAACCTGCCGGCGATGGGGTATCAGGTGACCTCGCATGTGGCAGCGGCGCATACGATGCATGTGACGATTACCAGGCAAAGCTAATTTGCTTAGTTCTCCAGGTGGCTTCGCGGACTTCTGCCCAGTAGATGCGGCACTATGGGTAGACACGTTGAGTGGGGCCAATTTAGTATCCGGCGCATGATGAATGCAACGATGATGAATGCAACGACGACGAGTGTAACGAGCCGCAGAAGTTTCCTGCGCGATGGAGCCGTGCTGGGCGCGGCTGCATGCGCGCTTTCGACACGGGCGTTTGGCTTTGCCGGAAAGCCGCAGCTTCGGCTGGGAGTGGCGAGCTATTCGTTTCACAAGTTCGACCGGGCGCATGTGATCGAGTTCATGAAGCAATTGAAGACGCCCTACCTCAATGCCAAGGATGTGAACGATCATCTGCCTTCGACTTCACCGGAAGCGACGGATGCGGCGGTGGCAGCGTACAAGGCTGCAGGACTGCAGCTAACGAGTGCCGGAGTCATCTATTTTGCGAAGGCAGACGAGGCCGATGTTAAACAGAAGTTCGATTATGTGAAGCGGGCCGGACTGTCGCTGATCGTAGGTAGTCCGACACACGAGGCGCTGCCGATCGTGGAGCGATTTGTGAAGCAGTACGACATGCGAATCGCGATTCACAACCATGGGCCGGAGGATAAGGAGTGGCCATCGCCGCTGGACATTCTGAAGGTCATTGAGCCGATGGATAAGCGGATTGGATTGTGCATCGATGTGGGGCACACGGCGCGGTCAGGGACGGACCCGGTCGAGGCGATTCACAAGGCGGGGCCGCGGTTGTACGACCTGCACATGAAGGACCTGGCGGATATGAAGGTGAAGGAGAGCCAGGTGGCGGTGGGCGAGGGGAAGATGCCGGTGAAGGCGATCTTTGAGGCGCTCAATTCAATTGGGTATAAGGGGTTTGTGGATTTGGAGTATGAGATTCATGATGACGATCCACTGCCCGGGATGATGACGAGCTTTGCTTATATGCGGAAGGTGTTGGGGGAGATGGGGTATCGGGATTAGGGATTGGCAGGCAGTGGAGCGTTGTCCTAAAACGACGCTCCTGTTTCATTTCGAATCGAGGTACGATGGACGTAGTCCCTTACAAACCCGTTAATGCTCGCCGTTTAAACTGAAGTTGAAACTTATGGTTGAAAAGCATGAGCAACCATCCACTGGACAACTCATCTCTCCACCTTTTGAAAAGTCTTCGACGCAGTACGCGGTGATTATGTGCGGGTTGAATGGATGGCCGCATTGTTTGCAGTTCCCATCCCCGTCATCCAAGCTCGGAGTCGTAGAAGACGTCGCCGTAATCCCGACTGGTAATTTTTCGTTCATGAGAGCCCTGCATCATTTTGTTCTATCGACCTCACCTAGTAGTCCAGATATTCAACTATCTGCCTTCTTCCACAATCACCAGGTCCCAGGGTTTCAGCGTCAGGGTCTGGTTGGGGGCTACTGCTGTGCTTGTTAGGAGATCGGTGCCCGCGGCGTAGGGATATGTGACGGACTTCGTGTCGCTTGAGAAATTCATGTAAGAGTGAAGCTGCTTGCCTGCGCGGTTGGTGCCGTGTTTTACATGCACGGACGCTGGTAGCTGTTGGTCGGGGCTCGTGAGGCCGGCGCTCTTGAGGCAGTCGAGGACGATCTTGCCCTGTAGAGAGTCGGAGAGCTTGGTGCCCTCGTAGACGAACTCGCCGGAGCCGTAGCGGTTGCGGGTGATGGCTGGCCACCTTCCGAAGAATGGATGGTCGTAGGTGGCGAGGGCTTCAGCGTGTTCAAGCTGGAGGAACTCAGCCCATGCGCTGACTTTGTTTTCTTCGCCGGCGTGGTACGGGTCGCCTTTGAGGGCCAGCGGTTTTTCGAGATTGGAGAACTCCTGATAGTTGAAGCCTGCTGCTTCGCGCAGCGGGCCGGGGGCGCGCTGCCAGCGTACGGCATCGTTCTCGTTGGTGAAGCCGCTCTTGAAGGTCATGAGAACGTGGCCGCCAGCTTTGACGTAGTCGCTGATCTTCTGGAGCAGTGCGTCATCGGCGACATAAAGGGCGGGGACGATGAGGAGCTTGTACTGCGAGAAGTCTTTGGTTTCTGGGAAGACGAAGTCTACGCCGACGTTGGCATCGTAAAGGGCGCGATGAAGCTGGACTACGAGTGCGGAGTAGCTGTCGCCGGGTTTGCCGGGCGTCCAGCCGCCGCCGAAGCCGCGCTCGAAGGGCATGAAGCTGAGGCCGTTGGCTGAGTCGACGCTGTAGAGGATGGCGACTTTGTTGTTGATCTTGAGGTCGACTAGCTGGGGGCCGATCTTCTGCAGTTCGTGGGCGGTCTTTGAAACTTCGGCGTAGGCGCGGTTGGGTTCGAGGTCGTGGGAGAGGACGCCTTTCCAGTAGGTCTCCTGACCGGCGTGGATGGAGTGCCAGTGCCAGTACTCGACCATGTTGGCGCCGCTGGCGAGGTAGTTGTAGACATCGAGGCGCATCTGGCCGTCATAGGGCGGGAACTGCGCGGCTGAGTCCCACTCGAGCGTTTGCGCGTTGGTTTCGGTGATGAGGAAATTGTCGCGCTTGAGCGAGCGGGAGAAGTCGCTCTGCTCGGTTTGCCAGGCGCCGTCCATGTGGTCCTGGGTGCCGTGGTAGATGTTGTTGGCTATGACGTCGAGCGGGGCGGCCTTGGTGACTTCGTTGACGTCGAGCTTCATCATGCCGCCGTAGTCATGGGTAATGAACTGATCGGGACGGCGGTTCTGGCGCACGAGATCGGCCTGCCACGCGATGAATTCGGAGACACGCATCTGTTCCCACCGCGACCACTCAAGCTTGTAGCTGGTGCTGGTGGCGCGGTCGCGGATGGGCATGTTTTGCCAGCCGTTGACGTCCTGTCCCCAGTAGTTGAGGAACCATGCTTTGTTGAGAGCGTCGGTGGTGCCGAACTTCTGCTTGAGGTGGTTGACGAAGCCGGAGAAGACATCGTCATTAAATGCGCCGTAGGAGCCTGTTTCATTGTCGAGCTGCCAGCCTATGACGGTGGGATTATCGCGGTAGTGTTTCGCGAGGTTGATGATGATCCGCTTGGCGTACATGCGGTAAGTGGCGTTGTCGGTGTCCATGTTCTGGCGCATGCCATAGGTGGTGTTGGCGTCAGCACCCTGATATCGGGCGAGGACTTCGGGATGGGCGTGGGCCATCCAGGTGGGGATGGAGTAAGTAGGCGTGCCCATGATGACCTTGATGCCGGCATCGCTCATGGCTTTAACGATTTGATCCATCCATGCGTATTCGAAGTGGCCGTCTTCGGGCTCCCAGAGGCTCCATGTGGACTCGCCCATGCGGACGACGTTGATGCCTGCAGCCTTCATGAGGGCGACGTCTTTGGCGAGGCGCTCTGCGCGGAGGGCCGGTTCTCCTTCCGAGGGCATGTACTCGTTGTAGTAGGCGGCGCCGTAGAGGATGGTGGGCAGCGGGGCGGAGGTGTTTTGAGCGCGGCTTTGCGGGGCAAGCGCAATAAGAGCAAAGGCGATGAACGGCAAAATGGGAAGAAGTTGGGCGGGCAGCTTGCGCATGGCGATCCTTTGGAAAACCTTTACCGGCCATAGTACAAGGGCAGATGCGGGACCTGCATGCAGCGGCGGTGTGCGATTGTGGACAGACCGCCTTGTTCATGAGAGCAAAAATGAGTTATCTGTGCGAAATAGATTCACACAAAGAAAGAAGAGGTTTCAGATGAATACTTCTCTATTTTTCCGGCGGGTTTCGCCGGTGGTGCTTGCGGTTTCACTGGGTGTCGTGATGCCGGGATGCAAGTCAAAGCAGGATAAGGCTCTGGAGCAGGCCAAGCAGCAGGCCGCGAGTTCGGGGCAGGCTCAGCAGATTGTCTCGACGGACAAGGATGGAAATACCGTAACGACAGTCGTGCAGCCGCCACAGACTGGACAGAGCGGGCAGGCAGTGACGACTACTGTAACGCCGAAGCCTACTACTGCGGACGCGAACGGCGCGACTGCTCCAGCGCCGAATCAGCCACCCGTGGTGCAACCGGTGCCGCCTCCTCCACCACCGCCGCAGGTGCATGTGGCAGTAGGGACGACCCTGGCGATTCGCGTTGATCAGCGGCTAAGCGCGAAAGGAAGCAAGGCAGGAGACACCTTTACGGGTGAGTTTGTCGAGCCGATTGCGGACGATGCGGGGAACGTGGTGATTCCCAAGGGAGCACGGGTGTCGGGCAAGGTGGTTGCGGCGAAGGGCCGTGGACACTTCAAGGGCGCGGCTAACCTGGAGCTGCGGCTGACTTCGCTGACCCTGAATGACAAGGAGTATCCACTGGAGACGGCCGATCTGCGTGAGCACAAGAAGGGCAAAGGCAAGCGCACCGCAGCGCTGATTGGCGGCGGAAGCGGACTGGGCATGCTGATTGGCGGCGTGGCTTCAGGCGGGACCGGACTGTTGATTGGCGGGCTGGCGGGAGCGGGAGCGGGAACGGCGGGCGCTGCGTTTACAGGTAACAAGGACCTGGTGATTCCGGCGGAGACGGTTGTGCACTTCAAGCTGGCGGATGAGCTGGTGGTTGATCCGTCGCAGGTTGAACCGTCGTAGGTGAAACCCTGCACGGCCGACCGGGCTGTGCGGGGCTTCTTCTTGTAGTGGCCTACGGATAGATTGCTGGAAGTGGCCCGCGTGACAGAGCCGGGCTCAGGACAGGATGTGAATGGTGCGCAGCCAGACCTCTACGGCCTGCGGCCATGCGGTCACTGGCAGTGCGGTGCGGCGCAGGCCGTAGCCGTGGCCTCCCTCGGCGTAGATGTGCAGTTCTGCGGGTACCTTTGCCTGTTTGAGGGCGAGGAACCAAGTGGTTGAGTTCTCGATGTGGACGGGGTCGTCTTCTGCCTGAACGATGAAGGTTGGCGGGGTCTTTTCGGTGGGATGCAGGTCGAGATCGTCGAGCATGGTGTGTTCGGCATCGGCGAGGTAGCCGGGATAGACAACAATTGCGAAGTCGGGACGGCAGGAGAGCTGATCGGCGGCGTCTATTGCGTCGTAGAGGCGCTTGTCGTAATGGGTGCTGAGTGCGGCGGAGAGATGTCCGCCGGCGGAGAAGCCGAGGACGCCGATGCGTTTGGGGTCGATGTGCCACTCGGTGGCGTGGGCTCGGACGATGCCTACGGCTCGCTGCGCATCCTGCAGAGCGGCGGATGATTTGGGATAGGGGCCGGTGCTTGGGTTTTTCTGGTCGGCGCCGGGGACGCGATATTTCACGAGGATGCAGGTTATACCTGCGCCGTTGAGCCAGTCGCAGACTTCAGTGCCTTCCAGGTCGATGGCGAGAATGCGATAGCCACCGCCGGGGAAGACTACGACCGCTGCGCCGGTGCTCTTGCCCTTGGGCGAGTAGAGCGTCAGCGTGGGGTCGTTGACGTTGCCGAGGCGGATGAGCGGCTTTCCTGCGATGAGATTGTCCTTGGCGGAGGTGGTGTCGACTTCAGGGCCGGGACTGGTAGGGCCGCCGGGAGCGCCATTGGGCCAGAGCTTAATGGTGGTGTGGCCGGGAGCGGGTTCCCATGCTGGTTTCTGGGCAAAGCAGGCTCCGGCGAGAGATGCAGTGAGCGCAAGCGCAAGAGACAGGGAGCGGGTTCGCATGGGCAGATGTCCTTTGTCGGTATCGCAAGCGATGATTGCAGCAGGCAGGCGGATGAGGCAAGAGCCGTTGATAACGTGATGATTTATTGCAGGATATGGATGGTATGCAGCCACGTTTCCACCATATGCGGCCAGGTGGAGACGGGCAGGCCGGTGGGCCGCAAGCCGTAGCCGTGTCCTCCCTCTGCGTAGATGTGCAGCTCTGTGGGAACTCCGGCTCGTTTCAGTGCGAGGAATGCAGTGATCGAGTTTTCGACGCCGATTCGATCGTCTTCTGCCTGCACGATGAGCGTGGGCGGGGTTGTGGCGATGGGGAGCGCGCCAGGATTGGGCAGGGCGGGTTGGTCTTTGACGGTCATGTAGCCGGGGTACATGAGAATGGTGAAATCAGGGCGGCATGAGAGGTTGTCTGCTGCGTCAACCGGATCATAGAGCCGCCGGTCGAAGTGGGAGCCGAGCGCAGCGGCCAGATTACCCGCGGCGGAGAATCCGAGAACGCCGACACGGTGCGGGTCGATGTGCCAGTCCGCTGCGTGGCTGCGGACGATACCCATGGTCCGCTGCGCGTCCTGTAACGCGGCGGAGTAGGTGGGGTAGGGACCGCTTCTGGGGACACGGTATTTGAGCAGAATGCAGTTGATACCCACGGAACTCAGCCAGTCGCAGACCTCCGTGCCTTCGAGGTCGGGAACCAGAAACTGATAGCCACCGCCTGGCATGACGACTATGGCTGCTCCGGTGTTGTTGGCTGCGGGCATGTACAGCGTCAGTGTGGGCGTGATGACGTGATGGAGCCGAACGACGGGCTTGCCTGCGACGAGTTCGTCCTGGGGCGTGGTCTGGTTTGCTTCAGGGAGCGCGATGAATGGGGCGCCTGGTGCGCGATGGGGCCAGAGATTAAGGGTGAGGTGGCCTGGAGGCGGGCTCCATGGCGGACCGGTAAGGTGGCATCCGCATAGCAGACAGAGGACAAGGATCAGCGCGCAGCGTGATGCGCGTGTTGGCATCGGCGAGATCTCCCTTCGGCAGTTGCGGTGATGATTGCAGTATGTGGGGAGAGTTCGCAATTCAGAAAAAGATGGAGAACAAATCGCCTATGTGTTGCTCAAGTGCTGACGGCGGCCATGACGAATGTGAAGGATGGTTACCGTATCGTTCTCGATCGTAAACAGAATGCGGTAAGCGTGCGGACGGTTCCCATACAACAGCTGCCGTACCTCGAATGGAAATTCTTCGTTTTCGGGCGCTAACGGGCATCGGCGCGGGAACTCGGAAAGCGACGTGATCGACTCGCGCAATCCTTGAAACCAGCGCAGTCCGGTATCGCCGGCATGCTCGGAGAGTAGCCATGCCAGAATTGTGTCCAGATCACGTTTGGCTTTGAGGGTGTTTTTAACGAGGAAGCCCATGCTTATCGCGCAGTTCCTCGAACATCTCATCGACCGGCTGTGTGCGATCGGCTTTCAGGTCGCTATAGCCCTCCTGGATGCCTTGGACTGCTTCCTGGAAGTCGCGACGCTCCCATGCGAGGTACTCGGCGAGGGCGAGATCGAGGGCGGCGGCTGTGTCCTGGCCGCGGCGATGTGCATACTCTTCGAGCTGGGCCATTCTTTCAGCGGTGATGGGGACCATTTCCATGTCTTGAGATTAGGAAGTGCGGCGGCATATGTCAAACGATTCAATGTAGATGCGATGGCGGTCTTCGGGGCGGGTTACGGAAGGCAGGGCGATTGGTATATCTTGGCTTGCAGCTAACGAAGACGCGAGCGGAGACGAATGAATCTGACCATGAGGGGCCGGCTGGGCCTGATGATGTTCCTGGAGTACTTCATCTGGGGCGGCTGGTATGTGACCTTTACCACCTGGCTTTCACAGACGCTGCATTTCTCCGGAACGCAGGCCGGGGTGGCTGCTGGAGCGACGGCGATCGGGGCGATGGTTTCGCCGTTTTTTGTAGGACTGGTGGCGGATCGCTTCTTTGCAACACAGAGGCTGCTGGCGCTGCTGCATGGACTGGGCGGCGTGGTGCTGTACCTGGCTTCGCGGCAGACGGAATTTACGCCGCTGTATTCGCTGGTGTTGCTGTATTGCCTCTTCTACATGCCGACGATGGCGCTGACGAACTCGCTGGCCTTTCGGCAGATGCAGGACCCGCAGACGCAGTTCGGGCCGATTCGCGTGCTGGGGACGGCAGGGTGGATTGTGGCCGGGTTGTTGGTCGGGCATTTGCGCATTGAATCGACAGCAGTGCCGATGGAGATTGCGGCGGCCTGCTCGGTATTGATGGGGCTCTATTGCCTGACACTACCGCATACGCCTCCGCTGCGCACGGCCGAGGGAACGACGGGACTGGCTTCGGTCTTTCCGCTGGAGGCGGTGAAGCTGCTCGGCGAGCGGTCGATGGCGGTGTTTGCGATTGCCTCGTTTCTGATCTGCATTCCGCTGCAGTTCTACTACGCGTTCACCAATCCTTTTCTGAATGAGATTGGAGTCACGAATGCCGCGGGCAAGATGACGGGCGGGCAGATCTCAGAACTGTTGTGCATGCTGCTGATTCCGTGGTTTTTCCGGCGACTGGGCGTGAAGTACATGCTGGTGGCGGGGATGAGCGCATGGACTCTGCGCTATCTCTTCTTTGCGTATGGAAATCCGGATTCGCGAGTCTGGATGCTCTGGGCAGGGATTCTGCTGCATGGCATCTGCTACGACTTCTTCTTTGTGACGGGGCAGATTTATATCGATCGCAAGGCATCGAAGGCGCTGCGTGCGGCGGCGCAGGGGCTGATCACTTTCCTCACGTATGGGGCGGGGATGTTTGTGGGGTCGTGGATCTCGGGCGCAGTGGTTGAGCATTATGCGGCTGGCGCCACGACGCATAACTGGCCGGCGATCTGGCTGGTGCCTGCAGTCGGGGCGGCGGTGATTCTGCTGCTGTTTCTCGTTACGTTTTCAGAGCGAAAAAAGACCGCGGATGCGACTGATGGCGAGCTTGCTCAGCAGAGCGCTCCCTAACTTCAGGACTTTGGTTCGGATTTTATTTGAGGGGGATGGATGGCTTCTCCAATTTCAAGACGGCGATTTATCGCTATAGCCGGCGGCGCAACTGCTGCGGCTGCAGGCAGCACACTGATGCTGCATCGGGTCTCAGCCAGTCCGGTGGGGCTGCCGATCGGGATTCAGCTTTATTCGGTGAGCAAGCCGTATGCTGATGATCCGGCGGGAACGCTGAAAGAGTTGAAGGCGATGGGCTATCGCGAAGTGGAGACGAGCCCGATGCCGAAGCTTTCAGCGAAAGAACAGCGGACGTTATTCGATGTGGCGGGGCTGACCTGCCCGAGCGTTCATTTGCCTTTGACTGCGCCAGACCTTGGGCCTGCCTTTGAAGATGCGCATACGCTTGGGGCGCATTTTACGGTGAGTTCTATTCTGCGCGAGTTTACGCCGGAGTTCATGAAGGCTGCGAAAGAGGCGATGAACGGTGGGAAAGTCACGATGCCAGAACTGCCGCCGCTTGGGCTTGATGGATTCAAGAAGACAGCCGCGCTGATGAACGAGGTGGGACGCAAGGCCAAGGCTGCGGGGCTGCAGTACACGTATCACAATCACAACTTCGAGTTTGAGAAGATGCCGGACGGCTCGCCGGGGTACGACATCCTGCTGAAAGAAACTGATCCGGAGCTGGTGAAGTTTGAGGTGGACTGCGGCTGGATGGTCGTGGCGGGCAGCGATCCTGTGGCTTATTTCAAGAAGTACCCTGGGCGGTTCCGGATGCTGCATATCAAGGATTTCAAGCCTACGGGCAAGCCGACGATCGACCTGACGGGAGCGGGCCGTCCGCAGGGCACGGACCTGGGAACGGGCTTTGTGGATTACAAGCCGATCTTTGCCGCAGCGAAGACAGCGGGCATTGAGCACATCTTTGCGGAGCAGGAAGCTCCGTTTGCGGTTTCACAGATGGAGTCGGCCAAGGTGGACTTCGCGTATCTTGAAAAATTCAGCTAGAGGATTCATTCATGCCAAGGTTCAATCGGCGTAGTTTTCTGAAAGTTGCAGGAGCAGCCACTGCCGGGTCACTCGTCTCAACCAAGCTGCAAGCGCTTGCTGGCGTCTATGGCGAAGGCAGGAAGATCGGCGCCAACGACAATATCAATCTGGCGCTGATCGGCGCAGGTATTCAGGGACAGGGCGACACGACCACGGCGATCAAGGTGCCGGGCGTGAAGCTGGTGGCTGTGGCCGATTGCTACCAGGGACGACTGGATCACGCAAAGGAACTGTGGAGGTCAGAGGCGGGCGACAACATCTTCACGACGCGCGATTACCGGGAGATTCTTGCGCGCCCGGATGTGGACGCAGTGATTGTGGCCACCCCCGACCACTGGCACAAGCAGGCCAGTGTGGATGCGATGAAGGCAGGCAAGGATGTGTACTGCGAGAAGCCGATGATTCATCTCTACGAAGATGGGCCGGAGATGATCGAGACGGCGAACTCGACGAAACGCATTCTGCAGGTGGGGAGCCAGCGCGTGAGTTCGGCGCTGTATATCAAGGCCAAGGAGTTGCTGGCCGCGGGCGCGATTGGCGAGCTGAATATGGTGACGGCGCGGTGGGACCGCAACTCTTCAATGGGCGCGTGGAATTACACGGTGCCGCTGGATGCTTCGACGGAAACCTGCGACTGGCCGCGCTTTCTGGGCTCTGCGCCGAAGATTCCCTGGAACCCGGAGCACTTCTTTCAATGGCGCAAGTGGAAGGCTTACGGCAGCGGTGTGGCGGGCGATCTGTTTGTACATCTCTTCAGCGGAACGCACTTCATCACGGGAGCGAAGGGACCGACGCGCGCGGTGGCTTCAGGGGCGCTGCGTTTCTGGAAGGATGGGCGCGATGTGCCGGATGTGATGCTGGGAATCTTTGATTATCCGGAAGGCTTTAACCTGAGCCTGCGGGTGAACTTCGTGGATGGTGGCGAAGAGAGCGAGGGGCTGCTCTTCACCGGCTCTGAGGGGACGATGGAGATCGGCCACAAGGGCGTGACAGTGAACCATTCGCCGCGCGAAAAAGGGCCCGGACAGACGGTGTTTACCTACACCGAAGCGATGCAGAAGCGGCTGATTGACGAATACAAGAAGAAGTATCCCGACGATCACAGCAACAAGGTTGAGATTGGCGACGAAACATTCGTTCCGCCAGAGGGATACAGCGACAGCTACGATCACTTCCACAACTTCTTCAACTCAGTGCGGAGCCGGAAGCAACCGGTGGAAGATGGCGTCTTCGGATTCCGCGCGGCCGGCGCGGCGCTGCTCGCTAACCTGAGCTACGAAAAGGATGCGGTGGTGCATTGGGATCCGGTGGCGATGAAGGTGGTGTAGCAGCCGAGTCAGCGCGGCTAGCGGAGTTAGCGGAGCTAGTAACGAGGAGGTGTCCGGAGGCGGACACCTCTTTTCATTTTTGGACGAACTTTGCCGGCATCGATGACGTATGTTCAGCAGAGACACGGCGGCGGAGTGGCAGGCTGTTTGCTGCTGATTCTTGATTGCATTGCGGATGGGGGAATGAGATGTCCGACTGGATGCGGGAACTTCGGGTTGCGGCCAGGCAGTTGAGGCGGTCGATGAGCTTTACTGTCACGGTGATTCTGACGCTGGCGGTGGGGATCGGGCTAAACGCGGCGATCTTTACGATGGTGGACTGTGTGCTGCTGCGGCCGCTGGGCTATCACGATGCAGATCGGATCTACGGCATCAATACGCGATTCCTTGAGGAGAGGCGGTCGATTCCACGGCTGGGCGGCGCAGATTATACCGACCTGGCGCAGCGCGTGAGCTCGTTTGAGTGGACTGCTTACTACTTCTTTGCCCAGGACGGCCTGCAGGCGAACGGGAGGACGCTGTACACCGATATCGGCTTTGTGAGTCCGGAGTTTGGGCAAGTGATGGGTGTTGAACCGGTGGCGGGCCGCGTCTTCCAGGTGAGCACACACGGGCAGAACAATGTGAAGGATCCGGATGAGGCAATGGTCTCCAATGCCTTTGCGCGGGAGAACTACGGCGGCGCGGCAGAGGCGCTGGGCAAGACGCTGAGGTACTACGGCAAGCTGCGCGTGATTGTGGGTGTGTTGCCGGATGGATTCTCGTTCCCCGGCAAGTCGCAGGTGTGGATCGAGCAGGCTTCGGCTCCGAACATTCTGAACCGGACTGCTTACAACCAGCGCGTGATCGGAAAGGTAAAGACCGGAGTGAGCGCGGCCACGCTCGACGCGGAGATGGCTACGTTCTCAAAGCAGTTAAGTGCGACGTATCCCGAAGACAAGGTAAAGGCACTCGAAGCTGTCTCGCTGCAGGAGCAGATTGTGGGCAAGATTCGCCCGATGCTGCGGCTGCTGATGGCTTCAGTGGTTGTGGTGCTGCTGATTGTGTGCGCCAATATTACGCATCTGCAACTGGTGCGCGCGACGCAACTGCGGCGTGAGGTGACGATCCGCACGGCGCTTGGCGCTTCGCGGATTGCGCTGGCGCGGCGAGCCTGCTTTGAAGTGCTGCTACTGAGCGTTGTCGGTTGTGCGGCGGGAGTACTGGTGGCGTTGCCTGCACTGCGTCTGCTGGTGAGGTTGGCTCCGCAGGATATTCCGCGGCTGGCTGATGTGAGTCTGAATCTTGATGTGATTGCGTTTTCGTTCGGGGTGAGCCTGGTGGCGATGGGCGTGACGGCGCTGCTGCCGCTGTGGCGTTCATGGCAGGTGGATCCTGCTTCAGCGATGAAACAGGATGCCGCACGCGGGATGGAGACGCGCGGCTCGGGGCGGCTGCGGCAGAGCCTGATTGTGGGTGAAGTGGCACTGACGCTGACGCTCTGCGTGGCCGCGACACTGCTGGTGCGGCAACTGCTCGCTGAGGCGCAACAGAATCTGGGATTTTCACCGGATCGGCTGGTGATGCTGGATACGCACATTGTGAATACCGCGGCGGGCGTGGCTACCAACTCGTCGACTACGGTTGCGACCGAAGAGGCGGCAGGCGCTGCGGATGTGAGCACACTGGACTCGATGGTGGAGGGCATTCGCGGAGTACCGGGAGTGGCTTCGGCGGCGGCAGTGACTTCGGCCCCCATGACGCCGGGCAGCAGTGACGTGATGTATGCGGTGCATGGGGTGAGTGAGTTTGTGCCTGGTGAGAACCATCTGCCGAGCGCGAATATCTACGGCATGACGCCGGGGTATCTGGAGACGATGGGTATTCCGCTGGTGAAGGGGCGTGAGATCACTGAGGCGGACCGGGTTGGCTCGGAAAAGATTCTGCTGATCAGCGAGGCGATGGTGCAGCAGAGCTTCCGCGGGGTGGACCCGATCGGCAAGCAGATCATGTGCGGGTGGGACTCGATCGGCGAGTGGTGGACGATTGTCGGCGTGGTGGGCGATGTTCGCCAGGAATCACCGGCTGCTGCGCCTGCGCCTTCGATCTATGTGCCGGTGGCGCAGCATGCGCGCGCTGCTACGGATATGCAGGTGGTGGTGCGTACGCATTCCGGCGATGGTGCGATGTCCGCGACTTTGGCGAAGTATATGCAGCGACAGTTTCCGCAGGTGGCTGTGCAGGCCTCGACCATGCGCGAGAATGTTGGCGAGAGCGAGCGGGCGCAGCACTTTCGCACGCTGCTCTTTGGCAGCTTCGCGGGGGTGAGCATTTTGCTGGCGATGACCGGCATGTATGGCGTGACGGCTTACACCGTGGCACAGCGGCGGTTTGAATTCGCTGTACGCTTTGCGCTGGGGGCGCAGCGGACTCAGGTGTTGCGCTCGGTGATCTGGAACGCAGTTGGGATTGCAGCGATTGGCATGGCTGGCGGCGTGGTGTTGAGCATCGCGCTGACTCGGGTGATCGGCACACTGCTAGGGCAGACGGCTGGATTCGATCCGGTGTCATATGGGGTTGCGGCGGCAGCGGTGTTGCTGATTGCGTTGACGGCGACGCTGCAGCCGGCTTATCGCGCGGCTACGGTTGAGCCGATGCAGGTGTTGCGGAGCGAATGATGGCTACTCTCGCAGGGCTATGACTCGTGGACGGGACTAAGCAGCTTGTAACTAGCACGATCATGTATCAGGATTTGCGGGTTCTGCATCACTTTTTCGGCCTCGGATTGCCAATTTGCCGGCAACTCGGCGACAGACGTACT
>Ga0206975_1155_pt1 | contig 16751 bp, 16 predicted proteins | sample Alteio_BWOrgHeat_81_FD_152919 | JGI IMG/M metagenome (GOLD analysis project Ga0206975, IMG submission 152919) | Enriched cells from forest soil in Barre Woods Harvard Forest LTER site, Petersham, Massachusetts, United States -... | ecosystem: Environmental > Terrestrial > Soil > Temperate forest >... | reverse complement strand
AGCAGCGGCGGCACGATGCCGGTTCGCCGCCTGGTTGCTGATTGGGTGATAGCAAGCTTGATCTGTGCAGCGTTGGCTTTAGGGTACTGAGCCCAAAGCAGTGCAATCGCGCCTGTGACAAATGGCACGGCGGCACTTGTTCCGCTAAACGATAAGGGTTTGCCGACTGAACTCAGACTCGTGATATTACTGGCTGGCGCTCGAAGACCATGCCTTCCGATAGAGCGCCCGAAATTGGATTCAGAACTCAGACGTCCGTTCAAATCACAACCCGTCACAGGGATGACCCACGGGTGGCGCGTTATAGGAGAACTGTCAAAACGACTTTGATTGCCGGCAGCCGCCACTACAAGGACATTTCGCTTCAGGGCAGCGTCCAGAGCTTCCGTCAGGGCTTTCTGGTGCATCGACTCTGTCGGTGCGAGTCCCAGGCTTAAGTTCAGGATGCAAGCGCCGGCGTCCATGCACTCATACAGAGCTGACACAAGTTCAGCAGGATTTGCGCTGGGCGTTGAATGTACATTCGAAGCTGTCTCGACGAAGATCGATCTTACTAGGAGGGTAGAGCCTGGACAGATTGCCGGTGCTACAGATCCACGTTTGGCTGAAAGTACCCCCGCAATAAATGTGCCGTGAATGCATGCCGCGCTATCCTGCTTCGCGCAAGCAAACGGCACCTTATTGCCGACCTGATTCAGGTTGGTCGTATCAAGGTCAGGGTGCTTCGTGAATACAGGTCCGTCGATCAGGCCTATCCTGATGTTCGGATCGCCCTTGGTGCGAACCATTAAAGTCGTCAGAGTGACCAGATCAAGAGGGAGCACAATACCTCCGGAGTATCTCAATTACCACCGTTCGGCGAAGGGTTCCGGTTTGCGTACTACTCCATGGATGGCCTGCGACCCGAAGTGTGTCGTCGCGGGTCCGCCGAAGACCAGCGTGACGTTTGAATTTGGGAGCGAGTACCGGATGTCGTCTCCTCCGGTGACGCAGACCTGCAGGGTCGATGAGGGTGGGTCCGTCTCGAATGGAGCAATACTTCCATTTCCCGTTAACAGGCTGACCGTGCCGTTGATCTGAAAGCCCGCTAAGGTGGCGGGAGGCAGGTATCCGGGACAGCCGGTCATGTTCCAGGTGATTCTGCGGTTCGTCAACCGGATGTGGTGCGTATGAGGGTTCACGAGGGGCTGCGTTGGATCGACAGCGCCTGTTGCGGTTTTCCCATAGCCGGACATGGTCATATCCGCTGAGAAGTCGGCGGTTCCCGATTCTAGGTGGAGGTCCATCGACCATTGCCCATGCATTTCCCATGGGCTGCCTTTGACGGTCGCACTCAGGGGTGAATAGTCGTTGATCAGGCCGCTGAAGTGCACTGGCTTGCGATCCTGGGCCAAAGCACAGGTGGCCGAACACAACAGCAGTAGTGAGAGCGAGCGTACGGCCGAAGCCAGATCTTTGCTTTTCATGAAGTGTCTCCATTCTTAGGTTTGGCGCTGGGTCACAGAGAACTCACAAACTTCCTGGGGGTTGATCGAAGTGAGCCGAACTTCGACGACTTCGCGCCTGAACTGGTGACACAATCGTGTTTCCTGTACAGCCGGGTCAAGCAGCAACTCACGGAACTGCCACGTGCCGTCTAATGCCGTCTTTTGCTGTGTTGACCGAGAGGATTACAATAGGCTCGTTCCCCTAGGGATACGGTGGGTTGTCGCGGAAAGCTCTATGGGTGAGTCGACGTATGAAATCCCGCCCATGGAGAAACCGCCCGAAAAGCGGCTCGATTCGTGGAAGGAAATCGCGGTCTATCTGAACCGGGATGTCACGACGGTCCAGCGCTGGGAGAAGCGCGAGGGAATGCCGGTCCACCGGCATGTTCACGACAAACGCGGCTCCGTCTATGCCCTGCCCGATGAGTTGGATGGATGGATTCAGAGCCGCAAGCCGCGCAGCGATGAACCAGAAATCGAGCCAGCCGCAGAAATACCTCTTACAGCTCCCAGCGGTCAGGGCCGTGTGGCCACGCCCAAACCTCGGTTGTGGTTTGCTCTCGCCGTCGTCTTCTGCATCTGCCTGTCAGCCGCAGTGTGGCTCGCATTCCGGCATCGCACAACGGTTACGGTTGAGCCCAGAATTCAGTCTCTGGCGGTGCTGCCGTTGCGAAATCTGTCGAGAGATCCCGCGCAGGACTATCTGGCTGACGGCATTACCGAGGCCCTCATCGGGCGTCTCGCGGGCATCCACAATCTGCGTGTGATCTCGCACACCTCCGTGATGCGCTTCAAGAATCCTCAGGTCTCTGTGCCGGAGATCGCCAGAACATTTGGCGTGGACGCCGTCGTCGAAGGCTCGGTCATTAAGGAGGGCGACCACATTCGCGTCACGGCCCAGTTGATTCGCGGTGCAACCGACACGCATTTCTGGTCAGAAACCTACGACCGCGAAATGCGCGATGCGCTCACCCTGGAGAGCGAATTAGCGCAATCCATCGCCGAAAAGGTGGAAGTGACGGTCACCGGAGAGGAACACCAACGGCTCAGCGCCGCGCGTCCTGTCGCGCCTGAAGTCTATGAGAGCTACCTGAAAGGCAGATTTATCTTAAGACAAGGAAACAGGGCTCGGCTTGAGCAAAGCATTCCTTATTTTGAGGTAGCACTCAACAGGGATGCGACCTTTGCGCCAGCCTACGTTGGCCTGGCAGAGGCCTATACCTGGCTCGGAACGGTTTCTTCCGGAGTTCCCCCGGGAGCAACACGGCCCAAAGTCATCAGCTTCGCTCGAAAAGCGCTGGCAATTGACCCCAGTCTGGCCGAAGCCCACGTCTTGCTGGCCAATGTCCTGCAAGAGGAATGGCACTGGACCGAAGCGGAAGTGGAATACAGACGCGCACTCGAATTGAACCCGAACAGCGCCGAAGCCTATCAATGGTTTGCCCTGTGGCTGGTGTGCCAGGGACGTAAGGACGAAGCTGTAACCTCAATCCAACGCGCCCGGGCGCTGGACCCAGTCGGGGTCTCAGGTGGCAGCGTAGCTTGGATTCTGTTTCAGGCACGTCGTTACGAGGAAGCCATCCGTGAGTCCAGCAGTGCATTGGCCATACAACCGGACAATGTGGTCAATCTTACGACTCTGGGATTTGCGCTGATCGCCAACAATAAGCCGGCAGAAGCAATCCCCGCATTGGAAAAGGCCGTTTCTATTTCCTCAGGTAGTCCCGCTGCAACCGGCGTGCTGATCAGAGCCTACGCCCACGCGGGGCGGCGCAGCGATGCGCTCCGGCTCCTCGCGGACCTGAAACGGCGCAGGGTAACTGGCTACATTCCCACAGGTGCGTTTGTGAACGCTTACCTGGGTCTTGGCGACAAGGAACAGGCCTTCTACTGGCTCGAGCAAGCTTACAAGGAACAATCGAATATTATGCAGTTCCTCAAATCTCACCCATACTTCGACCCCATCCGCAACGACCCACGATTCGCTGACTTGATCCGTCGGGTCGGGCTCGTCTAATTCCGCCGGATCGAAGAAGCTGCGCTGCGTGCAGCATAGAGCTGGGGTAGTAAAACAAACACAGACGCTTGGCTGGCGAGTAATCTGAAACATCAGGTAGAAGGAAATCAAGGGAGCGCTAAAACGTCAAGTCATTCATCGAGAATGGAACGCGTAGCACCTGGCCGAAAAGTCGGCATCTCGTACACGTGCCTCCCTGGAATCCCTTGCCGACGTAGCTGTCTGCCACATCACCGCAAAGCCGGGTTATACGGCAACTTGCTGGAGCACCCCATCCGCTCGATGAGCGCATCGGCCTGTACGCAATGGTGGATCCTGGGGGACGCAGCAATCGCTAAACCTGGACAGTAATGGTCCGAACTCCCGGTGGGGCTAACCTCCATTGCGCAGAGCTACCATGGGTTCGACTCCGGCGGCGCGCCGGGCAGGGACTACGGAGGCCACGACCGCCGCAAGCAGCAGAAGCGCGGAGGCGCCGCCAAGCATGATGGGGTTCCAAGGCTGGACGCCGAAGAGCTGGTCTTTGAGGAGCTTGCCAGCGAGGATGGCGAGGGGGATGCCTATGCCGAGGCCAAGGCCGATCTGCCAGAATGAGCCGCGGAGGACCATGCGGATCATGTCGGAGCGGTTGGCGCCGAGCGCCATGCGCAGCCCGATCTCGCTGGTGCGCTGTTCGACGGTGTAGGCCATGACGCCGTAGAGGCCGACAGCGGAGAGAATGAGGCCGAGCGCGCCGAAGAGCGAGGTGAGGGTGGCGATCATGTCCTGCTGCTGGAAGTCGGCATTGACGACGGAGGTGTAGGGATCGACGTTGTTGAGTACCAGGTCGGCGTTCACGCTTGAGAGAGCCCTGCGGACGTGTTCTTCAAGTGCCGGCGGGTTACCCGGGGCCCACAGGACGATGTTGTAGAGGAAGTGCGAGTAGCGGTCGCCGTCGGTGAAGTTGGGATCGTCGTACTGGACCGATTGCGCTTCCGGGACCCAGAACATGGGGCCGATCGGTTCTTTATAGCCCCAGGTCATGTAGCGAATATCGCGGATGACCCCGACGATCTCGAAGGTGCCGGCGTACTTGAGCCGGTCCTCGCCGAAGTGCTGTCCGATGGGGTTCTGGTTTTTGAAGAAGCGGTTGACGAAGGCCTGGTTAACGACGGCGATGTGACGGGTGGCGGCGGTGTCGTCTTCAGTGATGGCGCGGCCAAGGACGACTTTGGCACCGATGGTATCGAAGAAACCGGGGGTGACGCGGGCCCAGCCGGCACTGGTGTCCTCCTTGGGATCGGGCTCGGGGCGGCCGAGGATACGGATGCCTTCGTTCCAACTATCACCAGTCATGGGCGCATAGGTGGCTTCTGTGACGCTGCGGACGCCGGGGATGGAGAGGAGGCGATCGTTGATCTGGCGGTAGAGGGGCTCCATCTGCTCGGGTTTAAGCGTGGAGAGGGTGGGATTGATCCAGGCCACGAAGCGCTCTTTGTGCTCGAAGCCGAAGTTCTGATGCTCGAGATTGCGCAAGCTCTGGGCGAGGAGAGCGGCGGCAGAGAGAAGAACGAGCGACATAGCGGCCTGGCCGATGACCAGGGACTTCTGCGCCCAGGAGCGGCTGCCGCCGACGGAGCGGTTGGCACCGCGTAAAGCTTCGGCGGGATCGGCATGGGATGTCATCCAGGCAGGCGCGACGCCGAAGAGGACGCCGGTGAGGACGGAGAGGCCGAGGGTGAAGAGGAGGACGGGCCAGGAGGGAGTAGAGCTTACGGGGACGTAGTTGTCGTGTCCACCAACTTGAACGGCGAGGTAGAGGATAAGGCGGGTCCCGGCGACGGCGACGGCGATGCCAAGAGCGCCCCCGATGACGGCGAGCAGCACGCTTTCGACGAGGGCCTTGCGGACGAGACGCATGCGCGAGGCACCCATGGCGACGCGGATGGAGATCTGGGCGCGGTCTTTGAGGCCGCGGGCGAGCATGAGATTGGCGAGGTTGCCGCAGGCGACAAGGAGGACACAAGCGGCGGCGATAAGAAGCAGCTTGAGGCCGTCCTGGTATTCGTCGCGCATGGAAGCGACGCCAGCACCGCCCGGGATGATGTGGAGGGTCTGTTTTTGCCAGAGCGCCTTTTCGCCGGGCTCCATATCGGAGACATGGCTGGCAAGCCACTCGTGAAGCTCGACGCGGAGTTTGGCCTCCAGCTGTCTGGGATCGGTACCGGGACGGACGCGGCCGATGAGGTCGAGATAGTTGCCCTGGGCGCGATCGATATGGGTGGCAACACCGGGATTAAGGGTTTTCTCGGAGGTAGTGGGGATCCAGATGTCCGGCATGCCCCAGCCGGCGAGCTTGGCTCCGTAGAAGCCGGGCGGAGCGATGCCGATGATGGTGAAGGCATACCCGTCGATCTGGAAGCCGGAGCCTACGACGGAGGGATCTGCGCCGTACTTTTGCTGCCAGACGCGGTAGCTCATGACGGCGACGAGGGGCGCTCCGACTTTGTCGTCAGCATCGGAGAAGAGGCGGCCGATCCAGGGCTGGACGCCGAAGGTGCGGAAGAAATTTCCGGAGACGTACTGGCCGTTGCGGGTGTCGAGTGGGGTCTGGGCGCCAGCGCGGCGAACTCCGAGTTGGGCGTTGCCTGCCTGGAGGGCGGCGAGATCGGAGAACTCGGGAGTGTGGCTGCGGAAGTAGTTGTAGGCCTCCCACGAGAAGAGGGAAAAGTTACCGTCTTCGCCCTGGGCGAAGCCGCCCCAGTTGCAGCAACGGATCTTGTCGCCGATGCGCCAGAGCTCTTCGGGCTTCGAGACAGGCAGCGACTTGAGCATGACCTGGTGTACAAGGGTGAAGATGGCGGTGGTGGCGCCGATACCGAGGGCGAGGGTGATGATGGCCGTCGCGGTGAATCCGGGCGCCTTGCGTAGCTGACGCAGCGCGTCGCGAAGATCTGTGAGCATTGGGTCTCCTTTGCCGGCCGGGAAAGCTTTACGAGAGATACGTACGCACGTGGGAGGCCGTTCCTTTTTCAAAAATGCCCGCAAGAGAAAAGGGATTAAAGCTATCTCGTGTAACGTTACTGTCCGTAACTGAGAAACTCGTGTTCATTAGCGGACAGTCAGACGAGTGCTTCGTGGAGCTGGACTTCAGGTATGAACCATCGGAAGGAATCGAAGATGTGCACCTTCTGAAAAGTCGACTTCTCGGCAATCACACGGATTCGCAGAACTTCGGTTGCTGATTGAAGTCCTTACCAAAAGCAGTCTCGACTTGCGGTCAATCGGGAAGCGTGCCTGCGTGGCAATGGATACTTCGCGATTGTCAGTTAGCGCAAAATCGCCCAGCGACAATGGACTGCAAGTCACATGGCCGAAAAGCCGGCATCTCGGCAACTTGACAGCGAATCCGGCCTTTGCAATTTCAATATTCCCTATAGCCGGTTTTACGTCCAGGTGGACTGGATTTGTAAACACTGGCCGACTTAGCGGTACTAATCGATTCCTCGAGGAGCGGCTCGGCGATTCCGCGTCAACTGACGCGGATGCACGCGCCATTCACTCTCTCAGAATCTGGCACTCTCGTGGTGGCGGCTTCAAATTCCGTCATAGCGTGAATAGCCGCGCTTTGCCCAATAGTCCGGCGGTTCGCCTTTAGTATAGGTAATCCGCGTAATCGCCTTGATGTTCTTCAGACCTAGTTTCACAGGTACAAGCAGTCGAAGTGGAGCCCCGTGCTCCACTGTGAGAGGCTTTCCGTTCAGGTGAGTTGCCAGTAGAGTCTGCGGATTCTGCGCTGTCAGCAGATCAATCGAAACGAAATATGGATCCGGATTCCCGTTTGCGTCGAGATTGACCGACGATTCGATGCTGGCCCATTTTGCCTGGGATACCGGCGGATAAGCATGCAAGAGATCGTCGAATCTCAAACCGGACCACCATGAGATTGCGCTCCAACCCTCGACGCATACCAGACGAGTAATCTGGTCATGGACCTGGTGGCGGACGCGAAGAATGCCGATGTCGAGCGAAAGGGTTAAGCCGGAGGACAGCCCATCGAGAGCCAGACGCCACCCCGGAATATAAGCCAGATCCGGCGTCGCGCCGTTGTAGTTGTTCTTGATCGGGGTAATCTGAGACTTTGTGTAGGTCGGCACCATACGATTTCGCGAGTAGAGTGCTTCAGCCACGTCATCGTCGATACGCAATGCTTTGTTCAGCAGCCATTCCTTTCCGCGAGCGTTGATATTTCGTCGCACACCCATGCGACTGAGCGTAGTTTGTGGCAGAAGAAATCCAGCGCCTGCCACCGCTGCCACCGCGCCAGCACTAAATAACAGAAGATCGCGCCGGGTCCGATAACGCAGAACCCGGGGAGCCATCTCAATTATCGGGAGGGGCTGCTCTCCAAAGAAGCTTCGCGGCTTTTTCGCGGAGACAGCTTTCGCAGCAGCAGATGAGGCCGCTTCGTCTGTTCCCGGTTCGTGGTCCACTGAGGGCGATCCATCTGCATCCACGGGTTCTTCGATCGCTTCAACGGCCTCGGGAGTTTCAGTGGCTATTGGGGCGGCAGAGTTTGGATCTTCTGGACCAGCCTCTGGTAACTTCGTCGTCTCCAGTTTCGATCCAGTACCTGTTGAGGCAATATCTCCTGGCTCTAATGAATTGCCTTTCTCCTTATTGTTCATTTGCGATGACCTCCGACCGGTCTACTTTGGTTGACCAACCGACGATCATGCTGCGCAGCGTATCCCACCCGTCGGCGAAAACCAGAATCGCGTGCGGCACAACAAAGAGAACGAAGAACCACATGAGCCAGAAATGCCATACACGCGCTGCGTCAAAGCCTCCAAATAGCGCAGCCAGCCAATGGAGTTGCATCGGTTTATGAATCGCCCAGCCTGTAGTGGCGGAAAAAACACCGGCGACCGAAAGAGAAAAGTACGCTGCACGCTGGAGCGCGTTGTACTTTGTATTGAAACGGGGATGCAACCATTCGCGATGTGTGAGTTTAGCGAAGGGAACGCCGAGGTAGTATCGAAACATCCTGAACGCGTCAAACAGGTCGGCCCGGTGAGGCAGCAAGGAGCGCCACCCTCGTCCCATGACTAGCCCTGCAACGTACACGATGCCATTCAGCATGAATAGGTATGCGCACAACCAATGCAGACGCAGCGCCAGCGCTAATATGCCCGGTCCGAGACTCATATGGTTGTAGATCCAGTCGGGTGGACTGGCGTAGTGATGTTGGCCAGGGACATGGGCAGAAATCCAGATTCCGATGTCCGCTGCCACATCGAAGTTTCCCGTATTCGGGTCTGGCTTGTGTTGATGGATCGGCGAGGCCCAGTAAATAGAGATACCGCTCACAACAAGGCCAAGAAGGAGCGGTACGTTCAACCAGTGACTCCAGCGTACCAGGATATGGTGTCGTTTAACCACGAACACGCCTGGCTGTATCAGTAACGTGCTCGTCGAGTCCGGTTCATGATGAAGGGGTACCAAAGGGTTCACTCCCAGAAACCTCAACTGCATGGTCTAGTGGGACGCCGCCGGAATGAAGAGAAAGATCTTGTCCGTCACAAGTATTCCGTCCGCGAGCTTCTGAGTCGCCGCGTAGACGATATCGCCTTCGCTAAAAGTGACCTTCTCAGGTGCGACTTCTGTGACGGGGACATTGGGCGGTACGGAGATCGTTTGGGAGTCGTCCTGATAGCGAACCACGAGCGTGGTAGCGCTGCCCTTCTGGACTGTTCCGTTCGTCATACGTGAGTGCGATACGGAAGGGCTGGAGACCGAGCCGTTGGTCATTCTGCTATGAGTGGTTGCGCCTGGGGGGTCTGTCAGAACGCTACCTTCCGCAGCCCCACTCAGCTCTGCGGGAAATATGAAGATCTGCTTCGCCACTTCCTTTCCGTCCGCCTGCTCAGTCGACGCAACACCGACATAAGACGCCGCTGTGACATGACTCAAATCGGAGGGTATCTGTTTATAGGTTGTGAGGGGCTGCTTGACATCGATGTGGATCGCGCCGGAACTTGTCATAACATCGAGCGAACTACCCGTAAATGACTGGAGTTTTCCTATCACACCAGAAATCGGCGGCGCCGCCGACGCCTGGGCCCAGACTGTGTATGGTGTTGCAAGCGCAACCAGCAAAGCGACATAGACGAGATGCTGTAGCGGATGTTGGTTCTTGGTTTTGACACTCATTGACCCAGAGTGTCCGTGTGCATTGGAGGAGAGCGTGACGCTGCCCAGCTTTTCATTGCCAACTGTGACGCATGACATTTCACATCTCCTTGTTGTTCCGGCATTCAAGCATCAGTTGATCCTGGCCGGGGTTTGACGTTGTTGAGTCAGCGACATTCTCCGCGCAAATTCGTGGCCGGGTGTTTTCGGCGAAATCACGCGCGGGCCAAGAACGCTTCGTGCAGGTCTTCTACGTGGGAGGCACGAATACCGCAATCCAACGGGTTTGCGATTTTCGAATCGCTCCCACCTAGTACTTCAAAGGTGTGCTTGTAAGGATCTCCACTTTTTCGACCTGCGGGGCAGTCGCGAACAATTCGTCGGCCCGCGCCCCCAATGCCTTCGCAATCTCGCCAGTCAGGTGGACATTGCGGCCCCCTTCATTTGCAAAGGTGTCGAAGATGCCGAACTTCGCCGGCCCGAGCTTGATCGCATACCATTTCAGGGTTCCTTTTTCATTCAGCGCAAGTGGCTGAGCTGACCTCAAAAATGCCTCAGCATCAGCCTCCTTACCTGCGCGTGCTTCGAGCGTGACTAACAATCCGATTGCTTCCATTGAGTTATCCTCCTGTGTTGAGTCGGTTCCTCCGATTGGAACCGTTCTGCTCACAACTGTGAGTAAAACTGAACATCGCATACGGAGTTGTGCGGGTTTCTGCTCGGATGGTCGGAATCCTGCTGAATTCATGCTCCCAGAGACTACAAGTCACCAGACGTGGCGTATCTTCTGAGCAGGTTTCCGACGCGCAAGTCGCTTCGGGGCCAACAAGATCCTGCGATACTCTGTCGGGCTAACTCTACAGGCATCACGAAAAACCTGTGCAAAGTGCTGCTGGGTCCTGAAGCCACAGGCCATGGCCACGTCCAATACCCGCGCATCGGGAGCACGCAACATGGCTTGAGCACGCTCAACCCTTTGGCGCAGAACAAATTGATGCGGGGTCTCCCCGGTTGACTTGCGAAACATCCGCGCAAAATGAGCTGTGCTCAATCCTGCCGATTGCGCCATCTCGTCGAGACTCAAGTCGTCTTCCATCTTCGCGTGGACCAACTCTTTAATCCTTCGCAAGCGCGCCGAGCCCAACCCGCCTCGGTATATCTGCGCGGGACGGTGCCTTACTGCATGATCTTGAACCAGGGCTACGGCCATCGCCTGTTCCACAGAATCCAGAAACAGCCGCCCGCTCGGAAAGCCGGCAACCATCTCCGCACGAGCGGCCGCAACCAGCGCACTCAGGCGAGCGTCAGCAAACTTGCGTGAAGGGCGCAGTTCTACCTCGCCGTAAGCTCCGTCAGAGCCGGCCATCAGGGCCGCATCGGAAATACCGAGCTGCAGATGTGGTACGTTCATGAGTCCAACCCACTCTCCCTCATGACGATGGCACAGTGCTAAGTCGCCCTCCGCGTAGTCGAACTTTTCCAGCGCGGAACGCTTTGAGCCCCACTCAATTGAACCGCGTCCCAACATCATTGCGAAAGCCTGATCATGGCGCACCCAATGACGCGGGTCTGTGTCAGAATCCGGTGGAAAGATTTCAACTCTCATTTTTTTGCTCCATGCCTTCGTGTTGTGAATAAAACCATATCCATCGAGGCCACTCAATTAACTCTTGGTATCGGCGATGCATTCGTCTGATTCAGCCGTTCCGCCGCGCCTTTCACCAGGGACTGCAGAAGTTCCGTGATTCCCTCGCAACGTGCCAGGTTGGCACTCTGTCCGGCCCAGAGTGCGAGCAGTTCAGATCTAGCAACCTTTTGCGCGGGGAGTGCCAAGCTACGCAAAAGGCCCTCTGCAACGGATATGGCAGTATCCCGACGCCGGGCTTATTCAGCATTCGGAGCAGTTCATTGTCTATGCCTCGCGCGAGTCTGCCTGTAAAGCCTTCAGTCAGTGCGGTACGTCCGGCACGGCCGCTGAGAATAGCCTCGCGATGAAGCGGGTGTGCGCCAGACTCCTGGCAGGCGAGAAAGACCGTGCCCATCTGTACGCCTTCCGCTCCAAGCGCGAAGGCTGCGGCAATGCCGCGAGCGTCGGCTATTCCGCCAGCTGCCACGACCGGAACCTTTACCGCGTCAACGGTCTGAGGCACAAGTGAGAAGGTTCCTGTCAGCGAGTCTTGTGCCGATCTTAGAAAGGACCCGCGATGTCCGCCCGCCTCAAAGCCCGATGCAACCACCACTTCGACTCCAGCCCGATCCAGAGCGATGGCTTCGTCCGGCGTGGTTGCCGTTCCGAGCGTAACGATCCCTTTCTTCCTTGTCTCGTCCAATATCTCTTTTGGTGGAATACCGTAGATAAACGAGAAGGCTGGAACTTTAGCATCGAGAAGCACGCGCGCCTGATCTTCAAAACGGATCGGCTTGTACGGTGCAAATGCCGGTTGTGTGCCGCCGAGTGCTTCGATGTGTGGCGAGAGATGCGACAGAGCGCGGCGGAATGCTGCAGCGTCCGATGCGCAGGCTCCCGCATCTTCCATCGAAACCCACAAGTTCATCGCAAATGGCTTCGCCGTCAGCGAACGAATCTCGGCGATCATGTCTTCAATCGCGTTTGGTTGAAGACCGTGCGCGCCGAATGATCCGAGCCCTCCGAAATTCGATACAGCGGCGGTAAGTCTCTGCGATGAAAGACCGCCGAGCGGTCCCTGGATGATTGGGTACTCGATCCCCAGAGCCTCTGAAACGCGGTTTGATTCCATGCCTTCGCCATCATGCCACCTCACACAGGAAAGAAGGGGCGAGTGCCTCTCGCCCCCTTAGGCTTCAATAGTCGTTCATATCGGCAGCTCGGTCCCTATCCGATGTGAGTGCCTGTGTGTCAGCAAGACATAAATGAGAGCCAGCACCATCACCATGAGAGCATCGACAAAGAACCAGCCATATCCCAACACGAAAATGTGACTGAGAATTACGGCAGTCGTCCACACAACAGTCAACCCCGCTCCCAATCTGGCTGTCTTCGGGATCAGGAGCAGAACCGCCACCACCGTCTCGAACACCCCTGACCCTAGCCGGAATACCGGCTGAGATACCAACCCGTGGACCGTTCGCGACATCTGCGTGAACAGGGCCACCGAATCTGGCACCCCTGCAAACTTGAGAAAGATGGCGGCATACAGAAGGTTCACCGACACCAACAGTCGAATTGCCAGTAGTGCGAGTCTTTTACTCATATGATCTTGTCTCCTTGACGACCTCGAACCGCCAGTGCTCCGCGAGTGGTAGTACTCATTTCTGCGTCTTCATGAACCCGGATCATAGGCTCCCGGCTTTCGATGCAGCTTGCTCGATTACGTCTGCAACTGCTTTTGGTTGAGAGAGCATTGGCACGTGACTGGAGGGAACAGTGATCGATGTAGCCTTCATTGCCGCCGCTTCGGCCTTCTCTAGCTCCGGAGAAACAGCGCGATCGTTACTTGCTATCACGCACCAGGATGGCTTGGTCCTCCACGCGGCGGTCGTGATCGTAGCCCCAAAAACTGCTGCTGCTGTTGGGTCCTGTGTCGCCGTCAACAACTGCTTCTCCTTGTCTGGCAGATCCTGGGCGAAGTCTTCAGCGATTCCCTTTGGGGTCACCGTCAGAAAACCTTCAGCATCCGCTCGGACTTCGCCGCCCAACGGAGCGGGCGGAAACGGTTTGGTGACCGAAGCAACGGACTCGCCATCCGACGGCGCGAGCGCCGCCACATAAACCAAACCGACTACCTTTGGATCGTTTCCTGCCTCCGTGATAACCACTCCCCCATAGGAATGGCCCACGAGAAGTACAGGGCCATCCTGCAACGCGATGGCGCGCTTAGTGGCGGCAACGTCATCAGCCAGCGAGGTCAATGGGTTCTGCACGGCGACCACATGCAAGCCTTTGGCTTGAAGCAGTGGAATCACTTTGGACCAGCTTGATCCATCGGCCCATGCGCCGTGAACAATGACAATGTTTCTAACCCCTCGAGCGGAGTTCGTCTGAGCGACCGCTTCCGTGTGAAACACCGCTGTCAGTAGGGATCCCGCAATGGCAATCAAAGCAGTTCGGTATGTTTGCGAGAATGTCATGTTTTTCTCCTTCGTTGCATCGAGATTGAAGTCATAGTTCGTCACGCTCTTGCCGCAATCACCGCCCGCGCGAGGTGCCGCACTACGTAACGCTAGCTAACTCACGAACGGCGATGCAGGAAGTCGACGACCAGGTCTGTCGTCGCCTGCGGCTGCTCTTCTGTGATCCAGTGCCCGCAATCCGGGATGATCGCATCTTCGACATTATCGGCGACACACCGCATCACCGCGCCGATCATAGGGCCGAATGTAGCTTCGCCACCGAAGGCTAAGACCGGCATCTCAAGCTTGCCCTGCGCAAGGAACGTCCTGTTGTCGACCGCATCTTGTCTGTCTGAACGCCAGGAACTGGGCAAAGCCCGCTCGCATTGCGCCGGGTTGCGCATAGAGCGCCGCATAATGCTGGCGCTTCGCTTCATCAAACCGCCTCTGGTCCCGGGAAAGTTCGTTCCAGAAGCGGTCGAGATAGATGCGCTCGCGGCCGGCGACGAGGCGCTCCATGTCCTGACCACCGAAGCCAAAGTGCCACATGGCCGGATCCTGTGTGATCTGATCCCAGGGTCCGACGCCGGGGAGCGGCGCATCGATCGCCACCCATCGGCTCACGCGCTCGGGGTGGGTGGCGGCAACTGCAAAGCCGACCATGATGCCGATGTCGTGCGTCACCAATTCGGCCGTACGCACACCCAGGGCGTCCAGGACGCCCACCACGTCCGCCGCCTGATTCTTCTTGTCGTAGCCGCCATCAGGCTTCGACGAGAGGCCCAACCCACGCAGGTCGGGCGCGACAACCATGTGGTCTTCGATGAGTGCGCTCGCCAGATGACCCCACATGTCGCCCGTTGTGCCGAAGCCGTGCAGCATGACCACTGCCGGGCCATGACCACCGACCCGCACATGGATGGATGTTCCGTTGGTTTCGATCGTCCGCGTCTGCATCACAGTCGGGAAGGGATAAACCCCATCTACGTGGGCATGCTCGCTCATCTGTGTACTCCAGGTTTGCATCAAGATTGAAGTCATAGTTCGTCGCAGTTCTTGTAAAACGGTCTGCTCCAGGTCCGGCCTACACCACGTTGAGGGTGACGTCGATGTTGCCCCGTGTAGCGTTGGAATATGCACATGTCTCGCCGTGCGTGGCGTCCACAATGGCCTGGGCGACTTCGCGCTCCAACCCCGGCAGGCTGACGTTTAGCCGTGCTCGGAGGAAGTAAACGTCGCCAGAATTGCACAGGTCTATTTCGGCATCGACGGCTACCTCAGCCGGAAGTTTGACCTTCATCTTGTTGGCCACAAGCCCCATCGCACTAATGAAACAGGCTGACCAACCAGCGGCAAACAACTGCTCCGGATTCATACCAGTTCCCGGGACTATGGGAGCCGAGAACTTAACATCTAAGCGGCCATCATCACTGCGGGAGACGCCGCCGCGCCGACCGCCCGAAGTATGGGTCTTGGCGGTGTACTGCACCTTCATGACTTCCTGGGTTGAACTAGCTACTCTGTTGGTTGTTTGATAAGTGTTCATCCTTGTTTTTCTCCGTGCGCCGGTCAAAACCGGCAAAGGTGTAGTGAATGAAAGGAAAGAAGAGGCGAGTGCTCTCGCCCCCCTTAGGTTTCAACTTCGAGAAGGACCTCCAACACGACCGGCACGCCGAGCGGAAGGCTAGCAACGCCGAGAACCATCCGGACCGGCAACTTGTCTTCTCCAAAGACATCGCGCAACAGCTCCGAGGCAGCGTCAGCCACCTTCGGCTGCGCGAAGAAGTCCCTTTCGGTTGCGATGTACGCCACCAACCTGACGACCCTGGTCACCTTATCGAGCGAGCCCAGGTGGTTTCTCGCGGCGGAGAGTACGTTCAGGGCCGCGATGCGGGCGGCTTCGCGTCCCTGTTCGACGTTGTACTCTCTGCCCAGCCGGCCTACGAACTTCGGCTCATGTCCGACGGCTGGGAGAACGCCGCTGAGATAAAGCAGGTTGCCCGTTTGGACGCTTTCAACATAAGCGCCGAACGGAATGGGCGCGGGCGTCAGCTCAATGCCGAGCTCCGCAAGCCGGCGCTCCGCGCTTGCCGGCTTCGGGACCTTTGGGCTCACCATTTGCCTGAGTGCGCACCACCGTCCACGTGCAGCACCTCCCCCGTCACATGACGGGCCTCAGTGAGATAGACAACTGCGTCCGCAATGTCGTTCACGTCTGAGATCGTACCCATCGGCGAGAGCGACTTCAGAAAGTCTTTGGGATTGTTCTTGTGAAGGGGAGTGTCCACAACACCAGGAGCGACGGTGTTGAAACGGATGTGCTCCTTCGCGTACTCGCTCGCCAGACTCCGGGTAACTGCTTCAAGACCGCCCTTAGTGATCATCGGCACGGAAACGGAAACGCCGCCGATTGGGTTCACAACAAGTGAGCTGGTGATGCCGACCACACTGCCACCCGATTTTTGCGCAAGCATCTGCTTTACAGCCCCCTGTGTTACGTAGAGGAAACCTTCAAGGTTTGTGGTTGAAAGTGCCTTAAAGTCCTCAGCCGTATAGTCGGTGAAAGCTTTGGCGAAGAAGATGCCTGCGTTGTTCACCAGCGCGTCGATCGATCCAAACTTGCTGATCGCTGTTTCTACTACCTTGGCGGCTACGGTGCTTTCAGCGATATTGCCGTCCACCAGAACGAGTTGGCCGGATCCTGTAAATGCACCGGACTTCGTGATGTTACGTGAGTTGGCTACGACGTTATAGTCCCGATCGAGGAACGCTTGCACGACCCCCGCCCCAATACCCTGCGATGCCCCTGTCACGATGACTGTTTTCTGTTTGGTTCCCATTGTCAGCCTCCTTATGGCTGCGACCACACCATAAGAGATTCGCGACGGCTGATAGAGATGCGTCGTATATTCCAATCGGGCGATAGGTATTACCTATCGCCCATGGGATTACGGGAAACGCGTCTTCTGTCGAATCGTGGGCAT
>Ga0206975_1153_pt1 | contig 17083 bp, 10 predicted proteins | sample Alteio_BWOrgHeat_81_FD_152919 | JGI IMG/M metagenome (GOLD analysis project Ga0206975, IMG submission 152919) | Enriched cells from forest soil in Barre Woods Harvard Forest LTER site, Petersham, Massachusetts, United States -... | ecosystem: Environmental > Terrestrial > Soil > Temperate forest >... | reverse complement strand
AGGCGCTGCGCAGGCACTTTGCGGTGGTGCTGCAGGATCCGTTTCTATTTACCGGGACGATTGCGGAGAATATCCGGCTGGGGGCTACCGAAATCACGGAAGAGCGCATGACGGCTGCGGCGCGCGACGTGAATGTGCTGGAGTTTGTGGAAGGTCTGGCCAATGGTTTTGACGAGCCGGTGCTGGAACGGGGCAATTCGCTGTCGACCGGGCAGAAGCAGCTAGTCAACTTCGCGCGGGCGCTGGCTTACGATCCGCGGATTCTGATTCTGGATGAAGCGACTTCGAGCGTGGATACGGAGACGGAGCAGAAGATTCGACTGGCGCTGGAGCGGATGGTGGAGGGGCGGACGAGCGTGCTGATTGCTCATCGGCTGTCTACGGTGCAGCGGGCGGACGTGATTCTGGTGATGCACAAGGGGCAGCTGAGGGAGATGGGTTCGCATCAGCAATTGCTGGGGCATCGAGGGATTTACTGGAAGCTGTACCAGTTGCAGTACAAGGATCAGGAGCCGGGGGCGGGGGCGATTGCGGCGGGGTCGAGCCTGGCGCCGGAGTTGGCTTCTGGGTTGGCGGCTGGGGATTAGCTTCTAGTCGTCCTTGGTGTCCTTACCCGGGCGGATCGGGAATGACAGCTAGAAAAGCAAGAACAAAAGCGATGGGTTTGGGTTTGTGCTTTCCCACCTAAATAGATCGGGCCTTCAGCCCTTTGGTGTTGCTTGGCTTGTGAACCCAGGCCGTTGGCCTGGGCTGGGATTGTTCGCGCCTTTGGCGCTCGGTTGGGTTTGTGCTTTCCCCCTTTTTCTTGCTGGGTTGAGAGTGGTTAAAAAGCAGATTCCCTTCGGGAATGACAGCGAGAAAAGCAAAAACAACAGCAAAGGCGGCCGCAGGTCCTTAGGCTTCGCTCGGGATGGCGGCGTTTGTGCGGTGCTGAACGTGACAGAGGCTAAGGCGATGTGGCTCGGGTAAGCAGAGAGTCCTATAAGCTGGATTGGATGCCTGAGAGCGTTCCCAATATCTTTTTGTCGGCTGGTGAGGCTAGTGGGGAGCACTATGGGGCTCTGCTGCTGGAGGAGCTTCGTGCCCGGGTGCCGGGGGCGCGGTTTTTTGGCATGGGCGGGGCGCGGATGGAGGCGCTGGGGTGCGAGCGCATTGTCCGGAGCGAGGATGTGGCGGTGATGGGGATCACTGAGGTGATCCGGCACCTGCCGCAGATCTATGGCGAGTACCGGAAGCTGAAAGAGGCGATTCGGGAGCGCAGACCGGATGTGGCGGTGCTGATCGACTTTCCGGATATTCACCTGAAGTTGGCGGAGGAGTTTCATCGGCTGGGGATTCCGGTGATCTTCTTTGTGAGTCCGCAGCTATGGGCGTGGAAGAAACGGCGCATCAAACGGGTGCAGCGGTATGTGGACAGGATGCTGGTGATCTTTCCTTTTGAAGAGCCGTATTACCGGGAGCGGGGTGTGGATGCGACGTATGTAGGGCATCCGTTGGCGGATTTGCCGCTGCCTGCGATTTCGCGGGAGAAGTTTGCGGAGGGTAATGGGCTGGACCCTGCGAATACGTGGATTGGGCTGCTGCCGGGAAGCCGGGCGAAGGAGATTCGGCTGAATCTGCCGGAGATGCTGCGGGCGGCACGGGGGCTGCTGGCTAAGGATTCGAAGCTGGAGTTTCTGCTGCCGGTGGCTCCGACGCTGACCTGGGAGCAACAGCGAGAGGTGAGTGTTCTGCTGAATGAGCATGCGACCGGGTTGCCGCTGCGGCTGGTGCAGGATGCCCGCGCGGCGCTCTTTCATGCGCGGGGGTCGATTGTGGCCAGCGGGACGGCGACGGTGGAGGCTGCTCTGATCGGAAACCCGTTTGTGGTGGTGTATCGGGTGTCGCCGGCGACTTATGCCATCGCGAAGAGGGTGGTGACTGTGCCCCATGTGGCTATGGTTAATCTGGTCGCAGACAAACGGCTGGTTCCTGAGTTGATTCAGGATGACTTTAAGGGGGAACGCATAGTCCAAGAGTTGGAAGCACTGCTAGTGGACGGTTTTGCTCGCTCTGAGATGATGGCTGGTCTTGCCGGGGTGGCTAAAAAGCTGCGTGGCGGACGTAAGGCGTGTGAAGTTGGCGGCGGGACGGCGATTGAGCGAGTAGCGGGGATTGTGCTGGAGACGCTAGGATTGGCGAGTTGACTGGGCGCCGTATCCGGTGAGGGTTAGTTCCGGCATGCATCGTTGAGACGCAGGTCCTTCCGTGCGCTCAAGTTAAAAAGAATCTGGCGTAAGAAGAGATCACGATACGATGACTTCGGCGATGAAACGGTGTTTGGCACAATTCTCTTTCGTATTGCTAGCAGGCCTGCTTTCCTGCCCAACTCTATTGGCACAGGCGACTGCCGCGAATCGCATGGCGATTCAGGGCTATGTGATCGACGCGGAGCTTGACCCGAGTGCTCACCATCTAAAAGCGACGGCGGTAGTGACGTTTACCGCGCCGGAGACGGCCGATGTGGTCACGTTCGGCTTTCATCCAGCCCTCAAGCTGACCAAGGTGACGGACGCGGCTGGCAAGCTGCTGACGGGGGATCGGTCGGCGGATGGGGCGATCCGCATCACGCCTGCGACACCTTTTGTGAAGGGGCAGCCGGCCCACTGGACATTTGTCTACGAGGGAACGATCACGGGTGATGAAGACGGCCCGGAGGAAGGGCTGAAGCTGGCGGCGATTCAGGAGCCGATCAGCTATCTGCTTTATCCGGGGCGATGGTTTCCGATGACGGGGTACCTGACGAACCGGTTCACCGCGGAGATGCATATCAAAGTGCCGCAGGGGATGCGGGTGCTGGCCAGCGGCAGCACGGGATCGGCGCCGGCTACTTTGGCGAATGGCAAAGAGGGAGAGCAGTTCAACTTCAGCTGGACCAAGCCGGGGTTTCCCGGGACTGTGATTGCGGGGCGGTTCGTAGCGCCGGTTGCCGTCAATGGAGGCGGAGCGAATATTCATCTCTACCTGACGATCAAGCATCAGGGAAGCGCCAATTCACTTGGGGAGACGGCAGCCAAGGAGTTCGATTACTTTACCGGGACATTTGGAGCGGCGGAGAGCGGGCGGTTGAATGTGGTGGAACTTCCGGATGACACGCTGCCCGCGGCATGGGCTCCGGAACTGGCGGCTATTTCGGGCTCGCGGACGGGGGACAAGTCCGGGGTACGGCTGCTGGCCAACACGATTGCGCATCAGTGGTGGGGTTCTGAGGTGAGTCCGCAGACAATGAATGATGCGTGGATCACCAATGGCATGTCGCGCTATGGCGAGCTGATGTATTTGGAAGACGAGAGCGGACGGACAGCGATGAAGTCGGCGATTCAGGATGTGTCCGCCGGAGCGCTGGCTTATGACACGACGCCGCTGTCGAGCGCGGGAAGGCTGGGCGCATTTTCGCCTCAGTTCCAGTCGATGACGCTGGAAAAGGGCGCGATGGTCTTTCATATGATGCGCTGGGAACTGGGAGATGCGGTTTTCAAGAAAGTGCTGCAAGGGGCTTTGAGCCAGTACACGGATAAGGGAATACGCTCGACTGATTTTCAGAAGGTGGCCGAGGCGCAGAGCCAGCAGCAGCTGACGCCGTTCTTTGCGCAGTGGGTGGATGGCACGGGCGCTCCTCAATTTGTGAATAAGTATGCGGTGTACCGGCTGGGCAATAACAAGGGCTTTCGCACGATAGGCGAGGTGCAGCAGGATCTGGATTTGTTCCGCATGCCGGTGGAGTTGCGGGTGGAGACAGATGGCAAGACGGAGATGAAAAAGGTGGACGTGGTCGGCTCGAACTCGCAGTTTATTGTCGACACCTTCGGGCGGCCGCGGCATATCTCGATCGATCCGGATAACTGGCTGTTGAAGGCCAGCCCTGACTTACAGGTCAGAGTGGCAATCCTGAAAGGACAGCAGTTAGTGGCGCAGGGCGACCTGGCGGGAGCGTTGACCGAGTACCAGAAGGCTCTGGATGCCAATTCACAAAGCTCGCTGGCGAGTTACCGCATTGGCGAAGTGCTGTTTACGCAGCGGAACTACCAGGCAGCGGCAAATTCCTATCGCGATGCGCTGCGAGGGGATGGCGATCCTCGATGGACGGAGGTCTGGAGCCATATTCAGCTGGGCAAGATCTTCGATGTGACCGGGCAGCGGGATCGCGCGGTGAACGAATACCGGCAGGCAGTGCAGACCAACGACAACACGCAGGGCGCGGTGAACGAGGCTCGACAGTACTTGCAGAAGCCATATGAGAAGCCAGAAAACGAGTAGGCGTACTTTGGATGAGCCTGAGGCTTTCGGGTCTGGGCTCTTCTTATTTATCAGGCCTAATTAAGGCAACTCTCATTTAGATATTTTGAAGATAGACGCGTCTCAAATGCCCATCGGATTGCTCCGACAGGGAGACAGGTGTCCATGACACTATCTCTCCGAGCCGGTTGCTGAACGGCAATCGGTAGCAGGCGTTTATGTTTTCCTTTCGAATCCGGCTCAGAGTTGTGCGTTCGATTGTGCGGGTTGAAGGCTGGCCTGCGATTCTTCTGCTGGCAGCTACTGTTTCCATCATGCACGGCAGGGCTGTTGCACAGAGCGAAAGCGGGATACTGCCGCTGGTGCGAGGGGTTGCAGATGATGCGGTCCGGGTGACGCTTCGTGGAAACGTACATCCCATGGCGGTAGCGGAGTTCGATCGTGGCCGGGTGGAAGATTCATTTGCTGCTGCAGGGCTTTACCTGTTGCTCAAGCGCTCAGCGCTGCAGGAGCAGGCACTGCGGCAATATCTGCAGGACGCGCATACTCCGGGCGCGGCCGGCTATCACAGATGGCTAACTCCGGATGAGTTTGGGAAGCGGTTTGGCCCGGCTGACTCGGACATCGCAGCGCTGACGGCGTGGCTGGAGTCCCATGGTCTGAGAGTCAACAAGGTGCATGCAGGGCGAATTGCGATTGAGTTCTCCGGCAATGCCGCGCAGGTGAAGGAGGCATTCGGAACCGAGATTCACAGGTTTGATATTCACGGAACGGCGGCGTATGCGATTGCGGCTGATCCGCAGATTCCGGTGGCGTTTGGGGATCTTGTCCGGGGCATTTCGCCGATGCAGAGCTTTCGGGCTAAGCCCTCGCTGCGGGCTGCTCAAAGGGCTAGTTACGACACGAGGACGCATGTTGCGCGCGGAGACTGGACGACTTCAGCGGGCGCTCCTTCTCTGTATGAATTGAGCCCGGCCGATTTCGCTGTGCAGTACAACGTTGGGCCAGTGTATGCCGCTGGGACGACGGGCGCTGGACAGAGCATCGGCATCATCAGCGCGTCGAATGTAGACCTGAGTCTGGTGCAGGCGTACCGGACGCTTTTTGGGCTGCCGGCGAATCTGCCGACCGTGGTGGTGGATGGTAATGACCCTAGCTTAAACAACGCGGGCTTGAGCAACGCGGGCTTGAATGACGTTGCGACGGAAACCTATCTGGACCTGGAGGAGGCGGGTGCCGTGGCTCCGGCGGCGAATGTGGTGCTGTATACCTCGGCGGGCACGGTGCTGACTGATCCGCTGCTTGAAGCAGGTATGCGCGCGGTGGAAGACAACCTTGTGTCGGTGCTGAGCATGAGCTATGACGAGTGCGAGGCGGCGCTTGGAGCATCAGGAAATGCGGCATGGGCTGCGCTTTGGCAGGAGGCCGTGGCGCAGGGTATTACGGTATTTGTTTCGAGTGGAGATCAAGGATCGGCGGGCTGTGACGACGTGGATACCGAAGCGTTCGTAGAGAGCGGATATGCGGTGAATGGGCTGGGCTCAACTCCATACAACGTCTCAGTGGGCGGCACCGATTTCTACTACAGCAGCTATGCCGCGGGTGGAAGCGCGCTGCAGACGCAGATCGGCGGGTACTGGAGTGGAGTTGCAACCGGCTCTCCCGCGCTCTCTCTGCTGAAGCCTGCTCCTGAACAGGTATGGAACGATGCCTTCGGATTCAATGCGGTGGATGGCGGTGTATACGCCATCAGCAATTCAACAATTGCCGCAGGTGGGGGCGGTGTAAGCAATGCTGCCGTTTATCCGGCTTCGGGGCCGGTGACGGGGTATCCGAAGCCGACGTGGCAGGCGGGTTCAGGCGTACCGGCGGACAAGTTACGCGATGTTCCGGATTTGTCGCTTTTTGCGGGCGACGGGGCGAACGATGTCTATTATCCGATCTGCGCTTTGCCGGGGGATTGCGTAAATACGGCTGGTTCAGGAGCGGTTTACGTTACGAGCGTAGGCGGTACATCGGCTGCTGCGGCGGCGATGGCCGGCATTCAAGCGCTGGTAAACCAGGCAACGCAGAGCAGGCAGGGGCAGGCGAATTATATTTACTATCCCCTGGTTACAAAGACGGCGACTTCGACGGCAAAACCTTTCAACGACATTACTATTGGCGGGAATCAAGTTCCCTGCTATCAGGGCACGTTGAACTGTGTGCTGGGAGCGAGCGGGCAGACCAAGGGCTCATATGCTGAAAGCGGTTTTTTGGCTGCGACCGCGTACGATCGCGCGACTGGGCTGGGTACGGTGAATGTGGCCAACCTTATCAGCGGATGGCCTCTGGTCACCTTTAGACCGAGCGGGACTACGCTGACTGTGACTCCGTCGACGTTTACGCATGGTACGGCGGTGGCGCTCAAGGCAACGGTCATTCCGAAGGTGGGAACTGCGAATCCGACCGGCAGCGTGAGTCTTACCAGCAACGATGCGCAGGCCTATTCCAACGGGTTGGGCGTTTTCGCTCTGACGAGTGGGACAGCGGCGGCATCTGTGTCAGATCTGCCTGGCGGGACATACCAGGTGACTGCCGACTATTCGGGAGACAGTACATACGCGGCCAGTGTTTCCGCGCCGGTGACGATCACCGTGACTCCGGAGAAGGATTCGCTCAACACTTCAGGGTGGGTGTTGAACCCGCTGGACGATAGTCTTTATCCACTGATGGCGGGTATGTCGATTCCGTATGGAGCTGTGGTATACATCGACGCACAGCCGGTGGGAGTGAATGAGGCTAGTTCCCTGCCTGGCCATAATGCACCTGCCACAGGAGCTGTCACGTTTACCGACAAGCTTGCGGTGGGAAGCAAGACAGGAATTGCAGCGCTGAACAGCATGGGGGTCGCGGAGTGGGTACCAACAGCGCCCGCGGTAGGCACCCATGCTGTCAGTGCGGCTTATGCGGGCGATGCAAGTTATGCTGCGTCCACAGCGGCTGCGGTAGCGAGCTTCACGGTGTTCAAGGGGACGACGACGATTTCGCTTCATCCGCTGGAGACGAATGTGGTGGCAGGCAGCAGCGTAGCAGTGGATGTGAAGATGTCTTCAGACTATCTGCCACTGAACGGAACGCTGCCCACAGGAAACGTGAACGTGACGCTGGGCGGCAAGACGCTACCCATTGCGTGGAGCAGCTGGGGGACAAAGGGGAGCGCATTTGCAGAGGCGGTGGTGACCTTTACGAACATGCCAGCCGGAATACTGCCGTTGATGGCTACGTATTCGGGGGACACGAACTGGTACGGCACTTCAAGTGCTTATGGATCGATTACATCGCTTGCGACAAAGCCTGCACCGGTTGTCACTTTGACGGCGGCTACGAACTCGTATACTCCCACGCAGACGGTAACAATGACGGGAACGGTGACTGGGCCGATTGGAGGCATTGCGCCGAGTGGATCGCTTGTATTCACATGGCAGGCCGGAGTGCGCTCGTACACCTATCCACTGCAGACGATAACCGCAAATGCTGCGGCGTGGACGCTGACGCTGCCGGCGAATCAACTGTTGAATGGGGCGAATCTCTTTGTTGCGACGTTTGCGGGCGATGCGAATTATTCAGCGCAGTCTTCAGCACCGTTGACGATTACGCTGAACCGCAGTGATTTTGCGGTTACCACGACAACGCAGGAAGTATCGGTGCCGTTTGGGAAATTCGCAACAGGGACGATTACGGTGACGCCGATCAATGGCTACACCGGGACGGTGACGATTGCGTGCTCCGGTCCTGCGGGGATTACTTGTACTTCCGCTGTAGCTGCGCCAACTATAGGGTCCGGGGTTTCAGAGGCGATCACATTCAAGGTGGCTAGTACGGTTGCGGCGGGAACCTATCCTGCTGTCGTCACCGTTACCGGGGGCGGGCATACGCATACGGTGCAGATCCTGGTGGCGAATGTGCCACCGGCTGCTACGCCGACCTTTTCGCCCGCTGCCGGAACGTATGTTACGGCTCAGACGGTGACGATCAGCGATGTGACTCCTGGGGCGACAATCTACTACACGACGGATGGGAGCACACCGACGGCGACTTCGACTGTGTACACGGCGGCGATCAAGGTGGGTTCCACAGAGACTCTGAAGGCGCTGGCGATTGCACCTGGATATCTATCGAGCGCTGTGGCTTCGGGGGTCTATACGATTACGCCTCCGGCTGCTACACCTACGTTTTCGCCCGCGGCGGGAACTTATACCGCGGCGCAGACGGTGACGATCAGTGATGCAACAACTGGAGCGACGATCTATTACACGACGAACGGGACCACGCCTACAACGGCATCTTCAAAATACACGGGGGCGCTTATGGTGAACGCGACGGAAACGCTTAAGGCTGTGGCGATTGCGACGGGGGATTCGCTGAGCGCGACTGCTTCGGCGACCTACACTATAACGACTTCATCGGCTGCTCCTGCTCCACGACCGCCTCTCACTGGTATACCGCTGGGCAAGCGGCAGTAGAGACACGGCCCTATTTCATTCTGCGATACCCTTTCGCACAGGTGCATCTCGCCGTTGTGACGCGGAGCTACACTGGAGTAGCGATTGCGAGGATGTTGCTATTACTGCGGAAGGATACAGGGCGCATGGTCTGGAGGGCACGCTGGAGCGCCCCGACTGGCAACCTCTGACATTGACCGAGACGGACAAGCTGCTGCGGCGTTATCCGGAAGCAGGCGGAGCGCAGAGGCTGCTCTCGATTAGTCCGCGACCATTTTCAGCGGCGAGCGTGGTGGCAACTCCCAAGGGCAATGTTTTCGTCAAACGGCACCATCGTTCGATTCGCGACCGCGAGAGGCTGCTGGAGGAGCATCGGTTCATCGCTCACCTGACTGCGGTGCAATGGGATGACGGTTTGCCGCTGGTGCCGGCGGTGTTGGCGGATGCGGATGGAGAAACTGCGGCGATGGATGGCGAGTGGACTTACGAGGTCCATCGGGTTGCGCGGGGAGTGGATCTCTACGAGCAGGCGCTTTCGTGGACGCCGTTCCTGAGTAGCGAACATGCGCATGCGGCTGGGCGAGCTATGGCGAAGCTGCACCGGGCTGCGAAAGGTTATGAATCTCCGGCGCGACGATCGGGGATGCTGGTGACGAGCTTTTCCATCTTCGCCGGAGGTGTACGGCACGACGATCCCGTTTCGCGGATGGAGGTCTTTCTTGAGGTGCGTCCGCAGCTTCGGGCTTATGCGGAGAAGCGCGACTGGCGGGCTTCTTTCGATGCGCTTTTTCTTCCGCTGTATGATGACCTTTCTCCGTGGCTTCCTTATCTGTCGCCACTGTGGACGCATAACGATTTCCATGCTTCGAATCTGATGTGGACGAATGACTCGGAAGATGCGCAGGTGGCTGCGATTATCGATTTTGGGCTGGCTGACCGGACCAATGCGATTCATGATCTGGCAACGGCGATCGAGCGCAATGTGGTGGAATGGCTGCGCGTTTCGGAGACGGGCGCGGAGATTGTTCATCTCGATCATCTGGAGGCGTTGCTGGCGGGATATGAAGAGCTTCGCCAGTTGAGTTATGAAGAGGCACAAGCGATGGTGGCGATGCTGCCGCTGGTGCACTGCGAGTTTGCGCTTTCAGAGACGGATTATTTTCTGAGTGTTTTGCAGGATGGGGCAAAGGCTTGGCTGGCTTACGAAGGGTACTTTGTTGCGCATGCTGAGTGGTTTCAGAGTGAGCAGGGACGAATGCTGATGGAGCGTATGGAGCGATGGGCGGAGAGTGTACCACGGCTTTATTCGGAGCCGGGCCGCACCGTACATAGCGAGGTTGTTCGGTGAGTTGGCTTGAGGTATTCTCTGTAATCGCAAGCGCGGTCGGAGTGTGGCTGACGACGCGGCGAAGCCTGGCTGCATGGCCCGTGATCATTCTGGCGTGTTTGCTATATGGAGAGCTTTTTCGCGAGAGCAGGCTTTACTCCGACATGCTGTTGCAGGGCGTGTTTGCTGTGTGCGCGGTGTATGGGTGGTGGCACTGGCTGATTGGAGTGAAGGCGGAGGGGTCTGTTACTGTGCAGACGCTCAGCTTGCGAGGGTGGGTCTGGGGAATTGTGGCGGGGCTGGCGGGGAGCGTGCTGCTGGGCTACTGCATGGCGCGATATACGAATGCTTCCCTGCCCTGGCTTGATTCGGCGCTGACGAGCTACAGTCTTGTGGGGCAATGGTGGCAGGCGCGGAAATATCTGGCGAACTGGTGGCTGTGGATTGCGGTGGATGTGATCTATATTGGCGAATACATCTATAAGCACCTGAATCTGACGGCTGGACTTTATGCACTGTTTGTGCTGCTCGCGGTGATTGGACTGCGTGACTGGCGGCGCGCGCTGAGGTCACAACAGGAGGCTGCGTCGGCGCAGCAATTGCAGGCGGCGCGATGAGATGTGGTGAGGCGGAGACGACGGTGCGGACAGCAAGCGAGAGCGTGCCGCTTTTTCCTGTGCATTTTTCGCGGACGTTCTCAATGCAGCGGCTTGGGCCTTATGACCCTACGTCTGACTTGACGCCGGATTGTTTTCGCAAGGCGTTTTTTTATCGCGGGCTGCCCGCAGCAGTGGAGATATGCCGCGAGGCTGAATCGTTGCGGGTCAGTGCTTACGGCGGCGATCCTGAAGAGCTGCTCAATGAGACTGTGAGCGGGCTCAAGCAGGATGATGGCTATTTTGACTTTGCTACGGAAGACACCGGAGTGTGGCGGCTGCATCGCAGTTTGCCGGGACTGCGATTGCTGCGCGTGCCGTGGCTGTATGACATGACGTGCTCGGCGATTTTGCAGCAGAGGATTCGCACGGTGGACGCGATGCGAGACTGGCGGCGGATCGCGCAGCGGTATGGGTCGCCGGCGCCGCTTGGGCTGTGGGCTTTTCCGCCAGCGGAGGCGCTGGCGCGTGTTCCGATGTTTGTGCTGGAGCAGATGGGGATTGATGCGAAGCGGGCGCGAACTCTGCTGAAGTTTGCGCGAGAGATGCAGTTTGTGCGGCTCAAGGCAGGTATGAGCTTTGGTGATCTGCGTGAGCGGTTGCTGCGTGTACCGGGGATCGGACCCTGGACTACTGAATCAGTGCTGGGCTATGGCGCGGGTGATATTGATGCTGCGATTCCTGGGGATCTGCATCTGCCGCGCGTGGTTTGTTACGCGCTGGCGGGTGAGCAGAGAGGCTGCGATGAGCGGATGATGGAGTTGCTGGAGCCGTTTCGCGGGCATCGGTTTCGGATTATCCGACTGCTGTATGCGGCTGGGGTGGATGTGCCGTGGTAGATGAAAAATGCAAGAGGAATGGCGAAGAAAGAGAGAAGTTATAAAACGAAGTGTACGGCAAGGGCACGAAAGCAGATTCCCTGCGGGAATGACAGCAAGAAAGGCAACGGCAAAAGCAACGACAACGCAGGTCCTTCGACTCCGCTGCGCTTCGCTCAGGATGACAACAACAGCGCAGCCAGATGTTTAGCCGCGAATTGAGACAGTGGCAGTGACTCTGCATATCATCTTTGTAACTTGATTGTGATATTTTCGAGGATGGCATTAGATGCCGTGAGGAGTAGTTTCTTGGCAATTAAGGAATTTATCAAACATCATTATCGCCACTTCAACGCTGCGGCGCTGGTGGATGCGGCAGAAGGTTATGTGAAGCTCGTGGACGCGGGCGGGAAGATGTTTGTGACTATGGGCGGTGCGATGAGCACGGCCGAACTGGGACTATCGCTGGCGGAGATGATTCGCCAGGATAAAGTGCATGCGATTACCTGCACTGGCGCGAATCTTGAAGAGGATGTCTTCAACCTGGTTGCGCACGACTTCTACGTGCGCGTGCCTAACTATCGCGATCTGACTCCTGAGGATGAGGTCAAGCTGCTCGACAAGCATCTGAACCGCGTGACGGATACGTGCATTCCTGAGATGGAAGCGATGCGGCGTATTGAGAAGGTTGTGTTGAAGGAATGGATGCGCGCGGACCAGGCGGGCGAGAGCTATTTTCCGCATCAGTTCATGTACAAGATTCTGCTGTCGGGAGCGTTGAAGGATTCGTATCAGATCGATCCGAAGAACAGCTGGCTGCTGGCCGCGGCTGAGAAAAACCTGCCTATGTTTGTGCCGGGATGGGAGGATTCGACGCTGGGCAATATGTATGCAGGCCACTGCATCTCTGGCGATGTGAAGAAGGTGCACACAGTTCGGACCGGCATTGAATACATGATGGAGCTGGCGGAATGGTATACGAACACCACGGCGGAAAGTCCGCTTGGGTTCTTCCAGATCGCGGGCGGCATTGCTGGTGATTTTCCGATCTGCGTAGTGCCGATGCTGCACCAGGATCTGCAGCGGAATAATGTGCCGCTGTGGGCCTACTTCTGCCAGATCAGCGACTCTACTACGAGCTATGGCTCGTATTCGGGCGCGGTGCCAAATGAGAAGATCACATGGGGCAAGCTGGGCGTGGATACGCCCAAGTACATCATCGAATCCGACGCGACGATTGTTGCGCCGCTGATCTTTGCGTACATTCTGGGATGGTAGTGATTATCATTCCATTTGATTCACAAGATTGACGGAATTTCGAACTCAGGCTATAAAAACAGCATGTGCTGTGAACGCTGCGCTTTCGGGATGGTCTGCTGCTGCAACTGTTGTTGTTGCGGACGGCCTGCGCGCTGGCGTTCCGGAGGTTGTGGTCTGACGTAGAGTTTTTAACCACATCAGGTTTTGCATCCGGCCTACTCGCCAGCTTTCGGCGCGTGGGCCTTTTGCTTTTGCGGGCAATCTTTAATGAGGTGATGTTATGGCGGACGAATCGGTTGGCGTAAAGACGCAGGCAGACAAAGCAGGATCATGGCTCACGGTGGATGTGTGGGCTGTGCTGCTGGCTTTTGTGCTCGCTCTGCTGGTATGGACAGGCATTTTGCAACATGTTCCCTGGTAAGAACACGCTAACTTAGGGGTGAGACAGATGGCGACGAACGTAGTTGCAATTGATACAACGTCGAAGAGCAGAGTGGGGCAGGTTCTGGCGTTGATTCCGGGCATTCTGCTGCTGGCGGCAATTGGCCTTGCGGCGAAGTGGATTGAGCAGTCGATCAACGGATATACGAAGGCGCATCACATCGCTTTTCCCAACATTGAGTATGTGCTGTGGGCGATTGTGATCGGGCTGATCATCGGCAACCTGATCAAGATTCCGGCGATCTTTCAGGCGGGCATCGATACGTACGATTTCTGGCTGAAGGCCGGGATTGTGCTGCTGGGCTCACGCTTTGTGCTTGCGGATATACGCAAGCTGACGGGAATCAGCCTGCTACTGGTGTTTATCGAGATTGGCGGGTCGCTACTGCTGATGACGGCGCTGGGCAAAGCATTTGGGCTGCGACCGAAGCTGATCAACCTGCTGGCAATCGGCTCATCGGTCTGCGGTGTTTCAGCGATTATCGCAGCGAAAGGCGCGATCGATGCGGACGATGAAGATTCGTCGTTTGCGATTGCGGCGATCCTGGCGCTGGGCGCGATCTCGCTCTTCGCGTTCCCGGCGATTGGGAGCGCGCTGCACATGAGCAACAACGCTTACGGCTTGTGGGCCGGACTGGCGGTGGATAATACCGCTGAGGCTACGGCGGCTGGAGCTTTGTTTTCCGATGCGGCGGGCAAGGTGGCTGTGCTGACGAAGACCTGCCGCAATGCGATGATCGGCTTTGTGGTGCTGGGCTACGCGATCTACTGGACACGCAAGGGGCAGGCACAGGCGATCCAGAACAAGGCTGCCTTTCTGTGGACGAAGTTCCCCAAGTTCGTGTTGGGATTTCTAGTGATCTCCGCAGTGGTTTCGTTGGGTGCGTTCAATGCGGATCAGGTCAAGAGCCTGGCCAATCTTTCGCGATGGGCATTTCTGCTGACGTTTGCAGGTGTAGGTCTGAAGACGAACTTCCGCGCGTTGTCGCGTCAAGGCATCAAGCCCTTTGTCGTGGGGATCGTGGGCGAGGTCTTGATCGCCGTGCTGACATTGGGCCTGGTGGTTGGCGCTAATCGAGTGTGGACTTTGTAAGACAGCGTTTTTCACGCTGTCCGCATATCAGCGTGCAACTGTTTTCTGTCGCTGCGTGAAACCATCATGGCGTAGAGCGCGACGACGATGTATCCGAGTGCCGGCAATGCATAGCCCAGCGCGATGCTGCCTGTGATACGGGTTATCCAGCCCATTGCAGGCGGGAAGATGGCTCCGCCGGTGATGCCGATGACCAACAGGCTGCCGCCTATCTTGGTATCTTCTCCGAGGCCATGCACACCGAGAGCGAAGATGGTGGGATACATCACTGACATGAAGAAGCTTGTGACGAGGATCGCGATAGAGCCCGCCATTCCTGGCTGCACTGTTCCAAAGCAGATGAGCACAAAGTTGATGACTGCGTAGGCAATGACCATCCTGACCGGAGAGATGAACCGCATGAGTGCGGTTGAACTGATGCGGCCAATGGCCATTGCGACCAGTGAGCCAGTGAGGAAGTAGCCGGCTGTCTTGTCAGTGGCGGTGGTATAGGCGCGCATGTAGGGGATGAAGGTGCTCCAGGTGCCGATCTGTGTGCCAACGTAGAAAAACTGCGCGAGAACGGCAAACATCAGCCGCGGATTTTTGAGGAGGCGGCCGAAGTTTCCATGGCTGCTCTGAGCTGAAGTGGTCTCTGCGAGGCCAAGATCGACGTTGGAGTCGAGGATGACTGGGAATCGGGTCAGGCCGATAGTCGTGGCTAGAAGAAGCACAGCTACGCCAAGGACGACGTAAGTGGGGACGACGCGCAGAATCTCGTTGTGGAGATAGGCCTGGTAGGTTCCCTGCAGCTTCATAACGGCGATTTCGGCTGGCTTCTTGTCAATTCCCGAGAAGATGAACCAAGTGCCGAAAAGCACGCCAGTGAAGGCCCCCGGAGGATTGAATGCCTGCGCGAAGTTGAGGCGTCGCTCAGCCGTGGAAGGGTGGCCGAAGCGGGCGATGAGCGGGTTGGCAGCTGTCTCGAGAATGGAGGACCCGCTGCCTACGACGAAGAGCGCGATCAGGAATGGCAAGTATTGGCTGAGTACAGCTGCCGGCCAGAACATCAAAGTGCCGATACCGAATACGATGAGTCCAACGAGCAAGCCCGCTTTGTAGCCGAAGCGGCGCATCAACAATCCGGCCGGAATGGCCATGGTGCCATATGCAAGAAATGTCGCGGTCTGGACGAGTTGGGCCTGAAGCAGGCTCAGTTCAAACGACTTGCGGAACTGCTGTACCAGAATGTCTGTGAGGCTGTTGGATGTGCCCCAAACGAAAAAAATCAGCGTGGTCAGCATGAAAGGCAGCATTTGCCCTGGCGGAAAGATCGACGGCTTCTCCCCTGCGAGAGATGGCTCCTCAGATCGGAAGGGCGTGGCGAGATGCATGTCGAGTCTCCGGTAGACGTTGTTATGGATCAACCTTAAAGATGAAAGATAACTAAAGCCACCCTTGGTGGTCACGTGGTTTGATTGGCTTGATGGTGTTTTCCTGAGATGATCAAACTCAAGGGTCGCTTCGAACATCCAACGGATATGATCGTGTGTTCATACTGGCTCCACAGATCTGACGCGGTCAGACTTCATCTACGATACCGATATAAGAGCCTGTTATGGGTTCTGGCCATCTGCATTTCATATTTATTGTTGGCTCAGTGTGCAGAGGCCCAGCCGGGACAAGCGACTAAAGAACAGGAACCTGATACCGCTCCGCAAATGGAAAACATCTTATCTTCCTACGAAGGTCAGAACGTTACTTCGATCTCTGTTGCAGGTCAACCAGGAGCAGACACCTCAAAATTTGAAAGCCTCTTTATTCAAAAGGCGGGTACGCCATTTTCCAGGGAGCAGATTGATCAGACGATCACAGCTCTTAAGACAAGCGGCCACTTCGATAAGGTTCAGATTCATGTCAGTCCAGAGGTTAACGGCGTTCGCGTTTTATTGGTGCCTGAACCAGCCGTCTACTTTGGCATCTTTGAATTTCCCGGGGCAGGCCGATTCGCGTATTCCCGTCTCATTCAGATTGCGGATTATCCGCCGAAAGCCCCCTACAATGCGGACGACGTAGAACTTGACCGCCAGAGCCTGCTTACGTTCTTCCGCCAGCAAGGTTATTTCCAGGCTGAGGTCACTCCTGAAGTTAAGGTCGATCAGTCTACCCGGATCGCAAATATTTTCTTTCATGTCACCTTACATACGCGTGCAAAATTTGGAGCGATCGACATTGAGAATGCTGCGCCTGAGGAAGTGGCGAAGCTTTCCAAGAGCCTGCAGTCGTTAAAGGCTCGCTTTCGCAACTCTGCGATTCGTCCTGGCAAGACTTACCGTCATGGGGCACTCGACAAAGCTACTCAATTTCTGACAAACCGGCTGGAGGATGACGATCACCTTGGCGCGCGAGTCAAGCTGGCCGGCGCGGAATACCACGCTGATACCAACCGGGCGGATATTCACTTCAACGTGGATTCCGGGCCATTGACTTATGTGCGGGTGGAAGGGGTGCATCTGTTCAGCTGGAAGAAAAAGTCGCTGCTGCCTCTCTACCAGGGAATCACCGTGGATGAAGAATCGGTTGAGGAAGGCAGGCAGGCGCTGGTCTCATACTTCGAGGCAAAAGGTTTCTTTGATGTTGTGGTGACTGACAGTTTCGACAAGCAAAGCAGCGGTGACACAGTTGTTTATAAGGTCACCAAAGGGAAGAAGCATAAAGTAACGGAGGTACAGCTCGCAGGCAATAAAGAG
>Ga0206975_1152_pt1 | contig 17175 bp, 7 predicted proteins | sample Alteio_BWOrgHeat_81_FD_152919 | JGI IMG/M metagenome (GOLD analysis project Ga0206975, IMG submission 152919) | Enriched cells from forest soil in Barre Woods Harvard Forest LTER site, Petersham, Massachusetts, United States -... | ecosystem: Environmental > Terrestrial > Soil > Temperate forest > O... | reverse complement strand
TGACCGGAACCAACATTGATACGCTGGTAGTGGTTGACATCCTCAAGTTAATAGTCCCATTACTTGAGAGAAAAAGTGAATATGATTATACACCTAACTCTGCAGTCAATGCACTTGGTAATATCATATCAGCGGTTGGAACCAATATAGATCCTATGGTAGTAATTGACATCCTCAAATCAATAGTCCCATTACTTGAGAGAAAAAGTGAATATGATTATACACCTAACTCTGCAGTCAATGCGCTTGGTAATATCATATCAGCGGTCGGAACCAGCATCGACTCACTAGTAGTGACTGACATCCTTAACTCAATAGTCTCATTACTTAGGGATGGGGGGCCGGAGCCGTTACGTGAGGAAAAGACCAAATATACAACCAGAGATGCAGCCATAGCTCTTGGCAAGATCATCTCTGCAACCGGAATCAACATTGCCCCAAAGGCAATGCTTAACACCTTTTATTCAATAGCTTCATTACTTGAAAGTAAGGACAAAGATATAGCCTCCCCTGCAGTCGAAGCCCTTGGCAAGATTATATCAGCAGTCGGAAGTGATATTGACACATTTACTCTGCTTAGATTCATGTGGGTTTTCCAATTCTTAGCCAGGAAGCAGGGTGACGCCGCAAAATACGCAGCAGATTTAAGCAGCAAGCTACTTCCATTCCTTAAGTTAGATTTAGCCATTGATTTCCTGCAGCATGATAAACCGGAAGCCAGAGAAATTACCACAAAAATCCTGATAGATAAATTGAGCAAGGAAATTGAAGACTTGAATACGAAAGATCCGAAGTTGACTCACCATATGCTTAAAGTCATCGGTAATCATAAACCTGATGATAACGATGCTAATACTAGGGAATTGCATAAAATTGCAAAAAAGATATTATACAGGCAGGGTGAACTCGTAAACCTTGAAGTAATTGAGTGGATCAATGAGAATTTTGCCGACCTGATTAAATTATCTAGTGAGACTAAAGGCTTTTTCAAAGAAATATATCATAAAGCTTTGTCAGGCGGTGAGATTAGCGGAGGTGCTGCCACATTTATCCTCAAATGTATTGCTGCCGGCTTTACTACCTCTATTACCAGTGACGGTAAGATCATCTATGAAGGTAGGAGTTATGAATTAACCGATGAGAATAACAGGCATTACATGGAACAAATCAGCCATGCTGCATTAAAACAAGGAGTTGAATCTGAAGATGTTCTAGCACTACAATATGTCAATTACAAACCGCTATTTCAAAATGAAAATCATGGAATGAAAATAGCAGCTGCCGATATACCAGATATTCATAGCCTTGTTAATAAAAACAAATTACTTGATAATGAACACTGGCAGGTATCGTTGTTGCATTTATCCGACCATAACAAATCAAAGCCTACGGATGTGTTTTTATTCATTGAAGGACGTGATCCTTTTGGTAACGTTGTAGTACATAAGATATCAATACTGGGAGCAAAGCAAACTTACCTCAAACATCCATACGATATTACTTCCGATTTCCGTCAGGAGCTATTTGGAGCAATGGAGTACACAAATACCAAGCCTCGGTATTACGTAAGTAGTTTTGATATAACTTATGATGAAGTGAGAGGATTGATCAATCAGGTTGTAGATAGTAATAAAGGTGAGGAGAAAGGGTTAGAGCTGAAAGACGCACGGGATGTTATTGTTAATGTTATAGCTCACGTGCTTGGTGAACAAACACTTGCAAAATCCGGAATTAATCTGAAATGGTATGACTATGTACATAGAGCTACTGAACTTGAGAAAGGCGAGTTATTACAATTACCGGAAAAGTCAGTAGCAGAAATCAGAAGGCAAAGTCAAGCTATAGAGACTAAATTCAAGGTAGAATCGCATCAGGAAAAGTTTGAAATCATTGAAGAAAGGTTAAATAAATTACATGAAATTACAACCAATTTAAAGGCAATGGTAAATGCTGACCAAAAAATTTCTGCAGAGAATAGAACTATAATGCAGGGTAAAATTGATAATATAGTATCAAAAATAAATAGCTTGGCCGATAAGGGAATAATAGAGCATTTAACAGAGGAAATGAAAAATCTTATTATTGAGGGAAGAATTACCAAAGGTAGGCTTATAGATTTAGAAGAAGAGGTAGAGGCTCTAGCGCAACGTCAAGATAGAGTGGATGAACGTATAGAGAAGCTAGAGAATTTGCAAAAAACTATTGAAGAATTAAGAAGCTTGGTGGAGGACAATAAAAAGGTTAGTAAAAAAGATAAAGACCTTATGCAGGATACAATAAACCGCGTAGTAGAAAAGGTAGCAAATGTAGCTGATAAAGCCGATTTAGAAATTGTTACCGAAAGCGTTAAAAATCTTGTAGTTGAAGGAAGAATAACCAAGGGAAGGCTCATAGATTTAGAAGAAGGTATTGATCAAATGATAACTGAACTTGCTGAACATGAGCAAAAACTAGATGAACACCAGGAAATACTGGGAGAGCATGACGAAAGCATTATGCAAATACAAAAGCAGACAGAAATCATCAGTTCCTTAATACCGGCTATGCAGGAGAAGATAAATAATAGCGGTTTTACCAAGTCAGAAAAGTTTAAAATAAACGAGGCTATAAAATATCTAACATACACAATTTCCAATGAGGGGTTAACGTCAAATCCAATTATTCAGACTATACTGGAACATGTTAAGAATCTTGACAAGGATGTAGGTATTACCAAGGATATGATACTAGATATAGGCGATATAGTAGACAATATGGATTCTAAAGAAGATGAGCATGTTATTTATGCAGTAATCGAAGTAATTTATGAAAATGTGCTATTAAACTATCCTGACCTGCTAAAAAGTGCTGTTGCAATATTCGGTTTAGATAAAGCATTAGAACTTGGTAATAAACTGGATAGTGATTTAATGGAAGAAGCAGGTAAGAATCAGGATTTTGAGGTTATTTTGGCCGGTATTTTGAGCTTAAATTATGATGGTTGTTAATGTTCATAACATAAATAGAATATTGATAGTTTAAAGTTAGTAGGTCAACTATAATATATTACGAATTTTGGAGGTTATATGTTTCCCAATCAGTTTTTTTATCCTATGCCAATGCATAATCTTATGCAGGCTCAAATACAAAGGTTTGAATTACAAATAGGGATAGGTAGACAGTTAAGAAACCGTGGCTGTTATGAAGAAGCCGTTGAAAAGTTTCATGATGTAATCTCCCAAGCAAACAGTATTGGCTATGAGTTTCCGCTGCCTTACTATGAATTAGGAGAGACTTATCGTTTGTCTGGTGATTACATGCAGGCTATGAATAACTACGATTTAGCTCTTCGTTATAATCCTGCCCCATTATTGGTAGGTTGGGTTAACAGAGGAAAAGAGCAGATATTAAATGTACGCTCTTCTTCTCCTGTAGTACCTGAAGATAATGAGATTCTAAAATCATTGAATGAAATTCACAGAAAACTAGATACGGTAACATCTCTTCATGAAGTTATAAATGAGGTTAAGGTAGAAATAAACCGTAATAGAAACATGTCAAATCAACATAAAAAAGAGATGCAAAGGCAAATAGATAACATGGCATCTAAAATAGAGAATTTAGCAAATAAATCCGATGTTGAATATCTAACCCGGACAATAGAAAACCTAATGCATGAAGGTAAGCTTACTAAAAATAGAATTACCGACTTAGAAAAAGAAATAGATACAATACTCAAGCGTCAGGATAGAGCGGATGAACGTATAAAGAAGTTGGAACATTATCAAAGTGTTATTGAGGAATTAAGAATACAAGTAGATGAAAACGAGAAAGCTAATACAAGAGACAAGAGAATCATGCAAGCTACAATAGATAGGATAATAGATAAAGTAGCAAACATGGCGGATAAAGCCGACTTAGAAGTAATTACTGAAACCGTTAAAAATCTTATAGTCGGTGAGAGAATAACAAAAGGAATAATAACAGACCTGGAAGATGAAATTGACGGAATGATTGCAAGAATTAATGATCACGAACAAAAACTGGCAGAACAGAAAGAGATTCTTGATGATCATGATGAGATTATAATTCAGCTACAAGAACGAAACGAAATGCTGGATTCTGTGATAGTTGACATGCAAAGAAAGTTAAAAAACAACGATTATACCGGGACAGACAAAATCAAGGTAAGGAAAGTAATAGATTATTTTAGACATATAGTTTCTGATGACGTTTTAACTTTAAATCCGATAATCCAGAACATATTGGAAAACAATAATAGCGGTAGCTTAACGAAGAAAATGATTATATTAATAAGCGATGTCATAGATAACGATGAACGGACTATTTGTGCGGTAACCGGAGTAACATACAAGAATGTATTATTAAACTATCCTGACCTACTAAAAGGTGCTATTAAATTATTTGGTTTGGACAAAGCATTAGAGCTAGGCGATAAACTGGATAGCAGTCTAATAGAAGAAGCTATTAGTTGTGAAGATTTTGAGGTTATCTTGGCCGGTATGTATAGCTTAGGTTATGAGCAATAGCTACGTTCCGGTTTGTAGTAGAATGATAATTAACAATGATTTAACAACAATAAAACCAACCAGGAGGTAAAAACGGATGCAAGCTCAATCACAGACTCAATCTAATAGAAAAGCTAGCGGTATTCAAAGAGATATTAAGATGTACGATCGTTCCATAAAAAAAGACCCGAATAATCCCGATTCGCATTACATGAAGGCAGGAGCCTTGGTGAAACTGGGGGATTTGGTAGACGGTACGGGAAACCGATATAATGAAGCTCTGGATTCTTATAGTGCGGCAGTAAATCTTGACCCTGAACACCCTCTGTATTTGATTGACAGAGCTAAGCTATATAGCAAAATGCAAATATATGAACAGGCGGCAGGAGATATTAGTCTGGTACAGAAGCTGCCTGTAGGTAAAGACATAGAAGGATTATATATAACGAATATATTGAATGAACTGTTGAGTTTAAATGAAATAACAAGCTCCCTGGAGCAATCCACTAACCCCGGTAATGAGTCAATAAACCCCGATGATGACATGGAATTAACCGGTGTAACAAACCCGGACATAGAATGAAGATAACGGCAATAGTGTACTTCAAGTGTCAGATGCACAAACGAATTTTACTTAATAATGCACATGGATAATTTTGACTTTTATTATAATTTAAAATTATTAAATTTGATCAACCTATTAAACAACTAAAATTAAATAAAACGAGGTAATTACTTATGATGCAATCTCCAAAATCTCCATTACCCCCTAAGCTAATAAAAGACCTTGAGCGTGATATAAAAACGTATGACAGGGTTATAAACAATAACAAGAAATCTCCTGAAGAAAAGGCTGATGCTTATTATATGAAAGCCGGTGCTCTAGTAAAACTGGGAAAATATAAAGAAGCTGAGGATACTTATACAACGGTTATTAATATCAATAAATATGATTTTATCCTGATTAGACCTGATGTTGAAGAGAAGGAACTAGATGTTGAAAGTAGTAAGAAGATATATGTTACTAAGGGTAATAGTAATGAGCTTTTATATACGGTTTTAACTCCTGCAGGTGAAAGGGCAACCGGTGTTATTAATATCGGCGAGGGTTTTAACTTGCAGATGCTTTTGACCGGAGATAGGTTTAACGATGTTAGATGCAGTGTTTTAGATATTATGGTAAACAGGGGACATATCCTAAGTGATAACCCGCTTTATTTTATTGATAGGGCTAAACTGTATGTTACCATGAATTTAGCAGCTCTAGCGGAAAAAGATATTAATCATGCTATAAATTTAGTGTTAGCACAAAAAAATAGCGAAATTGATGGATCATCTTTAAGGTATATGCAAAATAATGCTATTGAAGGATTATATGTAAATACCGTAATAGAAAAACTTAAAGCGGTTGACACAATAAAGCATTTAGTAAAAAACGGGAAAATAGGCAGGGATTTAGGAAGTTCTTTACGAAGTAACGTAGAAGCCGGTAGTGACCTGATAATGTTTTTGGTAAATGAGCAGAAGAAAGAGCTGGAAGGAAAACTGACAGGGGTTCTACAGAGGTTACAGCAACTGGAAGAAAGGGAAGTTTTATCACGGCAGGAGATTACAGAGTTAAAAGAGAAGAATACCGAGTTAGAGGATATATTAAATGACCATGATGATATGCTGGTTGATACTAAAAAGGTGCTTGATATGCAAAGTGTTCTAATAATGAACATGAATGAAAAACTGCAGCATATTGATGAGCTCGGTAGTAGAGTAACTGCAATAGACACGGCAATAAGGATCATGGAATTAAACCGTGGCAACGGTAATGTAGAAGAGATAAAAGCAGGAGATATAAAAAATGATAGTATCCTGGAAAGAATAAGAGCTCTGGAAAATGATAGAGAAAGACTGGTAGGGCAAATGAGTAGCATAGTCAGGACTTTAGAAGTTACGGATATTATAGAAGAGGCAGAAATAAGAGAACAGATACTAGAATTAAAAAGCAGTGATAAAGCTATGCACAAATACTTCACTAGTCTACACTTTCAACTGGAGGGATATTTTCAGGTATACCAAGAATTAGGTACCGGATTAATATCAGGGAATAACCTGGAAGACCAAAAAGAGTCAAAATCCAGTGCTTCAAATATCAAGAACATTAAATGGTTAGGAGCAATATTGGGTAAAGCAGGAATTACTATGGTTACCTCAGCCGTTGATAATTATGGTTTTGGTGCTATGTCTGCGATCTATAGCGTAAAGGATGATATAGGTTCTGCGAGAAGCAAGGTAGCAATAGATAACCAGGTAACCAGGATACAGGGGGTTATAAAAAGCAAATTACTGAATAACGGCGGTGACATAAGCAGAAATGAAGTAGCTAAACTGGCATTAAAGCTGACGGGAATCAGGAAAGCCCAAATTACTCAGATAAATAAAGGGAAGTATATAGAACAGAAAGAGGATGAAAAGCAACCTCAGTCAGATAATCTATTGGACAAATTTGACAATTTACTGGGCGAAGTAAAAACCAGAATGATCGGAGAGTTACTGAACAGGTATCAAACTCCGGAAGAGAAACTGGCTGCCAATGATGCATTGATGGTGCTTATATATATGAATAGCTGCTATCAAAAAATCAGCACTATGGATATGTCCATACATAAGTTTATTACACCTTGGACATTAGGAGAGATTGAGGTTAGTGCTCAGTTAAAGGATACATTGGAAGAGATAAAACAGTCTGCTACTAAAGGACAATGGGAAGAAGGAAGAGGTAAAGGGCTTGATATGATGAGTCACAAGAACATTGAAGGCAGATTAACGACTAAGTATCTACAGGAGAAGCTAGGTAACTTATATACACCACAAAACGTAGAAATAGCCAAAATGTTATATTTTGCCATGATTAACGTTGGAGTAAGTTCAAGTGAGAATCAAGCAGCAAGTTTGGAATGTGTCAGGAAGTTCAAGGAATATGATGATAATCTGGGTGGGATTATAATTAACAGAATAGCCACTGACCGTCCTGAGTATTTTGCTGACAATGTAGGAGCCATAGACATATGCATAGAGGATCAAGTTTTAAGAGCTGCAATACTGCAAAAACAAAACGTTGCACAAATCTTTACGGTAACAGAAATAATCTATGATAATCCGATATTAAACGACCATGAATTTCTTCAACAGTATGTAGAGCAATTTGGTGTCAAGGCTTTGGGTGATTTGATAGATTTGATGGGTGTGCAAGGGGAACATGGAAATACAGCGATATAATGTTTAAAATATATCAGGCAATCTTTCTATTAATTATTCTAAGGGTACCAGATCATGACTATAACTGACCAGGAAATTCAATAATTAAAGGATAACCGTTTTGTGTACTTAATGTGTGCTTGTAGAGATAAAGTATATGAGACAAAATATATAAAAGCACTTGAATGTTTAAAGCTTTAAAAGCTAACACTAATGCCCACCTGCTATTGTTTAAAAAGTTCCCGCCTGGTATATTTGAATGGTGTCAGGTTGGCAGTGGTGGTCAGAAGGCAAGAGAGGGTTGTTTCTGAAAGGGACGGTTTAGGATTTATGATTTTGTTGCTGAGTTAATATATTTTAACAGTGGTAAAAGTAATCGCGGCAAGAAATGACACAACTAGTCAATGATACTGATTCAGGGTTGTAATATAATTTCAGTATGCTAGTTTTTATAGAATTGTAAGCAATGCAGGCATAAGCAAAGTATAATTATATATAGCGGGTTTTTAGTTTTTCTGTTTAGTCATACTACAGTCGCAAGACCCATATCAAAGGTTACCGAGTTTCGTATAATTACGTAGCTTAGCTTGTGTTGAGATTAATTAGGTTTGACATTTGGTAGTACGATAGATTTGAGGCGCTCTTAAAGTCGTTGTTGCTATCTAGCCTATGAAGTCCTCACTCCAAAGTTAATCGATCTTTGGTTGCCTGGCTTTGCCTTACATAAGCTACTTGAATTTTATGTGTTTTGGAGATTTTTTGTTATGAGTAAACTTGATGATGCTATCCGACAATTAAGGGATAATTCTATTACCTCTTTAAGCCTTTACAACAATAACATCAGGGATGCCGGTGCTAGAGATTTAGCTGAAGTTTTGAAACTTAACGCCTCCCTTACCTCTTTAGACCTTGTATACAATCAAATCGGGGATGACGGTGCTAGAGATATAGCTGAAGCTTTGAAACTTAATGCCTCTCTTACCTATTTAGACCTTCACAACAATAACATCGGGGATGCTGGTGCTAGAGATATAGCTGAAGCTTTGAAACTTAATGCCTCTCTTACCTATTTAGACCTTCACAACAATAACATCGGGGAGGCTGGTGCTAGAGATATAGCTGAAGCTTTGAAACTTAATGCCTCGCTTACCTCTTTAGACCTTACAATCAATAACATCGGGGAGGCCGGTGCTAGAGATTTAGCTGAAGCTTTGAAACTTAATGCCTCCCTTACCTCTTTAGACCTTGTATACAATCAAATCGGGGATGACGGTGCTAGAGATATAGCTGAAGCTTTGAAACTTAATGCCTCTCTTACCTATTTAGACCTTCGCAACAATAACATCGGGGATGCTGGTGCTAGAGATATAGCTGAAGCTTTGAAACTTAATGCCTCCCTTATCTCTTTAGACCTTTGCTCCAATAGCATCTGGGAGGCCGGTGCTAGAGAATTAGCTGAAGCTTTGAAACTTAATGCCTCGCTTACCTCTTTAAACCTTTACAACAATAACATCGGGGCTGCCGGTGCTAGAGATATAGCTGAAGCTTTGAAACTTAATGCCTCGCTTACTTCTTTAGACCTTCGCTCCAATAACATCGGGGCTGCCGGTGCTAGAGATATAGCTGAAGCTTTGAAACTTAATGCCTCGCTTACCTCTTTAGACCTTCGCTCCAATAACATCGGGGCTGCCGGTGCTAGAGATATAGCTGAAGCTTTGAAACTTAATACCTCTCTTACCTCTTTAGACCTTCGCTCCAATAACATCGGGGCTGCCGGTGCTAGAGATATAGCTGAAGCTTTGAAACTTAATACCTCTCTTACCTCTTTAGACCTTCGCTCCAATAACATCGGGGCTGCCGGTGCTAGAGATATAGCTGAAGCTTTGAAACTTAATACCTCTCTTACCTCTTTAGACCTTTACGACAATAAAATTGGGGCTGCCGGTGCTAGAGATATAGCTGAAGCTTTGAAACTTAATGCCTCGCTTACCTCTTTAGACCTTCGCTCCAATAACATCGGGGAGGATTTGTTAAATACTATTGAAGGTTACATACGAAGAAACATTGATAATAAAACAGTAGAAGCTAATGATTTACATGAGCAGGCTATAAAACTTTTAAATTCAGGTGTATATGAGAATATTACCGAAGCTACTAAACTCTTTGATAATTGCATTAAACTTGCGGAACAGATTAAATTTGGTAATAACGATTCAGGAAATAACCTACTGAAAACCTGTCATACTTCTAACGCTCGTGCTCTTGATTTATTACACCGATACGATGAATCTCTGAAGTTACTTGATAGAGCTTTAGAGGTTGATAGGGATTACATAGAAGCTAAAGAGTTAAAAGCTTTAGTGTTAGAACATAAAGTAGCTTGGCAAGCCGAAGAAAAAGAAGGGTTCTTTGAGAAAAAAAAACTGGAAGCGACAAGAGGTACAATAAATGAAAGGGAACAAATCATAGAAGAAAAATTACAGATTCTTCAAGAAACTACGAATACTATTAAGGGTGACATAACTGCCAACAAAAAAATCGATGCAGATGATAAAGCTTTAGTACAGAGACAACTAGATAATATTCTAATTAAAATAGAAAAAACTGCTGACAAGGTCAATTTGGATATAGTAACGGCTAGTGTTAAAGACCTTATCGTTGACGGTAGGATAGTCAAAGATAGACTTAATGACTTGGAAGAAGAAATTGCTGAGAGTGTCAAGAAATCTATAGAAGATCAGGAACTTATAGTTAGACAACAACTACGGGAACAACAGCAAGTATTTGACAAGGTTATAGATGAAAAACTGTCTCAGATGCAGACCAAATTTGATGAGGCACTTAAAGCTAGAAGGATAAAAGAGAAGAATGAACTAAAAGGAGAGATACAAGAAGTTTCTGATATAAAGCAGTCCGTGCAGGGATTATTTGCCAGAGTAGCAGAACAGGAGAAGACAGTACAGGGATTAACCTTAGAAATGACGCAACTTCTAAAACAAGATGAGTTGAATACGGACAGGTTTGTAGATATTCAGGAATCACTTGCGGTTGTATCTACTCATGAGCAGGCAGTACAGGAGTTAACTAGAGAAATGACTGAACTATTAACTCAGGATGAATTAAGTACGGATAGGTTTATAGCATTACAGGGGCGTATTAAGGATTTGGAACAGAAACTTGAGAACCACAAAACAGTAGAGGTAGGCGTAAACTACAATGTAGACCAACCTGGTGAAATAAAATTACAGGAATATAAGTCCAGGGATGAAATTAAAGAACCGATAGCTATTCAATCACCCGTACAATCACCAAGTAATTCGCGTTCTCCATCAGCAAATAACTTTAGCAGGGTAGCGGAAGATATATCTATGTCTGTGCTGAAAAGGATTAAAGGCACGTTAGGAGCTAGTAATACAGGGGCAAATGAGCAGGAAGAAATATTTACTGATAATTTAGCAAAAGAACTCAAAAAGCATTCTAAGGGATTATTAGAGACTAGCAGTATTAATGGTGATACAAAAAAAGATTTTATGCTTGCTATAGTGGACAAGTTACTTGAAGAGAATGAAGAAAAACATCTTTTTATTGTTGAAGAAGTGCCGCTACATGTTAGAGAGCAAGGGTTTAAAATAACTGAGGCACTGCAAAGGACTAAACTGTTTAGGATTGATAATGTGAAGCTGAATAAGAAAGGCTACCTGAAGTCATTGTTGGAGACTGTAAATAGAGAAGTAGCAGAGTCCCTGAATATGGAAGAAATACAAAGCTATGCAGTTACTGACATAGAGTATGATAACCCTGTGCTAAAGGATATGGAAGCATTAAAAGATTACTATCATAAATACGGGGCTAAAGCTACTAACGCTTTAATCAGTATAGGGCATATCCTAACCCAAGGGCAAGCACAAGATTGCGAGTGTTATGAAACTGAAGTAATAGGCAGTATTTATAATAACTTTAACGATATAGACAACCAGACAATGTGAAATGTGTAATAAGGGAATGTAAAGACAATGTTAAATAAAAACAAGGATGTCCAAAAATTACAGAAAAAGCTTAAATTGTATCAGTTTGATATTGAAAATTCTCCTGACAATGCGACTGCCTATTATATGGCAGGATGCACATTGATACAACTGGCAGAGTTAACCGGTAATGCAAATCAAATTAGTCAGGCATTAGAATATTATAATAATGCTGTTAGATTATCCGAATCCAGAGAGGCTTTATATCTAGCGGCACGCGGAGAATTGTATGCCAGGCTAGGAGCACAGGAAGAAGCAATTGTAGACGTGGTTGCAGCATTAAAACTACCTACAGAAGAAGGAAGTATAGCCAGACATGTTGAATATACTTTAAAAGTAATAGTTAGTAGAGCCAAAGAGAAGATAGAGCAGTTAAAGAACAGCGGTAAAATTAGTGAGGAACTTGCCGATCAACTATTAGGATTAGCAAATGAATCAATAAAGCAGAATGCCTTACCAAATGTTACGGGGTTAAATGTAAACATTGACGGATTTTTAGCCTTATGGACAAAGGTGCAAAACATTGAACAGACTTTAAATGAACATAAAGAAGTGCTTGTTGAATATAGAGAAAAGCTTGATACGTTAGGTGATAAACTGGAAACACTACAGGATGTTACTAAAAAGTTGCGCGGTGTGATAGATACTAATAAAAATATCTCAGACAAAGATAAAGCTATAATGCAGGGAAGGCTAGATAATATATCAACCAGGATAGATAGTTTAGCAGACAAAGAAGTAGTAGAGCAACTAACTGAGGAAATGAGAAACCTGATAATTGAGGGAAGAGTAACCAAAGGTAGACTAGTAGATTTAGAAGAAGAAATAGATGGAATGGTAATAAAATTTGCCGAGCATGAACAAAAACTTGGAGAGCATAAAGAAATACTAGACGAGCACGACAATATCATCACTCAATTACAAAAGCAGGTAGGAATCATCAACTCCTTAATACCGGCTATGCAGGAGAAGATAGATAGCGGCGAGATTACAAACAGGAAACAGCTTAATAAAGTAAATGAAGCTATTAGGTTCTTGACTAATGCTGCTTCTAATGAGGCTTTAATGTCAAATCCAGTAATTCAAACTATCCTGGAAAATATCAAAGACCTCAATATAGATTCCGGACTGACTAAAAACATGATACTGGACATCAGTAATATAGTTGATGAGATGGTTGATGAAAAAATGATAAATACTGTTAAGGTAACTTATGATAATCCACTTTTAAATCATCCTGTATTATTAAAAGAAGCTATAGAGACATTAGGTTACGACAAAGCCGTTGATTTAAGTAGCAAGCTTGGTGCGTCCTTGGTACAGCAAGCGATTGATGAGCATGACTCTAGTGTGATACTCGCGGGTATGGTTAGTGCCGAGTTGATGGATGAGTTTTATGTAGCATAGTGGTTGTGAGCGTATCGCACACGGATAAGCAGGCATGGTATAAAATGATAAAAGCTTGTTATATCAACATAATTGAGGGTTGTAGGATAATTTCAAAGTATTAGTTTTTATATTTATGCGTTAAGTATTAAGGAAAATTATCGGCTTGTCATTTTTTATGCTTACTAGCCAGTATTTTATATTCTGCAGGAAGAAGAGGTTTTTATTATGAGTAAACTTGATGATGCAATACGGGATTTAAGAAATAATGCTATTACCAGCCTGAACCTTTGTGGTCAGAAGATCGGGGATGAGGGGGCGGGTAGGATTGCAGATAGTTTGCAGGTAAATAATAGTCTAATCAGCCTTGACCTTAGGAATAGCAATATAGGGGATGAGGGGGCGGCAGCAGTGGCTGGAAGTTTGGAGCATAACACAATTCTCACTTTCCTTTGTCTAGGGGATAACAATATCGGAGCTAAAGGGGCAGGGAGGATTGCAGAGAGTTTGCTGGTGAATAATAGTCTAATCAGCCTTGACCTTAGGTGGAACAAGATCGGGGATGAGGGGGCAGCAGCTTTGTTAAAAGCTCTAAAAAACAATGTTAGTTTAACAGAGATTAACCTTAGTGGTAATAATATAAATCAAGCTGTACTTTGTGCTATCAATGCAGAAATACAAAGAATAAAACAAATACCTGCTGAAGTAAAAGCAAAGATACTAGCAGAGAGGGTGGATAAACAGGAGGCGGAGAGGGTGAAGGCGGAGAGGTTGGAGAAGAAAGAAGCAGATGGCGTTATGTCAGGGCTTTTTAATTCTCTAAAACAGCTGAAAAGTCCTAAGCAGAAGCAGAAAGCGAATAGGTTGGAACAAGAGCGGCTGAAAAAACAGGAAGCAGACAGATTAGAGCGAGAAAGACTAGAGAAGCAGGAGGCAGACAAAAAGGCAGCAGAAGAAGCAAGACAAGAGGCAAGGCAAAAGACTATAGAGGATGCTAAGACTGCATATAACCAAGCTAGTAAAATTATAAAGAATAACCCCAAGGGTGCAATCACTAAACTTGAAAAGATTATAAATGTTCTGATGCGGCTTAAAGGTGATGAGCAGGATGATCAGATAGATGGCGTACTGTCCTTGTGTTATACTGCATCAGCGAAGGCGCTGAAGTTATTAAAAGTAGCACCTGAGAGCATAATAAATGCTCTTGAAGGAGTGCTGGCACTTGGTGAACTAACCGAAGAATCAATGAACCTTGCTTCAGCTATGCTAGAAATAAATCCAGACGCTAGTGAAGTCCTTCGCATTTACTTAGGTGATAAGATGTTTGAACAAGGAAATTATGCTGAAGCTTTAAAATATCTTAAACTTGGTGATGATAATTATAAAAAAGCTCAGCAGTGGCTAAATCAGGCTAAGAAACCAAAACAACCAGAGCTAGAGATTAGGCAACTTGAAGTAAAGCTTGAAGTTAAGGAAGAGACTACAGGACGGCGCAATGCAATTACTAAAATACTGCCACCTATACAAAATTTATATATGGAGGCTAATGAATTATATAACTCAAGTAGAGAAGTTGAAGAAAAGGAGCAATATTTTGAAGAAAAAGTAGCTCAACCTTCTATAGAAACACGATTAAATGTTCTTCAGGAAGCTACAAATGCTATTAAAGATGACATAGCTGCTGACAACAGGATTGCCAAACAAGACAAAGCCTTAATACAGAAACAAATAGATAGCATTCTAATCAAAATAGAAAAAACTGCCGATAAGGTTGATTTAGATATGGTTACTGCTAATGTAAAAGACCTTGTTATTGACGGCAGGATAGTTAAAGACAGGCTTAGTGACCTGGAAGATGAAATTGCTATAAGTGTTAAAAGGTCAATAGAAGAACAGGAGATTGCAGTTAAACGGCAGCTACAGGAACAACAAGATATACTTATCAGGGTCATAAATGAAAGACTGTCTCAGATGCAGTATAGGTTAGATATAGAGCTTAAGAGTATAGAAGGTAAGGAAAAGGACAGGTTAAACAAGGGAATACAGAAAATTTCCGGTATAAAACAATCCATCCAAGGTTTATTTGTTAAAGTCTCGGAACATGGACAAGCGGTACAGGGATTAACCGCAGAAATGACACAACTTTTAAAAGAAGATGAGTTAAATACCGATAGATTCATTGCTATTCAGGAATCACTTACCGTTATATCTACTCATGAGCAGGTAGTACAAGAGCTAACCAGTGAAATGACAGAACTACTCATGCAGGATGAGTTAAATACGGGCAGGTTTATAGCATTGCAGGCGCGTATTAAAGGCTTGGAGCAAGAGCTTACAAACTGGCAAGCACGAGAGATCAACACAAGCCATAATACAGAGCAACATAGTGATATCAAATTACAGGAACATAAATCAAATAGCGAGGTTGATGAACCGTTACGGATACCATCATTTTCACCTCCACAATCACCGGATGGTTCACGTTCTCCATCGCCTACACCTGCTAACCTCAGTAAAATATCCAGGGATATAGCTAAATCTGTATTAAAAAGGGTTAAAGGTCTATTGGAAGTTAGTAATATACAGGGTGCTAGTGAGCAGGAAGAGATATTTATTGAAACTCTAGCCAAAGAACTAAAAAAGCACTGTAAAAAGCTAGTAGAAGTTAGTAATGTAAGTGATGATGTAAAAGAAGATTTTAAGCTTGCTATAGCGGATAAGTTGTTTGAAGAAAACGAGGAAAAACGACTATTTACAGTTGAAGAAGTACCGCTACACGTTAAAGAGCAAGGGTTTAAAATAGCCGAGGCACTGCAAAGGACTAAACTGTTTAGAATTGATAATGTGAAGCTTAATAAGAAAGGCTACCTGAAGTCATTGTTGGAAGCAGTTAACAAAGAATTAGTAGAATCCATAAATACAGAAGTGCTGCAAATCTATGCGGTTACTGACATAGAGTATGACAACCCGGTGCTAAAGTATATGGAAGCATTAAAAGAATACTATCATAAATACGGTGCTAAAGCCACTAACAGTCTAATCAGTATAGGGCATATACTAACCCAAGGGCAGGAACAACCTCATGAGTATCAAGAAGCTGAAGTGATGGGCGGCATTGGTAACTGTTTTAATGATACAGGTACTTAAATTGTAGGTAACAACAAATAATTAATAGATAAAGAAATATGATAAAAGTAATGAGTTTGTGATTTTTAAACTACTTTACATAAAACAGTGGCATATAAAGATTGTAAAACTTTTTAAAATATATAAGGTTGTAATTACACAATCAATTAAAGACATAAACCAATAACCATAAAGTGGGTAGATAATGCATAAAGTAGAATTCATTGATTATATAGCAAAACAGCATAAGGTAACTAAAGTAGAAGCAGATCACATTATTGATACTTTTACTTCGTCAGTAACTAGTGCTTTGGCAGAAGGAAAAGAGATAATACTTCTTGGCTTTGGGAAATTCCATACGACAAAAGTAGCAGCTAGAGAAGGACGTAACCCTGCAACCGGCAAACCGATGAAAATAGCGGCTTATGTGCAGCCCAGGTTTAGTGTAGGCAGCCGGTTGAAAGCAGAATGTAACGGTGGTAAGTCAGATTCAAAGACCAAGAAGAATAATAGCCAAAAGAAATAGACATAAACCTAACAACAACGTTGTATTAAAAAGGATTACCGAGTTGGAAAACAGCCATTCTAACTTCATTTGAGGTTCTAATACTGTCCACTAGGGCCCACCAGGCTTCGTTCTTTCTGCCCCAGAATATTTCCATTTATTACTTTAACCTTTCTTATATATCATTTTAAACACCCTATGGTCTTTAAGAATTACCTTCACATGAGAGTTTTAAAAAAGTAATGATTATTAATAAAATTTAATATATATGTAAAAAAGTCATAGACATTAGCAAACAAATAACCTAAAAATTATAGTCATACCTTAGAATCAAGTTAAAAATCGTAATTTACAATGCCTTATAAAAAGCGTAGTA
>Ga0206975_1151_pt1 | contig 17230 bp, 11 predicted proteins | sample Alteio_BWOrgHeat_81_FD_152919 | JGI IMG/M metagenome (GOLD analysis project Ga0206975, IMG submission 152919) | Enriched cells from forest soil in Barre Woods Harvard Forest LTER site, Petersham, Massachusetts, United States -... | ecosystem: Environmental > Terrestrial > Soil > Temperate forest >... | reverse complement strand
ATGTCACGCTCCATCGTCACCCGCGCCAGCTCGGCTCGCAAACGGCTGATCTCCATCTGCTCGGCGGTCACTTTCGACCGGCTGTCGGCACCCTTCAGCGTACCTTCCCGATGAGCCTTGACCCAGTTGAACAACGTCTGCTCTACCAGACCCAACGTTCGCGATGCCGCCGCTATACTCTGGCCCGACTCAACAAGCCGAACCGCCTCTTGCTTGAACTCGAGCGTATACCGCGCTCGCGTCGCCTTCGTCATCTGTATCCCCTTCGCTCATTGTCAGCTAAGGGATACGTTTCGCGGGGGCAAGATCAATGCGGGACCATAGGCGCACTAAAATATCTCGGCCCAGATATAGCCGTCGTCGAGATCGGAGAAATGGCTCCGACTGGGGTGTGGTATCAAATGCGGCGCATGTCAGAAGAAACATCGTTATGACCTGGAGAAGATGCGGATGGAGGCATCTGATTTACCCCCGCCGCCGGGATGGAAAAGCGGGTGGTAAAGAGCGGTGACCGTCGACGTCGAAGGTCAAGCGGACCTGACGTTCTACATTCACCGCCGGAAAACCCGGCATCTGGAATAAAAACGGGGCGCCGAAGCGCCCCAAGTCCGAGACTTACGTTTTGGTGTGTCAAACACGCTTTATATTCGCAAGTCGCGGTCTCGGGACAGGAGTTAGGTTCCTCTGGCGCTTGCCAATTCATTTGCATCTCAAATGAGATGCGATGGCCGCCGCTAACGATGAAAACGGGTTCGCTGTTCCTGCTCTTCGTTGCGGCCGTCCTGTTTCTGGTCTACTTGATGGTTGCTGCGCTGTTTCATGCGCCCCACTGAGCGCATTCACATTGATCGGCCGCCGGCAAGTAGCAGCCAGTAGTCTTTTTGCAGCAAGAAAAGGGCTCCATCGATGGCGCCTTCGCCATCCCCGTCATGATCCGGAAAGGGCATTAAAAAATGGGACGCCCGGAGCGCCCCAGAGGCAAGGAGCATTCCGAAGGACAGGAGAACCGCGCCGCCGATTTTTTTTTCTCATGGCCGCGTGTCAGTCTAATCGGCGGATCAGCCCGTCGTGCGAGGTCGGACAGAATTTCCGACTGATTTGGCCAAACTTTCGTCATCATGATGGACTCTCTTAAGTGGAACTGGTACAGCGACTCCCTACGACTGTTTTTAAGTTAGGATTGCAATGTGGAGAACTGATTTTCCACCACTCTACATGCTGCGCTAGCCGATTACTATCCCACAAAGCGGCTAATAGATTCGTTGAGTCCACTCCAATCTCATCTGAGTTTGCAGCCGAAATCGGCCCACCGGCCTAAGTCCTAACACTAATACGGCTTGTCTGCGTGTCAGATTACAACCTTGTTCTTCCAGGTCTCTCTTCGTCGAGCAAAATTGGGTTTGGAAATCCACGCTGGTTACTCAGTCGAGAAAGGCCAGCCGTGTGAGCGTGTTGACGGCTCTGGACTGACTAAACACTAGCATCTAGATATTAGTTTGAGGACAATAGTGTGTTAGCCGCTATACGGACAAATTTAACTGCATTAAATAGTCTTACTTAGAAGTAACTCCCTTGTAGTCGATACCCTTACCAACGGTCAAACTTTCGATAAACCTCACGATTGCGCGAATGTCGATGGCTCAAATCCCAATCACCCGTCTTAAAGACATGCCGTGCAAGCTGCACGCTGTCAAATACAACATTCTCCACGCGCTCATTGCGTTTCTCCAGACTGAGGTCGTCGCGTGCGAGGTGCACGGCTGCAATGATGGCCGCGCAGCGATGACCAGTGTGGACCCAAAGCGATCCCATATCCTTCGCTTCTTCTCATCGCGCTCTATTGCTCGCTTCATCAGGCCCATGTCGTTTGCCCCGCAGCAGTTGTGAATACAGTGCAGAAAAGACGAAATGTAATCAACAGATTTTGTCCATCGAAATCGCACATTTGAATCAACCAAGCTCGCCAGGGTGGCATCTCCGCTGTATGGCGCAATTATGGCCGGGGGGTTGCTATGGACTTTCACGAAGCTACGATCACACCTCTTGCCGGAAAAGACGGGCACACGCACTACCGTCTGGAGATTAAATCAGGAAAGCGGAGCCGCCTCCGTAGATTGCACGAGACACTTGAGTCCGCGATGGACTGTTTTCATCCGCCGCTTTCAGCGCGAGTTCGAAGTCATATCGTTGAGGGGGCGCACGGGGAAGGAAAACCGGTTGTTTTTTGTGTGGAGGACTCGTTCGAAATACAGTAGCCGCTAAGCCCTGCCCCATTGGGGGTGACTGTCTGCCTAACGTTTCAGCGTTCGATTAGGTCAAGGAAGTTTTAAAGGGGGTTGAAATGGCTAGACCATTTAACGGACATCATGGTCCACCACCGCCGGATGGGATCAGCCCCAGCCAGCAATGGCTCAGTTACAAGCTGAAGGCTGAGTTTGACGTTTTGTCGAGTCTCACGTATCTCGCCCAACGCGAGCCGGATCAACGCGAGCGATATCTAAAAGTTGCACAGGAAATCGTTGATCGCATTCGGCTGAAGCTTCAAGAGGGCTGCGTGTCCAAAGTGGCCTGAAGTCAGCCTCAGCAATCACAAATCCTGCATGGGCTCGTATATGAATTCTCCAGATCAATTACGTGATTCAGGCAAGATAGCGTTGACAAAAATACTGCTAATTGATGCAAAGATCGCTTTGTCTTTATTGCAATTCGCGGCAATTGCTCTCGACGCAGAAACCAAGACGCGCCGATTGAAAGCCGCGAACAAAGTCTGCGAGAGGATAGTGAATCTCATGCCGCGAGCGTCCCTGACCATGGAACAAAGCACTCTGTTCGCACAGATGTTGTCGGCTCTCCGCTCTCAGCACCGTACAACGGGTGACCAGCCAGAGATGACGAGGGATCATTCCGCACCTAATCGGCCTTAGGTTTCGGACGATGAAGGGCCGTGCGGGAGAACGCAGGCGTGCCGCGCTTCAAGGGACAACAGGTCGGACTCGTCTTGTGATGTGGCTACCGTATGAAAACAGTTGAGGCAGATCGACTCTATCGTTCCGTTCAGATTGATACGACGTGCGAATTCTTTGGCGTCCGAAGGTTTGTTTCGCTGTGGCATGATCAGTGTTCTTACAGCTTAAGGCCAAATCCGCAAGACATGCCCCAAGGAAGTGTAATAGCGACTGATGTTTTATTGAGACAGAGAAAACGGTGACGCCGAGAGCCGTTTCCGTTGTGGTGGGGAGCCGGGATACCTTCTTAGTGCTTTACGAAGACTGCTTTGACTGCCACCGGGACTGAGCGATGGGCGTGAAAGTCTCGTCAAGAAGGTACCAGCCAAAATTGAGCGATTATTGGACGCGCATTTAACGACGGGACCTTTCGTGGGCGGCTAGTGCTTCCGGAGAGCATCTGCAATCACACCTTCGCGACGCGCCAGCGAGTGTTCAAGGAGACATGGCAACTCAGCAGGATTTACTCGGAGGCGGTAAAAATGGCCTGCCGCGTGATGTAGCCGTTTAGATAACACACCTGTTTTCCCTCCATGGCTTTGGCATTGCGGTTGCGACTTGAATACGGTTCGGCAGAATTTACTGCGGTTAATGACTGACAGCATCCAACGACAAAGGGCGTCAAGCGCGCGGGAGCAAAGAGAGTATGCAAAAACCATTAGTGACAATTGAGAATTGGGAGGTTGTCCAAAGCGTAACCTCGCCGAGCTACGAAGAGTTGCAGCCCGGCAAGCACTTGATGGGCAACGTCTTCGGCCATACGAGTCTTCCGAAGGCGAAATACATCTATACCTCGCCCATCCTGCGCGTCGATTTCAACTCGGGCCTGGTGGAGACCCTCAACACTGTGTACCAGCTCGGAGAGGCCAGCGACGCATACAAGACCTGGGAGCATGAGCGAAAGAACGGAGCCGCTGCCTAGTGTATAGCGCTGTGATTAATCGCGATTGAGCACCGACATCGCATTTCTGAGCGTTGTCTGGTCCATGTGTGCATACCTGGCCGACATCGAGATGCTCTTATGTCCTGCTGCTTCTTGGATGACCTTCAGACTTTTGCCAGCCTGGGCGAGGCGCGAACAAAAGGTGTGTCGAAGATCATGCCACGTGAAGTTGCGAATCTTGGCTTCGTGCAGGGCATTTTTCCACCACGTCCTGTTCTCGGAAATGTTGAAGACTCTGCCATTCGCAACCATTCGGACGCGTTCAGTTGGCTCACCACTCTCAGCTTGAATTCTGTGTAGCTGCCTCTGAATCTTCTGCAATTCACCCAACGCCTTGTAAACGTCGTCAATCATGGGCACGATGTGAGATGTGCCATTCTTCGTTCGCGGCAGGTGAAGTTCCCGTCGGGCAAAATCGCAGTCTTCCCATCTCAGTTGGTACTGATTGCTTTTGCGCATTCCGGTACCTATTGCGACCGTGAGTTCCAGGGGATGAGTCCGAAGCAAGAGCTTCGTCAGACGATGATGGTCGGGGCATTCATCGGCCCATCTCTTTAGGACGGCCCTAAGCCGGCGTTCTTCATCCAACGTCAAATATCTGGGCTTAGGGAGCGTAACAGTAAATTGTGAGAAATCGCGAACAGGATTCACTTTCACTTTGTCCCGCTCTTTTGCATACCGGTACATCGCTGAGAGAGTAGATCGGTATCGGTTGAGTGTTGCCGGTGATCGTTTTAGGCTCTTGAGCCAGTCGCTTATCTCGTATGCCTTAAGCGAAGCCGCAGGCCGATCTCCAAATGCTGCTTGAATTGCGCGGATACGTTGCGGCGGGTTCTGCTGGTCTAGTGGACGGTCAGGGTTGTCTTCATCCTGAATGTAGGCTAGATATTCGTCGCCCAATTTCTGGATGGTGATACCGCCCTCCCCGAAGTCCGCGAGCTCCTGTTTGGTGCGGGTATATTGCTTGGCTGAGGTTGCAACCACACCCTCTCCGGAGGTCCGCAGGAACCGAACTTTATCGAGGTGATCAATCGCCTGTTGACGGTTGCCGATCTTCTTGCGGACGAGTTTGCGGTTGATACGATATCGTATGTACCAAATCCCGCTTCCGGGATTCTTTTCGTAGACCCCGGAAACGGGCTTCGGAGCGCGTGGCATCTTGACCTCCTGGAGCACAACTGATGCTCATCGCTTATAGCATGGTGGGGATACAAAAGGGATACACGTGAAGGTCATTCCGTGCAACTGGCTGCAACGCCTTCTGCCTAAGTCAGTGCATGTAAATGGCAGAAAATAAAGTTGTTATGCTGCACTGGACCGTATTTAATTGCAACGGCTAGAAACGGAAAAATCGCCCTCTCAAGGCGGAGAGTTCGGGTTCGACCCCGATGGCGCTACCAATAAATCAACAATTTACGATGATTTATTGGCGCGGTGACACATCGTGGTGACGATAGATTGGGATTTTTCGTTCAAAACTCAGCCCCTCATCGCATGATCCGCAAGTGCGGCTATCCTTTGCCGCCAACTGACGAGTTTTTCAGCCGACTCACTCGACCACCGCATGTTGTCCCACGCGATATACGAAGTGGCTAGTTCCATCAGCGATCTATCCGCGGACGCGAGAGCATCGATGACTTCGTAGAGCGCATCGCGCTTCATTTCCCACTGCCTTTGTCCTGTTCCAAACTTTTGTCAGAAATCTCAGCCTTGACCTCCTCGACCTGCTCGGTGAGTTTCCTGAACATCTTCGTGAGTCGCGAGATTCTCCCCCTCCTTCCTGAGACAGCTTCCGAGGTAGGCTCCAGCTCTGCACATATAAGCGAGATCGCTGCGCTTGCAAGATTTCATCGAGGCCGGTCATGCGTTATCCACCTCCTCTCTTCGCTTACTACTCCGGCAGTCGCTTTGGTTCACCGAAGACGGCGTCCAAGCGCCCCACCGCCGCGCCCAAATACTCCGGACTGAGATGCTGATAGCGTGCAGCCATTCTCAGATCCTTATGTCCTAGCACTTGGGCGACGGTGTGAATGTCTGCGCCCTGCATCCGGAGCCATGACGCGGCCGTGTGTCTCAAATCATGAAAATGGAAGTCATGGATTTCCAGACGCCGGCATACCACTGCGAACCCCTTGCTGATGTTGTCCGGAGTGCAATCGTCGGCGAGTGGGAACACGCGATCTGTCGGTTTTACCCCTTTCTGCTGCTGCGCAGCAACGACTTCGGCCGCGAGGCGATTCAGGTAGACAATGCGCCCTTCGCCGTTCTTGGTCTGGCTCAACATCAGCCTATTTCCTGCCAGATCCACATTGAGCCAGCGTAGCGACAGGATCTCGCTGCGCCTCATGGCTGTGAAGGCTGCGAGGGCGACAATGCCGCGTAACCACTCGGGGCAGGCTTCGACCACAGCGCGCAATTCCGTAGGTTGGAGATAACGGACTCGGCCCGCCGGCACGCGTGGTGTCTTCAGCTTAATCGCTGGGTTGGAGGGAATCAGTTCCCATTCCACGGCCAGGCCGAGGAAATGCTTGAGGATGTTTGCTTCCTTAACGATCGTGCCGGGCGACCTCGATCGGTGATGTACTTCTGGATATCCCCGCGTCGAATATCGGCAAGCCTGACGGCTCCGAATGTGGGCCGCAGCTGGTTCTCGAGAATGCCGGCGGTGCGTTCATAAGACCGCTCGCTGAGACGTGGTTTCTGGTGCTTAAGGTGGCGATCAATCAAAGCGGAGAAGCTTTCTCTGCTGGGCTCGGCATTTCCAAGAGTGCGCTGACGATCCACTCGGGCGATTTCCGCGTTTAGCAGTGTGCGCGCCTGCTGGAGGGTATGAGCATTCAGTTTTCGCCGCCGCCGTCTTCCTTGAGCATCGATCCAAGATCCCCAGAAGCCGGGACGATCTTGCCGAGTGAAGATTCCATCACGGTCCTTAGTTTTCCTTGCGGCATTGCGTAGGCCTGGGGGCGCCGATCAAGGTGTATTTGTCCATTGCTCTGAGCCAGTTTTCTCGAAGGTTGGCGCACCTGCTGCAATACCTCATAGCTCGGTTTCTCTCACATAAATGAAAAGCACTCGCGATAGCTTCGCGAGTGCCAGTAAAGAAGCGGGCCCTCCCCCGAGGTCCGCTCCGTCAAAGAGAACACTACGCTGGTATCGGCCGGCGTGGACATCCCCCGTCAGTTCCCAAGTGATTACTCTTCGGTAATCATTACCCTCAGAAGAAACAAAAGGGACGCAGGTCGCAAAGTTTCTCGAGCGCTGACGAGGACTCGGAATAAAAAAGTGGGGCGCCGAAGCGCCCCCAGTCCGAGACTTACGTTTGGTATGTCAAACACGCTAGATATGCGCAAGTCGCGGTCTCGGGACAGAAGTTATGTTCCTGTGGCGCTTGCCGTTCATTTGCATCAAATGACATGCGATGGCCGCCGCTAACGATGAAAACGGGTTCGCTGTTCCTGCTCTTCGTTGCGGCCGGCCTGTTTCTGGTCTACTGATGGTTGCTGCGCTGTTTCATGCGCGCCCCACTGAGCGCATTCACATTGATCGGCCGCCGGCAAGTAGCAGCCAGTAGTCTTTTTGCAGCAAAGAAAAGGGCGCCATCCATGGCGCCTTCGCTATCCCCGTTTACGATCCGGAAACGGCATTAAAAAACGGGCGCCCGACGCGCCCCAAACACGGTTGTCCTCCTCGCGGAGAACATGAACTAGACAGTGCGATGCGACGTCGCGGCGCCAGGATGCTGACCGAGGCCCCAAACAACACCATGCAGGTCTGGGCGAATCCAACGTGCTGAGGAGTTTTCATCAACGAAACCCTTCGCCGCCTGATGGACCGAACGCGAAGCCGCAGTACCTTCGTGCCAGGAACGAAGACGGTTCAGTAAGGTGACGATCCCGAACCTTACTTTTTCTGCCAATAGCTACGCCTTCTAGAAGCAAACGCGCGTCTTAGAAGTCATGGCGGAGCGTCCGCGCTATTCCAACCGATCTTTGTCCGCAAGGCCGGGCCAACCGCGCCGGTTTCGGTGCCGTATTCCACTGCCCGACGGGAAAATTGTATATACTTGTGGCCGCTGCAGTTGGACCTATCGTGTCGGGTACAACGATTTGAGTGCAGGGCAAGCCGCGTTCAATGCCCACCACTGCGAGGACTTTCCGACCCCTACAATGCCAGTTTTGGATGGCTCGTGAGTTCGGCCCGAACCCGGCGAACATCGACACCAGGGCTTTACCCATGAGCGCACCTGAATCGACCCGGTACCGCAGGCGGGGCCGCGCGGACGTGAGGTTTTCCGAGCGAGGCTTTCGAGTTAACAAGTATCGCCGCTACGTCCCAGGCGGCCGAACGCGCTCCGTCTTCGAAAGCTAGGGAGTCGGCTTCCACCCCGGTTGGGAGATGGTCCGCTCTGCCTCTTCAACCGTCATTCCGGGAGGGATGGTGCTGAATCGAAACAGTGACCCATCATCACCCTCGATCCAAGTGCCGATGCGGATTTTTCCATTGGCATCGGGACGGAGGACGGAACTCACCACGTCAATCCGCCTCTCGCTCAACTTCCGCGCTGCCATCAGCGAAAGCGCAGCGGCCCTGGACTGCGGAGAGCCAAGCTCGTAGTCTTCCCCCCAACCTCAATCCCGCACCTGTTGCACCTAGAGGCTGCTGAGCGCCTTTATTCGTCATGGGGATGCACCTTCCTGACTGTCGGCCGCTGTTGCGGACACGGGGTAAGACTGTAAAACAGAATATGCGAAGCTACCGTAAAGCGGACTTTTCGGGCACTCCATTAAAGGCGAGCTTTTCGTTCAATTAAAAGGCTTTATGCATACCGACCTGTAACATTTGCCAGTAGCAGCGAAGTCTGCCTCGAATATACTCGGATGCGCTGGACCTAACTCGCTGGAGGTTCAAGACCTATGAAGGATATTCGACTCGTGCTGCCTTCATTCGGCTGCATTGTTATCTTCGCCCTCTTCGCCACGACTGGCTGTAACGAAAAGTCTGCGCCTTCACCCGCAACCACGACCGCGACACAAGCCGCGCCGAAGATGAAGATGACCACGGACATTCCAGCAGAAATCACCACGCCGGATTCCGTTGAGACCAGGATTGGAACCCTCAAGTTCTTCGATGGTGTCCCTGACGACAAGACTACTGAGTTGCTTTACAATAACCTCGATTTCATGCGCGGCGTGCAGGCGTTTCTGCGCGGCGTACCGGGCGCCTCAGTCCAAGCCTTCCTGCCGGCGGCAAACAAGTTCGGCGGCGTAGACGGTAACGTGATGATCTTCGAGGACCTGATGGACTCGAAGGCGCTTTGGCTGACTCCGAACAACTCGAGTGTTTACTTCTTCACCTGGATTGACACCACCAACGGGCCGATCGTGATGGAGACTCCGCCCAATGTCCTGGGTGTGCTCGACGACCACTGGTTCCGCTGGATCGGCGACTATGGCAATGCCGGTCCGGACAAGGGCCAGGGCGGCAAGTTCCTGTTCCTACCTCCCGGCTACAAGGGCGAGGTTCCGAAAGGCTACTTCGTCATGCGCCCGGCAACTTACGGCGTCTGGGCGCCGGGGCGTGGCATGTTGGTGAACGGCGACCCCAAGCCGGCTGTGGAGAGCATCAAGAAGCTCCTGAAAATCTATCCGCTCGCGCAGGCCGCTAATCCACCAGTCACGAAGTTCACCAACATGAGCGGTATTCCGCACAATACGATCCATGCGAATAATTTCCACTTCTACGAGGAAGTTCACGAAGTCCTGGAGATGGAGCCGAACGACGCGCTGGATCCGGAGACGCTGGGCCTGTTCGCTTCCATCGGACTCCAGAAGGGCAAACCGTTCGCACCAGACGAGCGCATGAAAAAGATCCTCACCGAGTCCGCTGCGGTCGGTAACGCAACGGCGCGCGCCCTTACCTTCCGGAGCCGCAACGAGGCGAGCTACATCTACCCGGGCAGTTCCTGGTGGATTCCCAGTAACTCCGGCTATCAGTTTCTACTCGAACCCGGCGTGTTTGATCTGGACAGCCGCACCGGCTTTCACTACTGGGCCACGGGCGTCACGCCAGCAATGTTCGCCAAGATGGTCGGCAAAGGCTCGCAATACGCCGCCACGTTTACGGATAGTTCGCACCACGTGCTCGACGGTAGCAAGACCTATAAGGTCCATCTGCCACCCAACATCCCGGCGAAGGACAACTGGTCCTTCACCCTGTATGACAACCAGACTCGCTCGTGTCTGCAGACCGACCAGCGCTTCCCGAGCGTCAACAGTTTCGGCAAGGGCCTCGTGACCAACCCGAACGGTTCGGTGGATGTCTGGTTCAGCCCGAAGCTGCCACAGGGAGTTCCCGAGGCGAACTGGGCGCAGACCATCCCCGGCAAAGGATGGAACATGCTCTTCCGTCTCTACGGCCCGCTCGAACCGTGGTTCGACAAAACCTGGCGCGTGGGTGAGGTGGAATTGGTGCAGTGACAACATCCGGCGATCATCACCCTAAATTTCTGACGGGTATGTCGAGGGGAGAGCCTTTTAATGTCTTATCGATCCTGCCTTCTACGGTTGGGGGTCTCCCTGGCGGTTGCGATTTCAGCGTTTTCTGCCCGGGCGCAGGATACTCCGGTCGACTCCGCAGCGAACGCACCTGCCAGCGCAGCACAACCAGCCGCGGATAACACGGCTGCCTTGGCCAAAGCCATCCAGAACCCGGTGGCCAGCCTGATCAGTGTCCCGTCGCAAAATAACAGCAATTTTGGCATCGGGCCTTCGGCCGGTCATCCCATGAAACTCAGTGATAAGGTCATGCTGGTCACTCGAGTGATCCAGCCGATCGTCTGGCAGCCTTGTGCGCAGCAACCGACAGGAGAACAGTTTGGTATCGGAGATATGAATCCCACATTTTTTTCTGTCGCCGGCGAATGCAGGAAAGCTGATTTATGGGATTGGGCCGGCGTTTATTTTGCTGACCGCAACGAGCTCCCAAACAGTTCAGGGTAAATTTAGCCTCGGGCCCTCAGTCGTAGCGCTGGTGCAGCCGGGCTATGGCCGGTTCCTCGCATAGACCGTATGTTAACCAGAGTTGCTGCAGTATTTCATCAACTACAACATGAAAAAGGGATACTACCTGACCAGCGGCCCGACTCTGACGGCGAACTGGAACGCGATGGGTAGTGATGAGGCTGCAAGCGGGGACGACAGTGCCGGGGGCGTATGGACCGTGCCGTTCGGCGGAGGTATGGGCCGCATCATGCGGCTGGGTCCTCAACCAATAAATGGGACCATCCAGTTTTACGGGAACGCAGTCCCCGCCGGGAGCTTCGCCGTGGAGTCTCAAATTACAGGTCGCTCTCCTTTATCCGAAGATTCCCAAGAAAAAGTAGGAGGCTCAAAAGATGGCACACAAATTTCGCCTAACGGTAGAGGGCGCAGTGAGGAAGGTATCCGCTTGCGTGCTGCTTCTCATTGGAATTCCCAATCTCATCATCGCGGAGGACATCGGCTGGCCGCGGGAAATGACCCAGAACGGTGCGCGTATGGTCTGCTACCAGCCGCAGATCGACAAGTGGACGGATTACCGTACTCTTGATGCCCGGATGGCAATCTCTGTGACTCCCGCCGGAGGAGAGCCGACGGCAGGTGTGGTTTCCATTGAGGCGCGCACTGATGCCGATAAGGAGACCCGCACCGTCGCCATTAGCAATATCAAGTTGACTGATACCAGGTTTCCCTCGGCGGACGCGGCGAGTGCTGCTTCCCTAGACGAATTGGTTCGCACCTTCTTCAAGCCGGACGAGACGATGACGATTTCTCTCGATCGTCTCATGGCTGAAGTTGAGGAAGGAAAAGTTTCAGGACCCGCGGTTCAGGTCGATAACAATCCCCCAAAGATATTTGTCAGCAGAGGGCCTACCGTGCTGCTGCTGGTGGATGACAAGGAGGTCCGCGCGCCCATAGAGGAGACCCAACTCGAGTTCGTTGTCAACGCCAACTGGACGGTTCTATTCGATAAGGACGGGAAGAAATACTACCTCCTCAATGGCAAGCAATGGCTGACGGCCGCGAAACTTGAAGGTCCGTGGACGGTCGCGGCCCAGCTTCCGAAGGAGATGGATAAGCTGCCCGCCGACCAGAACTGGGCAGAGGTCAAGAAAGCGATACCGCCACAGAGCCCAGCGACGGCAGCACCCACGGTGCTTTTCAGCAGCGTTCCAGCTGAGGTGATCGAGTTCAACGGTGCTCCAATTTTCGCCAAAATCCCCGGCACCCAGCTAACATATGCGACAAATACGAAGAGTGCTGTCTTCGTTCAAACGAACGAACAGAAGTATTACTACCTTGTTTCAGGACGATGGTTCCGTTCGGCATCGCTCGACGGCCCGTGGACCTATGCCAGTGGAGACCTCCCTGCGGACTTTGCCAAGATTCCACCCAATGGCCCGGGGTCAAATGTGTTGGCATCGGTGCCGGGAACCCAGGAGGCGCAGGATGCGGTACTACTGGCGCAGATTCCCACCACCGCAATCGTGAACATTCCAGAAGCTGAGGCTCAGGTAAGGGGTTCACTACGATGGAGAGCCTCAGTTCAAGCCGATCGAAACCACACCGCTCTCATACGCCACGAACACCCAGGATAAGGTCATCAAGGTCGGCGATATCTACTATCTCTGCTTTCAAGCAGTGTGGTTCATGTCCACTACTCCGAACGGCCCCTGGAAAGTGGCAAGCTCAGTTCCGAAAGAGATCTACACAATCCCGCCAAGTTCACCGGTTTATAACGTCACCTACGTGACCCAGACGCAGACATCTCCAACCACTGTTGAGTGCGACCACACGGCGGGTTATCTGGGCATGTTCCTGGTGGGTACGGCAGTTGGGCTGACGATCGCATACGGAACGGGCTATTACTACCCTCCGTACTACTACTATCCGCCATACGGGTACCCCATTTACCGGCCGTATCCGATTACCTATGGAGTCGGCGCCTTTTACAGTCCTAACTCTGGCGCCTATGGTGTTGCGCGGGGAGCTTATGGGCCATATGGAGGAGTGACGGGTGCAGCCTGGTACAACCCGTCGACAGGACGGTACGGCAGATCGGTCTCGGCATACGGTCCGTATGGCAGTGCGACGGCTGCTCGAAGCTATAACCCTTACACCGGTGTGTATGGTGCAACGCGCCAGGCGTCAAACGCTTACGGCAGCTGGGGAAGCTCAGTTGCAGTACGTGGCGACCAGTGGGCGCGGACTGCACATAGATCAAACTCGCAGGGGACTGCAGCAGGCTTTCGGACCTCAGAAGGAGCGCGAGGCGCCGGCTACAGCGGTGCCAATGGGAATAGCGGCTTCGTCGCGCAGGGCAAGAATGACAATATGTACGCCGGCAAGAATGGAGACGTCTATCGCAAGGACTCTAGCGGTAGTTGGCAGAAGTATGAAAACGGTGGCTGGACGGATCCGCCACCCAAGCCGGCTCCTCATGCCCAGAACGCCGAACAAAGACAAGGGACCCAAGCACAGCAGCGTCCAGCTCAGGGTGCCGCAAGCAGACCCGGTGCATCGCAACAGCCAACAATCTCCTCAGGGACAATTCAGCAGCTCGATCGCGACGCCCAGGCACGCCAAACAGGAACTCAGCGGACACGGCAGTACCAACAATCAGGCCGCACAAATCGCCAACAGGGCGGAGGTCGAGGGGGGAGTTCGGGAGGGGCCGCTCGCCGTCGGAACTAGTGAACTACACAAGATCCCGGTGGTGTGCGATCTGAGGATGCAGCAGGCACGATTCCCGCCTGCACAGGATTGACGAGCAACAGGAATTCAAGTGGTTAACGCGGTGACGCAGCAACAAAGGTGGAGACTGTGAAAAAGAACAGCTTGGCAAGGGCTCTATTCGGCGCGACGATATCGCTGGGAACGCTTCTATTGTGTGGCGGTGCTGCTACCGCACAGACTGCAAAGGCCCGGGGATTGATCGCCGGGCGCAGCGGGGACACCATGACAGTGCAGACTCTGGATTCGTCAAAAGTGGTGGTAGTGCTCACCGACGACACGCAAGTGGCCCAGATACAGGGAATATTCAAGGCGCGACGCAAGCAGATGTCGATGGCCGCGCTGATTCCAGGCCTCCAGGTCCAGGTAGAGGGGTCTTACAATGCTCAAAATCAACTCGTTGCAAGCTCGGTGAAATTCAAGGGCAATGACCTGGAGGATGCGCAAACTATCCAAGCGGGCTTGCAACCGGCGAAGGAGCAAATCCAGCAGAGTCAACAGGAATTAGAGCAGCAGAAAGCAGCGCTTGAGCGGCAACAGCAAGAAATGCAAGAGCAACAGCAGCAAATGGCCGAGGCGCAGGCGAAGATCGACGCCAATAAGGCCGCCATTGAAGCGGCGAACAAGCGCTTCGGACAGTTAGATGATTACAACATCATGGACGAGGTAACGGTTTACTTCGGCAACGGCAAGGTGGCGCTCGATCCGAAGTACGAGCCACAGTTATTGCAACTGGCCGAGAAGGCCAAGACGATCACTGCCTACACGATCCAGGTAAAAGGCTACGCCTCATCGGTTGGCAGTGTTTCGCTGAATCAGCAGCTAAGCGAGGACCGAGCCAACAATGTCACTCAGTTTCTTCAGCAGCAGGGGCACATTCCTCTCACCAATATGCTGGCGCCCGGCGCCATGGGCGAAAGCAGGCAGGTAGGCAGTGACAAGACGGCGGAGGGCCAAGCGCAGAACCGGCGAGTCGTGGTCAGGGTTCTTCAGAACAAGGGAATCGCCGGCACATAGTAATAAGGCTGCTGGCATTGGACAATGTTACTTCACTGGCCTCGATGACATGCGTTACGAAAGGATAGAACCGGAGATCCATTTTGCTACCACGGACTGAGCATGTAATCCTCGCTTATGCGCGATCTTCGCCTCGCTCTCCGCCAGCTAGAGAAAGCCCCCGGCTTTTCCATCACCATCGTCCTCATCCTCGCGCTGGGCATCGGAGCAACCACCGCCATCTTCTCGCTCGTTGAAGGCGTGCTCCTACGCCCGCTGCCGTTTCGCGATCCCCAGCGTCTCGTTCTTTTGGGCGACCGCCTCGGCGATGGTCTGCAACTGGGCGTCACCGCCCCGGAGGTCGCCACCTACGCCCATTCCGCACGGGCCTTTTCCTCGATGGGTGCGTATATCACCGCTTCCTGGGAACTCTCCGGCGGGCTGCTCTCACAATCCGTCAACGGCGCGCGCCTCACCGCCGGCGTCTTCCCCACACTCGGCATCGCACCCGTCGTCGGACGTGTTTTCACCCAGCAGGAAGACGATGCGCACGCTCCCGTCGCCGTCATTAGCTACTCGCTGTGGCTCAATCGCTTTCATCGCGACACGCACGTCGCAGGCACCATCATCACCCTCGACCGCAGAAACTTCACCATCGTTGGCGTCATGCCGCGCAGCTTCGAATTTCCCCTGCTTCCCGGCCGAATCGGCCAGGCGCAGCTGTGGGTGCCCATGAGTTTCACCGCCGATGAGCTTTCTCCATCCGCTGGCGCGTGGGGAACTCACCTCGTCGCGCGCCTGAACGACGGCGTCACCGTACAGCAGGCCGCGCAGGACGCAAATCTCGTCGCGCAGCAGGTTATGCGCGACTTCCCGCCGGAACTCGCCGCCGTTCGCATCCGCGGCGATGTTCTTCCCCTTCATGAATCCGTTGTCGCCGGCGCGCGCCCTCTGCTCCGCGCGCTCTTTCTCGCCGTCTGGATCGTGCTGCTCATCGCCTGCGCGAACGTGGCCACGCTGCTGCTCCTGCGCGCGATCCGCCGCCGCCGTGAGCATGCCGTGCGTCTCGCGCTCGGAGCCCACGCGGGCGTCATTCTCCGCGAATGCATCAGCGAAGGTCTCCTGCTGAGCCTCACCGGGGGCCTGCTCGGTCTGGCTCTGGCTGCTGCTGCTCTGCGCGCCGCAGTGCCGCTGCTTCCCGAGTCCATGCCGCGCATCGACGCCATCTCCATCAACAGCCGCGTTGCGGGCTTCGCTCTCCTCATCGCCGTGGCAACCGGAGTTCTGTGCAGCCTTGCTCCGTCTTGGGCTGCTGTCCGCACCAATCTGCTTGAGGGCCTCAAGGAAGACGCCCGCTCAGGCACCGGCAGCATGCGCCAGAGTTGGTTGCGCTCGTCTCTCGTCGTCGGCGAAATCGCTATCGCCACAGTCTTGCTTACCGCTTCCCTCGCCTTCCTGCGCAGCTATCAGCAGATGCTTGCCGTCGATCCCGGCTTCCGTCCCGACCACGTCCTCATCGCCGGATACCAGTTGCCACGGCAGCAATACGCGACTGAGTCGTCGATCGCCAACTTCAACCGCGAAGTCGTTCGCCGTCTCGCTGCCCAACCCGCCATCGTCGCGGTAGGGCAGGCCAATACGATGCCTGATACCGGCGGCGGAGGACGTGGCGGCTTCACCATCGAAGGCACCTCCATCGCCGCTTGGAAGCTCAGGTTTGCTCCCTTTATCGAGACATATGGCGATTATTTCGGTGCTCTCGGAATTCCCCTCATCGCCGGCCGCTCTCTTACAGTCCATGACCGGTCTGACGCGCCGCTCGTCTGCATTGTCGACGAATCCATGGCTAAACAGGAGTGGCCCGGGCAAAGCCCCATCGGCAAGCGTCTGCATCTCGGCAACCCCAAACGCATCCTGCCCTGGGCTACCGTTGTCGGAGTTGTGCCCGACGTCCGCATCGACGCCCCTGATCAGCCGGCCGGTGAGCAATGGTATTTCCCGATGGAACAGCCTGCCATCATCGAGGGTCCCGGTGCCACTGGCATGCTCAATCTGTCCAGCGGCTGGATCGCGCTCCGCTCCACGCTGCCCCCCGAGCAGATGATCCACACACTGCGGTCGGTTGTTGCCGGCATCGACCCGCGTCTCACTCTCGATCCCGTCCAGCCCATTGCTGATGCAATCTCCGCGGTGGAAGCCCCGCGCCGCTTCAATACGGGACTCATCACAGCCTTCGCGCTCGCCGCTCTGCTGCTCGCAGCCATGGGCATCTACGCCGTTATCGCCTTCAGTGCCTCACAGCGCACGCAGGAGATCGCTGTCCGCGTCGCCCTTGGCGCACAGCGCGGCAACATCGCGCGGCTTGTGCTCGGCTCCGGCATTAAAATGGCAGCTGCCGGATGCGCCCTCGGTATCCTCGGATCACTCGCCGTGTCTCGCATTGTCGGCACCTTCCTCTTTGAAACCACCGCCACCAACCCGATTGTGTACGGCGCGAGCGTAATCCTCATGCTCGC
>Ga0206975_1147_pt1 | contig 17831 bp, 19 predicted proteins | sample Alteio_BWOrgHeat_81_FD_152919 | JGI IMG/M metagenome (GOLD analysis project Ga0206975, IMG submission 152919) | Enriched cells from forest soil in Barre Woods Harvard Forest LTER site, Petersham, Massachusetts, United States -... | ecosystem: Environmental > Terrestrial > Soil > Temperate forest >... | reverse complement strand
TCACTGGAACGGTGCTAAATATGCGGCGAGTTCTAAGCTGGTTGGTCCTAATCCGACGACTAGATCTGGACTTCACCTTGGGCAAACTAGGAAAGAAGTGATGGCAATCCTCGGTAAACCGAGCGTGAAAGCTAAAGACGAGCTTCGTTATGTGTCGCTTGATCAAGAAAAAGTATCGGAAAAAGAGCTTGTTGATTCATGGCGGAAAGACAGCCAGAGCATGAGCTACAAAGAATATGTTGAGGCTTATGGAGTTGACTATTTTTGTATTGATATTTTGGCTAAATTTAAAAACGATAAGCTGATTTATTTGGCCGTATCAAAAGAAGCGAGAGATAAAGACGATTCTTAGCAATCTAATTATGGCTAGTTTTCAGAACAAACTTCATAAAGGTTTTAGCTATGCTCTACAACGACAGCTGCTTGAACCACATAAGAAAGAGGTAAAATCACAAAAGTTGTGATGGGCATATAGAGTGGCAGAAAGTCAAGCGCATAATTCTATTGATCTGGCTTATATTCGCATCGCTCAAGATAACGCAAAAACTTAGCTGAACAAATCTGAAACTTTGAGATAATACGAGTAGTTAAGCTTGATAGGTACAGAGAATGATTTGGGAAAAGCTTTTAGAGAAAAAGCGAATAGAACTATGTAAAAGTAGTGAATACCTAGAAGGTTTTGCGGCGGTTGATATTTCTGCGGATATGAGAGCAGCATTGAATGCAGTACAGCAGGCAGCTGAGTCAATCTTGAATAAATTGAAGATCCAGGAAGGTAGAGTCAACTTTACTAATAAAGATGAAAAGAAGGGATATGTTACAGAATTCGACCAGCTTTCTGAAAGCGTGATCAAGCAGGTGCTGAGCAATTATGCTAATTATTCGCTTCTCGGAGAAGAGGGCTCAAGTCTAACGACATCAAGCGAAAAAACATGGATAATCGATCCAATTGATGGCACCACAAATTTTGTCATGGACATGTCTTTTTCTGCGATCTCTGTAGCAATGAAACACCATGATGAATTTGTTCTCGGCATTATTCGTGAATTACACACTGGTGATATTTATTTTGCAGAGGAAGGAAAAGGAGCTTACAAAAACGGAAAACGCATTACAGTAGTGCAACATAGCGATAACCCATTAGTATTCATCAATAATGGATATTCGAATGCCTCCAAAGAAAATGCAGGACTTCAACTTGCAAAATTAGCTTCAATCATTGGAGACTTTAGAAAATTTGGCAGCACTGCATACGAATTAGCCTGTTTGGCAGAAGGCAAAGCCGCAGCTTTCATAGCATCTGGCGACGAAATATGGGACTATGCTGCCGGGTTAGTGATTGTTAAAGAAGCAGGCGGTCATGTAACCGATTGGAGAGGCGATCCTTTCGAATTTAAATCGTCGTATATTATTGCTTCTAATGGAGATCGCTCTTTGCATAAAAAGCTGGTAGAAGCATCAAGCGATTTGCAGATTTAACATTTAGAGTTCGACTCAGGCTTGAAGAACGTCTGTCTGTTTTAAGGCGGTCGCTTTTTTGATACGATTACTAATATTGCGGTCGCTAATAAAATGATAAAGATCAAGTTTATGGCCAACGAGTTCATGTTTTTATATCCTGCTATTTATTTATACACTTACGCGTATTACTAGCCTGATCTTTTTGATTTCGGTTTAAGAATTTCTTGTACTAGCCTCCCATTACGCATTACAACAAATGGTGTACCAGTTTGTTCTGCCAGCTTTTTGGCACGTTCCGCTGCTCTTACCAGAGCTTTTGGCGCATTTTGCATGTCTTTATCTGGCAATCGAGATATGGGTATTTTCATGGATTCTTTCCCTCGTCAATTAACTTAATTATATCATCGCTATTGTCGTACCAATGCCAGAAATCTACTTCAAAGCGGTAAATCTTTTGGAAGTTATTCAACCCCGAGACAAAACGGCGGCGCACCACATCGTTCGGGATATGATGTCCACCCTGAGCTACCCTAGCTTTAATACGAGCAATTGCTTCTTCATGACTTTTGAGTGAAAGAAAGAAGAGCTTTATTTGATATCCTTGTTTTCGCCATTCTCGAATCATTTTCAGATAAGTACGTCCAGATAATGTTGTTTCGAAGGCAAAGCTATCACCGCGCCGAACATGGATTTTTATTTCTTCTAGCATCAATCGTCCAGCTCTGATTAGCGCACCTTCCGGTTGAAACGGCGACAGTCCAGCGGCTATGAGATCGGCATTAATAAATATTGGGCACTCAGCTTCATTAGGTAGAAATTCATTCGCAAACGTAGTTTTTCCTGCTCCATTTGGTCCAGCGATAATCAGGATTTTCTTTTTATTCATGACGGCAAATCTCTTTCTTAACGGCATGAATTATAGCTCAGCCTAGAATTGGTAGTTAAGCCAGCGTAAATTTAATCAAAAAAGTTGAACGAACAACCCTCATTAAACGTCTTAACTAAGGAGGGCAGTGAAAAGGCTTACCTTGCGGGGAAGGATGGACCGGACGTTTGGAAACTAAAATACTAGACAAAACGTCCGGTTAATGCTAGTATTGAGGACAGGGCATGCCTAGACTTGAAACGTTTTCAATCGAGGGATTAACTATAAAATTCAATTCCTTAGACCACATGGAGCCGCACTTCCATGTGATCAAGCCGGGAGGAAAATGGGAAATTCGGGTTTATTTTCTTAGCTGTACTGAGGATTTTCTGCACATTGAATATAAAAAACCACCGAATCCACCTGTGAATTTTGATGGCATATCCAAAGGCGAGCGAAAAGACTTGCTGGAGCAGGTAATGAAGTATCAAACGCAACTGTTCGACGAATGGCGGAGAAAAGTCGAAGTAGCAGAGAATTACTATGCCGATACTTAAAGATAAGGCAATAATATCAGTAGATCCGCAGTTTGTGCCTCACATCCCGGCCAGGAAATTTTGCGTAATTAAGCATACTAACGAATTCAATAAAAAAATGGTCAATCTTTTTATTGCTGTGGCTGCAAGTTCGCTGGTTGAATACGCTGACGAAATTCGCAAAGCTATGGATACAAAACAGTTTAGAATTCTATTCTTGCGTGAAGATATCTCCCTAGATTGGTTACCTGAACAACTACTGAACTCAAAGCTGCCGACAAACAAACTGTTAGCCAAGATTCTTTTATATTCGGACTGGCACGTTCCTGAGCGGGTCATTAAGGCCTGGGCAGATGACTCACAGAATGTCTTGATTGCTAATGCTCGCGTGACAGGGGATTGTCTTGTAGTTAGCAGCTGTGCTCTGGAAAAACTAAAAATTCCTTTTACGGTGCCAGTATTGCGTGATATACCTATTAAGGAGAGAGACAAATTTGAAATAGATGATGCCGGCAGTTTCATCCATTGGCCGGAATCAGATACAGATTTAGACTTTGATGCCTTGCGTTATCTAGTGGATCCACAATTTAAGAAGAAATTAGATGCACAGCGGATGCTGGTCGAACAAAAGTTTGGCCATGCCGTCAAGACAATACGAGAATTGAATAATCTCACGCAACCAGACATCGAATCAAGAGCCGGTATATCAGAGCGTCAGTTACGCCGCTATGAAACCGAAGGAATTAAACCCCGCATCTCATCTTTGGAAAAGCTTGCTAAAGCTCATAACATGGATCTGGGTACATATCTCGGAAAGCTTGCAGAAATCGTTAACGAAATTGATTGATTTGATCTCGGGTTTGTTCGGCAATCTTTCTGGCGGCGACAGCAAAATCCTTTTCTTTGCTGGCGTATATTATTGTTCGGCTGGAATTGATTATTAAGCCGGCGCCGTTACTGTTAATGCCACTGCGTACAGTGGCTTCTATATCGCCGCCTTGAGCGCCCACGCCTGGCACTAGAAAAGTCATGTCGTTGGTAAGAGCTCTGATTTCGGCGAGTTCCTGGGGATAGGTGGCGCCGATAACAAGCAAAACATTGTTATTCTTATTCCACTGTTTGACGGCTTTATTTGCTATATGCCAATATAGTGGCTTGCCGTCAACTATTTTTAAGTCTTGCAAATCCTTTGCGCCCGCATTAGATGTACGACAGAGGATCATAATGCCTTTGTCTTTCTGTTCCAAAAATGGCTGCAAGCTATCCATACCCATAAAAGGATTTACTGTGACGGCATCGGCTTTATAGCGGTCAAAGGCTTCTTTTACATACAAGGATGCTGTGTTGCTTATGTCATTACGTTTGGCGTCAAGAATGACTGGTACTTGCGGATAATGTTCGTGAATATAAGTAATTGTTTGCGCTAATTCTTCTTCCTTTGCAAAAGCGGAATAAAAAGCAACTTGTACTTTATAAGCACAAACCAGGTCATGAGTAGCATCGATAATCTCACGATTGAAAGCAAACACCTGAGCTTTCTCAGAGTGCAGGTGAGCTGGTAATTTTTCTAAATCAGGATCTAACCCTACGCAAAGTAGGCTATTGTTTTTCTTAGTGATATCGGCTAGTTGATCAAGAAACTTCATTACGAATCGGTCGATCTTTTACTGGTTTTGATTTTGATATTTTGTAGGGGTCGATCTAATCGACCCGCGGGCTCAGCAAGCCTCGCCCCTACACGGAGAATGTTTTGCTGGGTTCGGATGAAGGAAATGGTGTCGATACTGTCACTGGATTGATTCTGGGGGGCGATGGATATTTCATGGGCCAATAATGATGGCCGTACTGCGAATAATATGCAACTGTTTTGGCTAATCCGTCTTCTAGCGATATGGCTGGTTGCCAGCCAGTGAATGCCTTGATTTTAGAAATATCTAAATAAGAATCGCCAGGTTCTTGCGCCTTGCGTTCGGGTGAAAATTCAGCAAATTCCCAGCTGCCTTTTTTGGCTATCTTTACGATTGTGTCAGCCAGTTCTATAAAGTTAACTGGGATATCTGAACCGACGTTGAAAATTTCACCATAGGCTTTGGGAGTCAAAGCTAGCCTGAGTATGGCATCCACACAATCGTCAACATAACAAAAGTCTCGCAATATGCTGCCGTCGCCAAATACTTTTATCTTTTCATCGTCCATTGCCAATCGGATAAACCAATTACAGACTCCAAAACGTGAATGCATCATTTGACTGCGTGGACCGTAAATATTAGTCAGTCTTAGTAAGACAGACTTTATGCCGTGGGCATCATTGTAGACTTTGATGATTTTCTCGGCCGTTAAATTGGAGATTTCGTAAATGCCTTTAGGATTGGTTGGTGCTTGTTCGTTGACTGGCAGTTTTACCGAAGGACCATATTGTCCGCGTGTGCCAGTGTAAACTACGGTAGCTTTTGGGTTAAATTTGCGGCAAGCTTCCATTAGTATGGCTGTACCGGTAATATTCATTTCTATATCCGGAAAGGGATTGGACAAGCTCATCAAATGGCAAACCTGTCCGGCAAGGTGAAAAATAAAATCCTTTTCCTTTACCAGATAATTGACAGCCGTTTCGTCCCGGATGTCACAATAATTGACCCTTAAAAGGTTGTTTACTGGGGTAATATTGAATTCATTGCCGCCATAATCGGGGATCATGGCATCAAGAATGGTAACTTTGGCGCCAGCTTCGGCTAAGCGAATGGCTAGGTTTGAGCCTATAAAGCCCATACCGCCTGTAACGAGTACGGATTTGCCAGCAAATTCTTTATATGACATTTGATTAACAGCCTTTAAGCAGGCGCTACGAAATCTTAGTGTACCAGTTTTCAATTGGACTTTCTTGAGAGAAATAAAGGGGCCTTAATTCGAGTTAGCTAAAATTCTTTTACTATTACAATAACTATGAAAGTACCATTTGCCGATTTCAAAAAACATTACAAACAATATCAAGCTGAAATTGATCAAGCAGTTTCGCGAGTGCTCAACAGCGGCTATTTTATTCTTGGCCCTGAATTGGAAAAATTTGAGAAAGAGTTTGCAGAATTTATTGGGGAGGGTTTCGTTGTTGGCTGTGCCTCCGGCACTGAAGCCATTTATTTAGCCCTGGCGGCTTGCCCGGTTGGTTCAGGAGACGAAGTAATTGTTGTTGCTCATACAGCTGTGCCTACAATAAATGCTATTTCTATGACCGGCGCGACACCAGTGTTTGTCGATGTTGATCCGCAAACTTACGTTATGGATGTTACTAAGGTTGAAAGTTTAATTACACCAAAAACCAAAGCGATTATTCCAGTCCATTTGTATGGGCAGATGGTCAATATGGAGCCACTTTTGCAACTGGCTGCTAAGTATAAGTTATTTGTGATTGAAGACGTTGCTCAGGCTACGGGAGCAACGTATAAAGGGTTGGCAGCTGGTTCAATCGGCGATTTTGGCACTTTTAGTTTTTATCCTAGTAAAAATATCGGTGCTTTTGGTGATGGCGGTGCAGTGTTTACCAAAAATAAAGAGCATTTTGATAAATTGCTAATGCTGCGTAATTACGGTCAATCGAAACGTTACTATCACGATATCATTGGTATCAATAGCCGTCTTGATGAAATGCAAGCTGCTATTTTGAGCTGCCGCATGCAATATCTAAAAGTATGGAATAAGAGAAGACGTGAAATTGCTTCTCTATATACTAAAGAATTAGCGTCTTTAATTGATGTTTTGCAAGTACCGGCTATTCACGCAGATAACGAGCATGTTTTTCATCTGTATGTTATTCAAGTAGAAGAACGCGATCATTTGCAAACATATTTAATGGAGCAGGGCGTTCAAACTTTAATTCATTATCCAATTCCTGCCCATTTGCAAAAAGCATATGCCTACCTTGGTTATGAGGACGGTAGTTTGCCAGTTTCCGAACATATAGCGGCCCGCATTTTAAGCCTACCTATATATCCTGAGCTTAGGGATGAACAAGTAAAACGTGTGATTGACGCGGTTAAGGCTTTTTTAAAAAATAGGAAAACCAAGCTCTGCCAACTGCCTGTTGTTCAACATAGTCAAACACCAGTGCCTGCAATTTAAGACTACATAGATAAATATTATGGCTAGCCATCACCCCTTATTACATTCTCTGTCATTGATCATTCCGGCGTACAATGATGAATCAACCGTGGGCAAATTGATCGCTGATGGAGCCAAGTTATTAGAGGAAATTTGTCCTGATTACGAAATCATTCTTGCTAATGATGGCAGCAAAGATAAGACGTGGGAAGTTTTACAACAAGCGGCTAGAGCTAACAATCATATCCGTCTGATTAATCATCCCATTAATCAAGGTTATGGGCAGACGATCAAAGAATTATATTATTCTGCTCAAAAAGAATTGGTCTTTTCTTTACCGGGAGACTATCAGTATGCTCCAAAGGAATTGCTAAAAATGGTAGATGGGCTAGGCAGATATGATTTCGTTATTGGACTGAGAGTGAAGCGCAATGATCCGTGGCGGCGAAAATTACAATCTGCAGTTTATAACTTCATGCTGCGAATATTGTATGGACTTAAACATAAAGATGTTAATTCAATCAAGCTCTTTAAGAGAAAAATTCTTGATCGTATTCAATTGCGGTCTCCTACAGCTTTCGTTGATGCCGAATTGTGTATTCGCGCTGAAAAGGCCGGTTTTCGTATCGTTGAAATACCAATTGAGCACTTGCCGCGCCTGTCACAAGGCGCCTCCGGTGGCAAATTGTCTGTGATTGCTCAAACTTTCGGCGATTTAGTCAATATGCGATCCACGTTTTAGCTCAATTTTTTCCACATTTGAAGCTTATATGATAATCAAAGAGCATTCTTTATTGGTGCGGAATTGTTTAATGCGATTTCAGTCCGATTTTATGTTCTAGTTTGACTAATTCTTTTTCTTGCTTGTTTAAATGAGATTCAAGTAAAGATATTATTTCGTCGAAACTGGCTATGCTCAGTAAAGTGATATTTTCTTTGGTCAGATTCTCTGTCGCTGATTTGTCGCGACAGGCGCTGACGACAGCATAATTTACTGTCCCACCGGCTTTTCTTATTTTTTGCGCTGCTTCGACAATTGTTCCACCAGTTGAAGTCATGTCGTCAATAATTACTATTTCACCTGTGCATTCACCGTAAATATCTTCTTTTGTGCCGTGTTCAAGTTTGGCCGATTTGATAATAGTCAAATCTTTACCACTGAGAGTGCACATGGCGCCTGTAATGATAGGGCTCATGACTGAATCAACCACAGCTAATTTATAGTCTTGCAGAACTTGATCGATTAACTGTAAATAAATCTTTGCTACCAGAACCAGGTATTGGTTCTTTGATAGAAAATTGCGGTGATTGAGATAAATATGGCTTTGCCGTCCGGATTGCAACGTGAAAGGTTGATCGCGAATGAGCAATGCTTTAGTTTCGTACACACCCTCAACATATAGCTGTTTAAGTTGTTGGATACTCTCTTTCATTGAAATACCTCTGTTAAAGCTTGTGAGCAGACATCTATTGTGTGATCAATTTCTTCTATGGTGTGGGCTGAGCTTACGGCAGCAGCGTCAACTGATGATGGTGGCATATAAATGCCTCGTTCCAGTAGATAGTGGAAAAATTGAGCGTATTGTTTGCTGTTTATCGCTAACGATTCCTGATAATTTCTCACTGGGTGAGAGGAAAATACAAGGGCAAACATTGAACCCGCTCTTTGCAATTGTACAGGGGCGTTTAGGCGATCAATTTCTTTTTGTAATCCTTTAAAGAAATGAGCGCTCAGGTTTTCTAGATGGTCAAAAATATTTTGGTCTGACAATAATTTTAGTGTAGCGATGCCACCAGCCATTGTCACAGGATTGCCCGAAAAAGTGCCAGCCTGGTAAACGGAACCATCCGGTAATAATTGTTTCATTATGTCTTTGCACCCGCCATAAGCACCTATAGGCATACCACCGCCAAGAGCTTTGCCAAAACAAGTTAGATCAGGACGAATATCATACAACTGCTGTGCACCGCCGTAAGCGACTCTAAAACCGGTGAGAACTTCGTCGAATATAAGCAAGGTATCAAATGCGGTGCATAACTCTCGTATGCCCTTGAGATAACCAGGTTGTGGCCGCACAACCCCCATGGAGCCGGCCACTGGCTCGATTAATACGGCGGCTATTTCATTTTTGAAAGACGTTAAGCATTTTTCTAAAGCAGCGAGATCGTTATATTCAACAAGCAGAGTATCTTGAGCATTACCAGATGTGATACCAGCACTGGCGGGTGGATTTCTAGAAGCTAGAACAGAATCACTATGGCCATGGTAACTGCCAGCAAAAATGATAATTTTGTTTTTGCCAGTGGCGCCGCGGGCCAGGCGAATGGCACTCATTACAGCTTCAGTACCAGAATTGACAAAACGGATTTGTTCTATGCTTGGCACAGCCTTGATTATTGACTGTGCCATTTGTATTTCTAGTTCATGTGGTGCACCAAAAACTGGACCGCGGCAAAGTGCTTCCTGGCAGGCAGATATTATTTCTGGATGGCAATGTCCTAAAACTGCTGGTCCCCAGGCACCAAGATAATCAATATAAGTATTGCCGTCAATGTCAAAAACTTTTGAGCCGCTGGCATGGCTAAAGAAAATTGTGTGTCCGCCTACTTCAACAAATGAGCGAAATGAACTATTTACACCACCAGGCGTCAGCTGCGCTAATGTATGTGCACATTGTTTGGAACGTACCGTTGGATTTATTTTGTAGGGGCGAGGTTTACTGATCCCGGATTCAATTGTTTTCAAAAGTAATCACCTTTTGCCGAAGACAAACATATCTTCAAATAAAGATATTGTTTCGGCAGGAGTCAAACTCCAACCTAAATACTTACCATCCAGCCAGAGTTCAAAATGCAAATGAGGATATGGAGTATGTCCAGGTAAATTCTCTCCGGTGCCAGAAACACCTACATAGCCGATAATGTCACCTTGCTTAATCTGGTCGCCTAAATGTAATTTATTGTTAGCCTTGCACAGGTGTGCGTACTTGGCAAGCAAACCATTATTGCTATCAATCCATACCTGGCAACCGCGGAATAGGTCTTCATTTTTGTCTGATGTCTGATGCGTTTGCCAACATTCTCTAATAACTCGATTGTATTTGGCGTAGGTCATGTCTTTGTAAGCAGAATCAATTCTTGTAATTTTCCCTGCATTTGCAGCCCTAACAGGTGTGCCGGTGATTATTTTGGTCTTGGCGCCAGGCTGATTGAAAAAATCTAATCCTTCGTGCACACCGCATCTATATAAGCGGCGCGCACCGGGATAAACACCTGGGTGTCCAGGCAAATATTGTCCGGCTATAGGCAAGATCAAACCTTTTAATCTTGGATCAAGTTCATAAGAGTTAGTCTTAGCAGATAATGTGGACTCGTCGCTCGGTCCTTTATAGATGAAATGATCACCGCTTATAATCCAAAAGCCGTTGCCTGATACAACTAATCCTCTTAAATTACAAGCAGCTGGAAAAATTAGGGCATGGACAGATCCTTGTGCCGGCGATATTTTCACTACGCGATTGTTAGCCCTTTCGACTATGTATAGATCCCCATTGTCTGTCGTATAAAAACGAGTTGGGCGCATGTGCGCTGGTTTCTTGAAGTATAGACGCCCTAAGCTATGACACAAGTTATGGGCACCAGAGCTAATACCATACTGGCGGATGTCCCCGTTTTTGGTTAGCAAGTAAATTCGTCTGTCTAAATAATTTATGGCTATAGCATCAGTAATATTAATATCGCCGGCTCTCAGTTTCCAAGCTAGGATGCCTGGAAGAAGCGCTCGCAATTTGTTGGAGGCAGGTCGGGTATTGGCATCTAGCTGCCAGATTTGGTTGCGTTCCGGATCGAGCAAGAAAACGCTATTATCCATAGGGTAAAGAGAAACATAATCAGGATCTGGCTGCCCAAGTTTATTACTGTTAGCCCTTAGTACCTGCCAGCGTTTGTTTTCTGGCTCAGCTAATAGATACTCGAATAAGTCACCAGATTTGTCTAAAAGCACTAGAGCCTGCTTGCCAGGCAAATAGGTAAATTCGTTAAATTCATGCCAGGGGATAGGCAATTCATTTTTAGCAGGAGGATCGATTCTTTTTAAGATTAAAGAATCTATGCCTTCGCTGGCTGGTTTAGAGCCAGCGCACCACCATAGACAGTCCGGTCCAAGAAAATACAAATCATTGCCGATGCGCTGCACGGATTTGGGAGTAATTGTTTGCCCAGACTCATTTGTAAGTATATAGCTATTGTGATTAGTACTGGCGGTCAAACCTGTTGCTGACAGACAAGCAGATAATATTATGGCAAGCAAAAGCGCTAACATTATTTAGTGTTTTGATTTGGCGCTTGGGGTCCCAGCTTGTTTCGTTGCTTGTTTCGCTCCTTGCTTGATTAGTATTGAATCGGTAATTAGCCAGTGTGAGCCTATCTTTTCAACAGTGTAATTGACTTTATAGGTATCATCGGTTTCTTTCAGTTGTTGTTTGGTGGCCTCATCAACATATTTGCTTTTTTCTTTAACTTCGGCAAAAACCGCGTATTTTTTACCCTGAACTATTGGATCAAAACGTTCTATAGTTGCTCCTTGTGAAAGCATCTCATAATATTTGTGGTTGCTGGCGAGCCACTTTATGGCGTCAGTTTGTCGAACAAGTGCTTTGCCTGTTAATGTCTGGGGTAGTTCGTTTGTTTGGTGCTGCCTTACGGCTGTCTTTTTGATACGCTGCCAATTAGTGATGAGATCAAGAAATTGTTTTTTTAGTGTTTCAGTTGCACTTAGCGGCTTGCTTTGAGGATTTTTGCTTGATTCGGTACCAAATTCGGTGGCTTGTTTGTCGGACTCTGCCGGTGGCGGGGACATACTGATGGTGGGGCTGCTCTTTGTTGAGCTGATCTCGTTTTTAGATTCTACTTTTTCAGGTTCCGAGGTTTCCGATTTGCTGCTAGTTGGGACCTGCAAGTTGGCGGCATCAATTTCCCCTGGTTTGTTTTCTTCAGTGCTGGTTGCGGATTCCGCCGGTGTTGATTTCTCCAAAGTACCGCTTTGATTAAGTATAGCTACTCTAAATACTGCACTATTGGTGCCCTCTTTCTTGCCAAGATTCTGAAATGATACTGTAAGTGGTGCAATGATAACTGATACGGGGTTATAGTTGTTTCCGGTCAATAAGCCGCTTTTCTTGCTGAGTTCCTGATTAACAATGTGAATTTGTCTTGGCTTAACTCCTAGTCCTTCCAGCAAAAAATCTGTACCAATTTGTAAGTTAAGTACCCCTTGAGAATCGCTAACGCTATTGTGAAGTTCCAGCTCACAAGCCTTTATTTGTTTATCAGTAATTGAACAAGTCAGGTAGTTTTGAGAGGGATCGCTGAATTTAATTGAATTGTTATCACTAGATATACTGGAGACCTTATCAGTAATCATGTCAAATGGACCAATACCAGGCCATATACTGGAGCGAATAAAGTCACTTTTTAGCAAGCTATTTGTTGAACAAAAAGAAGTAGGTTCATCGGTTTTTTCTGAGGACTCGGTGGTCTCCGCGCTGGCAGAAGCTAATTTCTCACTGGGTTGTTGTGTGTCTGCCGCTGCCCAAACAGAGCTGTGCAGCGTGAGCACAAAAACTAAATTCAGAAAAATCAAAAATTGTTTTTTCAAATACATGGAAATTTATAGTATCATCCTTCGCCCAAGACCTCTACCCCGACTGCTCTAAGCATCTTTACCAGTATTGGCATCGGCAAGCCGATTACATTAGTGTAGCAGCCCTCAATTTTAGCAACTAAACATGCCCCTGCTCCCTGCAGCGCATAAGCGCCAGCCTTATCCATAGGCTCGCCAGTAGTTATATAGGCGTTTATTTCGGCTTCACTATAGTTACGGAAACTGACGAGTGAATTTTCGGCTTCTGTCAAGCATTGAATGGAAGACTTTGCCAAGTCAAAGCTTAATAGGGCCACTCCAGTATACACCTGGTGAATTTTACCGCAAAGCTCTTGCAGTATGGTTTTTGCTTCACTGGGAGAATTTGGTTTCCCATATACTTTTTTATTCATAATAACTATAGTGTCGGCGGCTATGATAATCAATTCTTCGTTAGCTTTATTATTTTTTTGCAAGCGTTCGCCAACTGCAAATGCTTTCTGGCGGGCAAGCTCTGTGACAATTTGCGAAGGGCCGGTGTGTCCATTGATGAACGGCGGTACGATTTCTTCTATATTGCTTGGTATGACGTCATAATTTAAGCCGAGCTGATCTAATAGCTGCTTGCGACGGGGCGATTGGGAGGCGAGAATGATGCGTTTTGACATTTATTTTTCGGCAAAAAATTTCAGCTCAGTTTTGCCGAAAGTGAGTCTATCACCGGCACTGATCTGGCTTCGTTGTGTCACAGGCTCCCCATTAAGCAGAGTGGTGTTAGTACTGCCAAGATCTTCTATCCAGTATGTTCCTTGAGTTTGTAAAATCCAGGCATGATGGCGAGAGATATAAGGGTCATCACTGAGTGCAATGTTGTTGCTGCGGTCGCGCCCGATTCTAGTTAGCGCTTCAAAAATAACATACCGCTCGGCAGTAACCTGATTGAATAGAAAGGCGGGGTGTGCTGCTTTCTTTTGTTTCCTAAGTGATAAGACTTTGCCTTCTATCGACGGCAAATTTTCTCTAGTTTGTTTGTCGTCTTTTTTGGCAGGCGATGAGGCTGGATCTTTTTGTTCTTTTAAATCTTCGACTTTATTACATTCTGGGCACTGGCCGGTCACAGTCAGATGCGCATTACATATCGGGCATTGTTCAGTACTGCGCGCCTTCATCCCTGTCACTTAGATCCGTTGTCTGATCCCAGATAATGGACTACTACAACCGTTACATTGTCTGGCGCCCCACCATCAATGGTTTGTTGGACTAGCTCTTCGCAAACCAACTTGGGTTCCGCTTTTTTGCTTACGATGTCACAAATTTGATCATCCAACAGGACTGTTGACAATCCGTCTGAGCACAGGACTACCCAGTCTTTTGGCTTAAGTTCGACTGGTATTTGATCGATTTCCACCTTCTTCTCATGCCCTAAACATCTAGTGATTAAATTTTTATAAGGATTAGTTCTCGCCTGTGCTTCTGTTAAGCGGCCGGCTCTAACCATTTCTTGGACCACAGAGTGATCATTAGTTAACAACACGGCTTTGTCTTCGCGTAGTAAATAGGCTCGGGAATCACCAACATGAGCAATCTCAAGTTTATTGTCGTCGGCTTGTACACCAACAACTACCGTTGTACCCATACCTTTAACTAAAGCACTTGATTCTCTTTCGTCAAAAATGGCTTCATTCGCTTTGTTGACAGCCTGAATTAGCCATTTGCGAAGAATCTCGGCGCTATGACCGGAGGGAGGGTTCTTAGTCCACTCTTGTTCAAGAATCTCGACTGCTAGCTTACTGGCCTTGGCGCCACCAGCCGCTCCACCCATACCATCAGCTACTACAAACAGCCGTTGGTCCGGACTTACATAATAATTGTCTTCATTACGCTGCCGCTGGCAACCTGCGTCGGTTTTAGCAGCCACGTGCCACTTCAGCATCGTCTATCTCCGTTGCCCCTGGTTTTGCTGATTGTCAATTTCCTTGAATTCGATAACAGAGGGACACACCAAGCGCCATATCTATATTGCCACTATAAGACAGTTTCCAATCAAAAACGCCACTAAAACCCATTATTTATGGAATTAAGCATTGAGTTTGAAAGCATAGCAAATAGTGCAAAAGGTGCACAACTACTGAAGGCTAATCAATAAGAAGCATTGAGCTGATAAAGTCGTATCTTAATTGTTATTAAAATTGGAGTGAGAGTAGGTCATTGACGCCATGCGCTTAAGAATCAACGGTTTGAAATATGGCTTGGCTGCCCGGACAAAGTTAAATTCTGGGCTGAGCATGCGCACAAAACCTTCCAGAGACACGACTGCTCGGATTAGATAAGCCAAGTTGGCTGGTAACCTTAAAGAGTGCTCTTTTATCAATTGATCCATTTCTTTTTCTAGGTCAGACAAATTAATTTCTGGCGCGGGAGACGTATGACAGAAGGCTAGGAATGGTTGGATCGTTTTTTCAAGAGAACCTTTGCTCTCTTTAGTCCCTTTTGTAACGATGCCCAGCTCTTCTAAAGAAATAACAAAAGCCTGACTATCATTATTGACTACGCTAGTAATTGCATTGATAAGTCCCTGCTGTTGAGAAGATGTCAAATAGCTAACCATGCCAAAATCATAGATGATTAATTGCCCGCCTTCGGTTACAGCAAAGTTACCTGTATGGGGATCAGCATGAAAATATCCGTGGACAAATATTTGCAGTAAATAGGCGTCGACAAGTTGAGCGCTAAGACGCTTTAGATCAATTTCTTGACGGCGGGATCCGATGTCGTTGTCGATTTTTTCCCCTTGCCAGAGTTCCTCGGTAAGAATTTTTTTGGTGGTTAAACGCCAGATTATACGGGGGATTATAATGGCGGGTATCGGTCGTAATATTTTGCGCAAACGGTCTGCATGGCGTCCTTCTTGCAAGTAATCCATTTCCAAAAACAAGCTATGTCCAAATTCATTGGTGAGATCAAGCCAGGACTCCCAATCACCTCGCCAGCGACAAGCTTTGCCTAATCGAGCAATGAGTCTCATTAACCCCAAATCTTGATAGATGATTTTTGCGAGATCTGGACGTTGTACTTTGACTGCTACAGCAGTGCCATCGTGTAGGAAGGCTTTATGCACTTGCCCGATGCTGGCGGAAGCAATGCAATCCGTTGCAAAGGAATCGAATAATTCTGTCAGACTTTTGCCTGATTCCCGTTCAACAATAAGTTTCACGTCTGCAAAAGGAAAAGGGGGTACTTGGTCTTGAAGCAAAGATAATTCTTCGGTAAGTTCTATCGGTAGAATATCTGGGCGCATAGAAAGAAACTGACCCAGCTTTATAAAAGTAACTCCCAACTTGAGTAGCGACTTTCGGATCTGGCAGGCCATAGCCCGACCTTTGTCAAGATTTCCTGTAGCTTTTGACTGCCAAATGCCAAAAGATACAAGCGTCCAAATTGTTGAGAGAATATAGAAAAATCGGCTGCTAAAGATAATATTGGAAATATGAACTGCCTTATCGGCTACAGCCGGATCATAACCAGAAGCAGTTGAAAAATATGAACTGTTATGGCTGTGCTGGTTTTCTAACACATCATGAATAAATCCGGACAAATTTTATAACGTCTAACTTAAACAACCACACGAGCCGATTTAAGCTCAGCGATCTCTGCCCGCAAAGTAGCAATTTCAGCACGTAGCTCATTAATTTCTGTTGTGTCTCCAAGAGCACCTAAAGAAAAATCGGCTATTTGTCGGCGAATTTTTTCTTTCATATCATTTTCAAGAGACTCAGAACGTTGCCAGACTTTTTGTGAAAGCTCGCCGGTAGTATCTTTAATATATGACTTGATTTCTTCAAAACGGTCATTGCTACTGGTCTTACACTCATCGGCCCGGGCTGTAAATGTATCGAGATAATCCTCAATCCGTTCTCTACCTATCTCAAAGGTTGCCTGAGCAAGGAAGAAAAATTTGATAATTGGCCCACACACGTCATTAACCTCCATAATTAATTGATACTCCTATTACTTGCATTGAAGATAAGGGGTTTGCTTGAATAAAGACGGATACGTTGCTCTTCGCCTAATTATACGTGAAATTAGTATATAGGCAGAGGCGGCAGCTTACCAGCATAAATCATAGGTCATCCAGGCGCTGTGCTTTGCTATGTATCGTAATGTTTACCTACTAGACAAGAACATTCTATGATACTATACTTACGTATGTATCCAGATTAGTATATATTTTGTGTCAAAGACTATGTTTCCAGTATCCACAGACGATTTACCAACCAGGCAAAAGGATGTTCTGCGTCTGATTGTCGAATTAACCGAGGAAAATGGCTATCCGCCGACTTTGGCGGAATTAGCTAAAGCTCTCGGTTTGAAGAACAGAATGACTGTACATCAACATGTTGTGGCGTTAAAGAAAAAGGGGCTTGTGCAATGGGAACCGGGGTTAAACCGCTCTTTACGAGTGTTGGAGAATACACAAACAACTGCGAGTGCCTTAGGGATCAGAGAAAAGACTAAACTTGGTCTGGCAAACAATAAAGGCATACCTATGCTTGGTGCTATTGCGGCCGGGCAACCGATAGATGTTATTGCTGCTGAAGATCAGTTGGAAATCGATAAAAAATATGCTGAGACTGGCTGCTATGCTTTAAAGGTGAAGGGTGAATCTATGCGCGAAGAAGGGATATATGATGGTGATTATGTTATCGTCAAACCTGAACCTTCTCCTCGTAATGGAGAATTAGTGGTTGCTTTATTGGGTAATGGTTCTGCCACACTGAAAAGATTTCATAAAGAAAAAGGGCAATTTAGACTTCAGCCGGCTAATCGTAACTATGAACCTATCTTTGTGCCTGGGAATGAAGATTTGCAAATACAAGGCGTGGTTGTTGCTCTTTACAGAAAACTGTAATTAAGCTAAAGAAATAACTAAGACAACTATTCTAAAATGAATTAAAATTTTTAGAAGTTTATAGCTGTTGAGAAGAATATCGCTTGACCAGGTATCCAAAAGGTAACTTATTTGTTGTCAGCGGCCCATCCGGAGTTGGCAAAGGTACAGTTATTGGACAGCTGCTGCAAAAAGTGAAAGGTATAAAAAAATCTGTCTCTGCTACTACTCGTAGACCGAGGCTAGGAGAGAAGGATGGACTGGAATATTTTTTTAAATCAATAGCCGAATTTCGAGAAATGATCGCTCGAAAAGAATTCATGGAATGGGCTGAATACGCCGGCAATC
>Ga0206975_1146_pt1 | contig 17893 bp, 18 predicted proteins | sample Alteio_BWOrgHeat_81_FD_152919 | JGI IMG/M metagenome (GOLD analysis project Ga0206975, IMG submission 152919) | Enriched cells from forest soil in Barre Woods Harvard Forest LTER site, Petersham, Massachusetts, United States -... | ecosystem: Environmental > Terrestrial > Soil > Temperate forest >... | reverse complement strand
TGTTGAAAATGTGGGACGGCTATCTAGAATTTGTCGCCTCGCAGTTTCAACGTATGTCCCGGTTTGAGCAGGAAGAGCTGATTACTAAATATAGCTGGATTGTGGCTATGGGTGGTGTTTGTCTAATCTGGAGTCAGATTTATAATTTTATTCCGCCGCCGCTGCGATTAATTGGTTTGCCTGCCAGTTTGTTTTTTGGTTACTGGTTTGGCAAGAATATTGTGTCCCGAATAATGATCGATCGCATGAGCAAATATCTAAAATGAACAAGAAACTTAAGTCGAGCGCAGCCCAGGCAGTGCTTATGATAATACTTACTGCGCAGGTAGCCTTGGCTCAGTCGGGTGTCAGCCCCTACTATCAGGTTCAACAGCCTATGTCAGGCAGAATAGTAGTGATTCCAGCTGGCACAACTTTCGAAGGGCGGATTGATATCACTATTGGCTCGGCAATTAGTAAGCAAGGAACACGTTTCAATGTTGCTATATCCAGTCCGGTTCTGGCTAACGGATCTGATGTGCTTATTCCAGCCGGGGCTGAGGTAATTGGCGAAGTGGTACAGGCAGTTCCAGCCAGTCAAGTGCCGCATAAAAAAAAGGAAAAGCCACCTGGTCAATTGAGAGTACAAATTACGGCATTAAAAATGCCCGATGGCATGACTTTTCCCCTGGTGGCATCTTTAATAGGCGAAGAAGCGGTGTCTATAAATCCTTATGGTGGTTTTAGTGGCACTGCTGTCAAAAATCCAACCTTAGGATCCGGCATTGGTTATGTAGGGACACAGTCAGGCTTTCATATTGTGGCGCCAGGACCCAAACAAAGAAATGGTTATAATTCAGGTAGTACATCGCCGGTAGTAACAAAGGATGAATTAATGAGCGATCCAATTATGGGTCGCGAGCACGATATGGATGAAAATGAAAAAACAGCCATACGGTCACTGGTAAAAAAGAACCGCAATTTGTATATCTATGCTGGTTCTCCCTTAACTATACGCTTGGAAGCTCCTTTCAAAATGGGCATGTCATCGTCAGCTGGTGAAGCTTCAGCGTTGGGAGTTAAGCCATTGCAACCGGAAGAGTCTTCAATTCCCACCCAGGCTCCACCGCCATCTGGTCCCATTCAATTTGGCAGCCAGCCATTGATACCTGCCCCACAGCCCATACCACCGCAACGACCTAATCAATATACTGTTACTCCGAGTACTGTTTCTCCGGGGGCCTCTGTGCAGTATGCTCCTCCTCCTCTTCGTGTCGGTAAACCGCAGGACAGTAATTTCTAATGAATAATGCCCCGAAAAAAAAACCTTTTATATTAGCCATAACTGGTGCTAGCGGCTCTATCTATGGACTGCGTCTTTTGCAGTATTTGCTTATGCAAAATCAACCGGTTGAACTTGTTGTTTCGCGTGCTGCTTTGCGGGTGATGCAAGAAGAAAACAACCTACTATTCGGTAATGCTCTGAAGCTGGAAATGCTTGAACATTTAAATCTAGATGATTCGGTACCACTAACGGTGCATAGCCTTACTGATTATGGAGCCAGCATTGCCAGTGGTTCTTATAAAACAATTGGCATGGCGGTTGTACCTTGTAGTCTCGGTACTCTAGGTGCAATTGCAAATGGTCTGACCGAAAATCTTATTCACAGAGCAGCAGCTGTTTGTCTTAAGGAAAAACGTAAATTGATGATAGTTTTAAGAGAAATGCCGTTTGGTCATATTCAGCTAAAAAATATGTTGGCTTTATCAGAAGCAGGTGGTATTGTTTCATGCGCATCGCCCGGCTTTTACCATCAGCCAAAAACAATTTCTGACCAAATAGATTTTGTTGTCGGACGCATTCTTGATCAATTCGACTTTGACAACGCTTTATTCAAGCGCTGGCGTCAAGAAGAGCATGTATTACCACTTTTAAAAGTATGAATTTGTACAGCTGCATATATCGTGTCGTGGTCACGACTATATCCAGAGTTAAAGCTCTTTTTTATGTTGCTCTGAATGAACCCAAGAACCATAATTACAGATTACGTATGCAAGCCAAAATCCGGTAAGTAAACATGTGATTGCCAGTACCGGATCGTGATCAACTTTATCAAGTTCTTTGCGAATTACTTCTTTAACTGGCAAATTAGTGCTATAGGCTTCAGCTTCTACTATGCTTGCTCGATAGCTAGAGCCTTTGATATTCGGCTTATAATCAATAAGTGCCCAATGTACAAAGAAATGCACAACTAAGAAAAGTAGTGCTGAGAATACGCTGCCTAGAATGGCAATTTTAATTCCTCGTTTAGGTGGTAGAGCTAATGCAGACAAATTTGTATCTTCTATGTTTATCGTTAAGTAAAGCAGTTTTTAGAGGAATTTAGTTAAATTGCCAGTACCCGATCGCCACCGCGGGCAGCAGCATGTTCCATGGCATCAACGGCGCGGGCAATTAGAACGTCCCATTCATCGGTCTGGTCCGGATAAACTGCCACACCAAAGCTACCTGTGAGGGAAAAGCTTTCCCAATTATAACTTATAGCTTGAGCACCAATGCGCTGTCTGATGCGCTCGGCTACGATCGCGCCACCGGACACACCGCTATTCGTGAGGGCAATTATAAATTGATGTTTGTTATAGCGTCCCGATATATCTACTTCTCTGACGGCATGTTTTACAGCATTACCGATAATTTTTAAAATAGCATCAGCGGTCAGGGGTCCATACTGTTTGCTCATTTCTTCAAAATTATCAATGCTGATCATGCACAGAGCTACCGAGTGCTGATAGCGGCGGGCCCTGCTTAGTTCGGCCTTCAGTTCTTTTATAAAAGTGCGGTAATTGTAAAGATCGGTTAAAGGATCAAGCAATGCCAGTTTTTCAAGATCTTCACCGCGCATTGTTGCTGTCGCGATCTTCTTGCTTTCCGCCGCTTGAGCTTGTTCTAAATCTCGTACTTTATGTAATACCTGGGATTGATGGGCCAGATCGACTTTGTTCTGTCCTCTGCTGGCTTTTAATTCTGCAACCAGCTCTTTGAAACTTTCGTTTTTATCTATTTTGCTTTCTGCCACTGTTTTATCAACTTTTGCTATTTAACAAAATTCTCTAACATCCGGGCATAATTATCGCATGGCAGCAATTTAATTCTTCTGCGATATTGGGCATATATGACTTTGAAATTGCTGTGTGCTGGCAAAAACGATACATCCTTTCAATATATAAAACTGGCTTTTGGAGACGAAGATGCTACAACCATAAGAGCTACATCGATTGCACTGTCCTTATTTTTGGCTCGAAAGAATCAACCGCATTTGATTATTTGTGAATTGAACTTGGTTGACGGACAAGGTCTGGATCTTCTTTATGAGCTGAATAACGAGGATGAGCTTGTCAAAATACCGTTTGCCTTTTTGTTGCGGGATAAGATCGAGCAAGCTGAAATCTTGGCTTTGCTTGAAAGTAAAGGACAAAAAAAAGATGTTCATTTCCTTTGCTTGGGAAAAGAATTAGTTCAGCCAGATGAACTTATTCGCTGGAAAAAGGAGATCTTAAAAATTATCAATTAGGCGGCTATCTTTACTTTGGCGAGGAGTTTTATTATTTCGCGGCAAAAAGCAGGCAAATCAGACGGTTTTCTCGACGTCACCAAATTGCTATCGATAACTACCTCTTGATCTATCCACTGAGCGCCAGCATGAATCAAATCATCTTTGATATTTACAAAACTTGTTACCGTTTTACCTTGCAGCACATTGGCGGAAGCAAGCACCCAGGGACCATGGCAGATTGCTGCCACAATATTAGATTTTTTCGTTGTCTGGCGGACTATTTCTAAAGCCTCCTGATCAGCACGGATTTTATCCGGTGCCCAGCCGCCAGGAATGACTACGGCATGCCAGATTTCTTTTACAAAGTTTTGAGTACTGCCATCAACTTCTATGGGGACGCCGTATTTACCTTTATATATTTTTTCACCCAAACCAGCAACTTTTACTGTGGCACCGGCTTCCTGCAAACGATACAATGGATAAAATAACTCTCTGTCTTCAAAATCAGGGCCTGCCAAAATAAGTACTTTTTTGCCAGTTAACTCCATAAATTTTTTTACCTCTTGGCTAGTTGACAATGACTGAATTATATATGCTCTGAGGATGACATTGCTGATGTTGGTGTTCTTAGGAAATCTTTAAGTTTTATACTGTAAAGACAGAGTTAAGCTTGGAAGCAGACAAAACAGCAACCTGTAAGGTACACTGGTCAATTGCAAAGATATAGGAACTGAGGAAAAGTCAGTTTGAAAATTAGTTTTTTACTTATTGCTAGTTCTTTTCTTTTTTCCTCGGCTGTGCAAGCAGCGACAGCAGATTTATCTGTGGACAAGAAAAGAGCTGTCCAACTGACGCCTAAATGGTCGCTCCCTTTTCAAGGACAGTTACAAGGCATAGCCCCTATGGCTGGTCCTAATTCTAATCAATCTGTTAGTTCCGGTACTTCTGGGACTAATGATCTATCCTTATTTAAAACACAAAAATATTCAGTTCTAACTATAGCACCAGCGGTGGTGCCTAATAACGAGCTTATAGCCAGTGTTATTGGTCCTAATGACAATAGCCCGGTGGCTGTTGGCAAAGAAGGTAAATTAATTACTGGTGGAGTGTCTGCCTGGGACGGTCCGTTTGATGCTGATCGCATAATTAACTACCTTGTGGATACACATTTTGAGAATTCTCCAGAGGGTAAAAAATTAGACGAACAGGTTAAGCGTCAAAACAACCTGACCCATAAGGCTCTTGCTATAACAAAAGATAGCGTCAACAATATGATTGAATATCAAGGTATAGAGCCTTCGATGCGAGCAGGCAGATTAATTTGTGATTCTCATGATTATAAAATTCGCAACAATGCTTGGGCAGAATACGAGCGTCAAAAGTATATTGATCAAATTCATTTTCAAGTAGTGTCAAGCTTAATGGAAATAGCCGAAGGTATAGGCAACAGCGAAACTGAGCGCGGTGCTAAATCTATTTCTACTGGTAAGGAATCACTTACAGCCTTGGTTGGTGAGGAAGAAAGTAAGCGTGCCGTTAAGGCTTTAAGCCAATGGCTAAATAATATGCCAGTGGCATATGCCAATTTTGCCCAGACTCCTTGGACATCGATGGAGCGTTCCAAAAAGCTTGAAGAAGTTCTGAAGGCGGCAGTTGAGCGAGATCCAGTCATTACGAAAATTACTGCAAGAGTGTATAAATATGCTCATCCTAGTAAAACATTCCAGTATTCATCAGTTGCTATTCAAACAGCTTTAGATGCGATAACGATATTTGCTCCGGGAATTATCCCCAGTGTAAGCGCTGCGGCATTGGAAATGGGCTATAAAATAAGCACTGGTGGTACTGAATTAAATAAAGTTGAGCGTGAATTATTGATGGACAAAAGAATTCAAAGTCGCTTAAAAGTTTTAAGTCAAGAAAGCGCCATGGCTTTGGATAATTATCGTTATGCCCTGGTTACTAAAAATCCACCTCTACTCGCCTTTTCCCAAGAAGTAATTGGTAATCTAAGTGGTAGGTCGACAGCATCAAAAGTAGTAAGTGCTCAGTCAAGTTATAATGCCAATGCCCTTGTACCGGAATTGAAAGAGTCTTCTGACGAAAAAGACCACCATCGCGCAGTCAAAATCCCGCTTGTCAATTAAAAGTAAGCGGATCAGCTCCACCTACTTTCAATTGATTGGGCAAGCAGTTTGATCTTGCCATTGCAGTTGAGACCTGCTTCTACTTTTTAACGGGTACGATTTTGCCTTTTGAAGTTTTTGTTGATTTTATTTTGGCGCACTTAATTTTGCTGGTACTGCTTGAACAAGTTTTGTTTGCGGGTACAGCGGTTTTTAAGGCTAGGGCTGGCAAGCTCATCAATGCTAAAGTAGATATACTTAAGCAAGCGGCGAAAAATTGTTGTCTTTTCATGATTAGTCTCCTGTCATTCTATGACTCAACTGGTGCTATAGATGTAATCGTAATGACTTTTTGTGGGGAATTTGTGTAGTGACAATAACAAGGAGTATTATAATTTTGCAGGCGAGTGTGGAGAATTATGGCTAAAATCCTGATTGTTGAAGATGAGATTGATCTGGCTTATCCGGTCAGGGATTGGTTGTTGAAAGAACAATATCTGGTTGAGTTGTCCGAAAATGGACGGGATGCTCTGGAAAAGCTTCGTATTTATAAATACGATTTGATCATTCTTGATTGGATGATACCTCTCGTCAATGGTGTGGAGGTTTGCCGGTCATTTCGTCAATCCGGTGGTACAACACCTATTTTAATGCTTACTGCCAGGCAATTGGTTGAAGACAAAACTACAGGTTTGGATGCCGGCGCTGATGATTATCTAACTAAGCCATTTCATTTAAAAGAATTGGCTGCTCGTGTAAGGGCATTATTGAGAAGAAATATTAAATCAAGCGACCCCATTTTGAAATGTGGCAATATTACTGTTGACACACTGTCCCACAAAGTGACTGTGGCAGACCAAGAAATACATTTGGTACCGAAAGAATACAGCCTGCTTGAGTTTTTTATGCGCCATCGCAATCAGGTATTTAGTGCGGAGGCATTGCTCGATCGTGTCTGGTCCTCAGATAGCACCGCATGCCCAGATACTATCAGGACTTATATAAAACTGTTGCGAAAAAAAATAGGCGATGGTAGCGACACAGTTCTCCGCACCATTCATGGTGTCGGCTACAAACTTGAAGACGAATAAAAGGGTGAAGCGAGGCAGCGCTTAGAATATGTTCCGGAACTTACGGTGGCAGCTGACTTTCTGGTTCGTTTTTCTGACTATGGTTGTTTACGCCATTTCGGCCTTATTTGGCTGTTGGTTATTTCGAACTGCGATGGTTCGGCTGGTTGACGATGAATTAAATGCGCTTGCTGACGAATTAATTCCAGAGATTGAGATCGTGAAAGGGCATCCTAGTTTAGAGAATTGGGCGAGAATGATGCGGCGGGGTCCGTATCGGTCGCTACCAATTATTCAATTGTATGATGAGACTGAGAAACTAGTTGAATCTCACGGACCGCCGGGAGTGCCAGTATTGTTTTCAAGACTTGGTGCTGAAACGCAGGATATTAAGGAGCAAACTTACCATATTCGTGTTCATGCTGTTCCTTTGCCGGCTGGGAAAAAGGTTATTGGTTATTTGCAACTTGAGTTGGCTTTGAAAAATGTTGATAATGCCATTAGCCAATTTGGCTATACGATGACGTTAATTTCTCCTTTTATTCTTATAGGTTTCGGATTGGCTGGTTACTTATTTTCAAGTATAGCGGCCAGCCCGGTAGAGAAAAGTTTTGATGTATTGAAGCGCTTTATGGTTGATGCTGGCCACGAGTTGGGAACACCGATAAGCATTATTCTTGCCAATGCCGAGTCGATAGAGGCAGATCCATTAAATAGTGAGAACGCGAAAAACAGTGTTGCAGTAATAGTGCGTTCTATAGATAGAATGAACAAACTAGTTGGAGATTTAACGCTGCTAGCTCAAATGGAAAATCCGCTTTTGTCGAGAAAAGAGTCATGGCTGGATTTCTCTAATATTGTTGGCAGTGCAATAACCGATTTTAATGAGTTATTCAAAACACAATCGGTCGAACTCAAAGGAGATGACATCGAATCTGTGCAAATATATGGCGATAGTGATGCCCTGAAGCGAGTGATTGCCAACCTTTTGCAAAATGCACTTAAATATACAGATAAGGGGGGTACTGTAAGAGTATCGCTAGAGAACCAACTACGCCAAGCTAAGTTGACAGTATCTGATACCGGAATTGGCATCCCGCCAGATAGTTTATCAAGGATTTTCGATCGCTTTTATCGCGTCGACCAGTCACGTTCAAGAGCTGCCGGTGGTTCTGGACTAGGATTGTCGATAGTTAAGGCCATTGTAGAAGCCCACAAAGGACGAATTGAAGTACAGAGTACAGTTGGTACTGGTACCACTTTTAGTGTCTTTCTGCCTTTAAAATAAAGCCGTAATTACTATTTCCCTTGTGATTTCTGCCATAGGTTCTTTTCTTTTTGTATTACTAATTTCATTGCTGCCATAATATCTTCCGGGCGAGCGACTAAAGACGAGGCTATTTCAATAAGTCTTTTTTCTTCCTCCGATAGTTTGAGCTGTTCTTGGCTATTATTTGATAGTGGATCATTCTGAGTATCTATTGTGCTTAGCGGGCCAGGGCCGTTCGATGGGCTCGATGTCGGCGGTTCGTCTAGAACTGCTCTGTCGGGCTGAGATTCGTCTACTGCCGGTGGTTCGTCTGGAACTGCTCTGTCGGGCTGAGAGCTTACTACCGGCACTTCTTGTCCAGTAAGCAAGCCCTTTAAGCTCATGGTTTGTTTGGCAATGGATTGTTTGGTAGGGGATAGTTTTAGATATACCTGTTCTTTGGCGGCATCTGTGTCTGTTCTTGTTAATTCATTTCCCATCAATAGAGGATTGATGGCGGGTACATTGGCTGTCGTTTTCCCTGTTCTGGTGCGTTTCGCTACAGATTGTGTTCGGGGTGGCTGTTCTCTTGCTTGTGCCGATTGTATTAGATTTCCCTCGAATTGACTAAGAGCGGGTATTTCTCCTGTTGTTCTGCCTATATCTGGTTTTGCCGACGCCTGTGCTGGAGCTTGAGCCGGTGGCGCTGTTTGTGTTGGAGCTGATCCTGGTAGTCTTGATATAAGTGACGGAGTAGGAGTAGTGTCTATTTGTTTAGTTAGATTTAATTGCTGCAGCAATTCATCAACAGACATTTGTTCCTCTTTCAAAGTTTGCCAGCTGTAGGTAAGCATGTTAAGTCCATCGACCCAGCTGATTTTCTTCTTAACAAGTGCGTCATAACAAGCGAGGATGACTTCGGCTCTGGCCTCGTCCACATAGCCGGTCATCACTAGAATTTTTGCCATTAAACGTGGGCTAGATACTGCCAGTTCCATAGCTGCCCGAATTTCATCTTGATTCAACAATTGCGATTCCGTAACCAAGCTTTGGAAATCAATATAGATACCCTCGTCTGTGGCACTGGAAACTTGTTCTACAGCTTGAATCAGGGTCATGTTGCCGCTAAGTATACTTTTTAGAGAGTCGGCGGCCTGCTGACTGTCGAGGTTGCCGCTATCGATCATGGATTGTAATTTCAAAGCCATTTCGCAGTATTCTTCAGTGATATAACCGTGCTCGACTAATACCTTTCCTAATTGTTTTTCTTTGACCAGGCTAACTTCTAGAGCATTCATAACGTCCATTTCACTAAGAGTACCGGCTAGAACAAGAAGTTCCCCTAATCTAATACCAGTTTTTCTTAGGGGCTTTGGTGCTGCTTGGCCTGGGGAACTGTCTGATGTTCCAGATTGATTAACTGGTCGCGCGCCACTCATTTCGCGTAAGCAGGCAATTGCTTCTTCCCGCGTTATTTCTCCGTCCCTGAGCCGAATTTGTGTTTCTAGTGTCACCGCTAAGATCGTTTCGTTGATTACGCCACTGAGGACAAGCATTCTCCCCAGAGGCAGCCCTGTAGCCATGCTTCTCTGCATAGCATGAGCCAACTGCTCGGCAGTAATTAGATTGGAACCTGTGAGGAGTTCACCTAACCTATTGGTAGAAGCGGATTGTTGCTGCTCTTGAGGAGCTTGCTGACAAGCGTCATGGAAACTAATGCCCCGACTGCAAGATAATTTAAGGGCTCGGATAGCCGCGTTCGTCTCCATCACGTGATCACGTACAGCTGATTGAGCATCTATAGCTGCTTGCAAGTCGCGTGGAGTAATACGACGGGCCATAATAAGCATCTGTCCAATTTGCATATGCTTATTGCCAGCCAGTTTCAGTGCTTCATCTAACTGCTCTTTATTGATCAAACCCGCTTTTAAAAGCAATTCGCCAATTAGGAAGTCTGAACTCTGGTTGAACATCGTTTGTCCAAATTTACGGTTGTCCAATGGCACAGACAGCTGTTACCTCACTTCAGTCTATTTATTAACCTGCCACGTGGCTGTCGTCTGTAATCGCCCATAAGCCAATATAGGCGTAAGATTTCAATGAATTAAGCGCTTGGCTGGTTAACAAGAGTTGTTTGTTTACAGTCTTTTAGAGCAACAGTCCTAAACTTTCTCTTGACTGTCTGATTTTGAGTATTTTTTTGTCCACGATTGACTTCCAAACAAACCAATAAAACTGAAATATCTGCTGGGCTGACACCGCCTATCCGTCCAGCCTGGCCTACTGTTTCCGGTTTTATACGGGTAAGCTTTTCACGGGCTTCCTTAGATAAATTGACCAATGACTGATAACAGATGTCGGCAGGAATCCGTAATTCGTCAAGTTTTTCCATTTGGCGAACCTGATTTTTTTGTCTGTCTATATAGCCAGCATATTTGATTTCTGTTTCTAACTCTTCTGCCCAGGCAAATGCCTTATTAGCGAAAGCAGGCACCATTGTGTCAATTAGGGCATACGGCAGTTGGGGACGGCGCAAAAGTTCTTCCAGGGTGACTGCTTGTTTAAGCCCTTCTCCGTATGGGGCAAGCTTTTCCTGCCATTCTGGGCTGGGGTTGACACGTGTTGTTTGCAAGCGGCGGCGCTCTTTGGCAATAGATTCATATTTTTCATTAAAAATGCGCCAACGATTTTCATCAATAACGCCAATTTCACGTCCTGCTGGCGTTAAACGGCTGTCGGCATTATCTTGTCGCAGAAGAAGGCGGTATTCGGAGCGGGAAGTCATCATACGGTAGGGTTCAGCGATTTCTTTACTGACTAAATCATCAATCAGAGTGGCCAAATAACTGGATGAGCGCGGCAAAATGAAAGGTGGGCGGTCTAAGACGTATAAAGCAGCATTAATACCAGCCATTATGCCTTGAGCAGCTGCCTCTTCATAACCGCTTGTGCCAAGCATTTGTCCGGCGGCAAAAAAACCAGGCAATTCTTTAGCCATTAGAGCATGGTTAAACTGAATGGCTGGCAAATAATCGTATTCAACTGCGTAAGCGGGGCGAATCATGACTGTTTCCGCTAGCCCGGGCAACGATTTAATAATCTGCTTTTGCACAGCAATAGGCAGACTGGTTGAGCATCCCTGTAAATAAACTTCATAAGTCGAGCGTCCTTCTGGCTCCAAAAACAGCCCGTGGCTTTCCCTTTCGGCAAAACGAACAACTTTATCTTCTATCGAGGGGCAATAACGTGGCCCGACTCCATGAATTAATCCAGAATACATGGGTGAAAGATGTAAATTTTGTCTGATTAATTCATGTGTGGCAGCAGTAGTTCGAGTTTGATGGCAAGGTATTTGTGGTAACACAAGTCGTTTGTCCAAAAAAGAGAAAAATTGTTGTTTTTCGTCGCCGGGTACTATGGCAAGCTGGCTATAGTCTATTGTTCTGCCATCTAACCTTGGCGGCGTGCCTGTTTTAAGCCTTCCTAATTCAAAACCTAAAGATTTAAGCATTGCCGATAAACCAAGAGAAGGAAATTCGCCAGCCCGCCCGGCAGGTGTTGTTTCTTGACCAATCCAGATTGTGCCCTCGAGAAATGTGCCTGCACTCAAAACTACTGCCCGAGCTTCTATTTGATCACCAAAGGCAAGTTCCACACCGCTGACTCGATTGTTTTGTGTCAATATTTTTTTCACCATACCCTGACGCAAAGCCAATTTAGGGAGCGATTCAACAAAGTGCTTCATAAAAACGCTATATTCACGTTTATCTGATTGAGCACGTAAAGACTGCACAGCCGGGCCGCGGCTCATGTTTAGTGTTCGCATTTGCAAATAAGTAGCGTCTGCCGCTATGCCCATTACACCGCCAAGGGCATCCACTTCTTTCACCAGATGTGATTTGCCTGGACCACCAACAGCCGGATTACATGGCATAGCGCCAATAGTATCTAGATTGACTGCCAGCAGCAAAGTTTCTAAACCAAGCTTAGCAGCAGCATGCGCTGCTTCAATGCCGGCATGCCCTCCGCCTATGACAATAACATCGTATTTAGCAGTCATTTATGTGGTGTGCAATGAAAGTTCTAGCCAGAGAATAATAACAGATTCAAAGTGTGTCGCCAATGGATGGTGAACTAAAGTCCAGATGCAACATAAAAGACGTTATCTGACGCTTTGTCTCGGGTATTAAGGATTGAGATGCTTTAAAGGCTAATTGTTTAAATAATAAAAGGTATGAATAAAAAATTATTCGTGTTCATTACTACGGTCTTATTTTGTATTGTTGGAGTGATTGCTAATGGTGCAGAAACAATTCCAAGCTGCCCACGTTGTCACAGTAAGAGTTCCGTTATTCCCATAGTCTATGGAATGCCACCGCCGGGTGGAGACGCGATACAAAAGGCCCGGGAAGGGAAGCTTTTGGTTGGTGGCTGTGATGGGGGAAGTGAACAGTGGTACTGCAAGAAGTGCTGTCTTGCTTTTGGCTCTGGCAATTTGCGCAAACTTCCAGACCAACTAAACACAATTTTAAGAGCAACCATTGCAAGAGATCCCAGCACTTCGGCTGCCGTTCTAACGAAGCTTTCTGAAGATCCAGAGCCGTGTGTCAGGGCGAATGTTGCGAGAAACCGCAGCACTTCAGATGCTGTTCTCAGGCACCTTGTTATGGACTCAGTTCAATCAGTTAGAGAAGCAGCTGAAGCCACTTTAAAAAAGGCAAAAGTACTTCATTAATGACTGGGTTTAGCCCTTGCAACAAAATATACTGGAATTGTATCAATCAACGGCCGGTACCCATCAGGGTAGACTGAAATCTTCTCGCGAAGACTAAAACTTTTCCGAAAATGTACGTTTTCGGCGCTCTTTACTAATTTTCTGGTTTGTTCAAACTAAGGGAATCAGCTGAACGAGCCGACTCTTCGTTGAAATTCTGTTGCGGTTCGTAAAAACACCTAATACTATTTTCGGCAATGTTTGCGAAAATCCTTAACGAGACTTTGTTTTCAAAGCTTTGTGCACGCGACTGAGTACTTGTGGTGAAACTTTTATTTGTTGCTCCAGTTTGCTTATATAAGCTTGCGAGACACCCATTCTTTTTGCTAATTCTGCTTGTCGCACATGTGCCCGAATCCTGGCTAAAGCTACAGGATTATCAACATAGTAAGCAGGATCGAATGGTAAGTAGTCATTACTTTTGGTTGATTTTTCAGCCTCTTTTACTTGTTTATCAATTTTGGTTTGTAGAGAGCGGTACACTGCAACTGGCAACAATACGTACTCTAACTTGCCACTTATTGATTTAATTGTTTGCAGACTCATTTGTATACATCTCCCCTGGCGCCTAGCTTTTCAATTGAAATGATTCGCAAAGTGTCCTCGCGATAATATATAATTCTCCAGATTCCCACCCTTAGTCTGTACAACTCAGAATCTTTTAATTTCTTTGTGTCAAGGGCTGAATCATCAGGATTGACAGCCAATTGGTCTATCTTGTCAGTTATCCGCAATCGTTCATTGCGTGGTAGCGACTTTAACTTTGTTGCAGCCTGACGTCTGATCTCTAATTTGTACATTTTATAATATAACTTATATTTAGTTATATAGCAATATTATATGGTCTTAAAACAAGAACATTACCTTTTCTTGATGGTGTAAGTTTTCTGGCATGTTTGCTTCCTGCCTTTAGGAAATGTTCTCTTCTTCAAGAGAGATTACTAAACCAATGTGGCAGAGTTGTGACTATTCAAGTTCTAGTTCATTGACCAAGAGATTGGATTTGCAATTCAATATTATCCAGCTTTTTTTAAGCATTGTTGGAGAATTTGTTCGGGAAGAGCATTGCGTTTGGGGGCTTAATTTTTGTGAATAGGCTTTATTACTTGTCTCTAAGGAAAGCTATATATTTTTTGTGCAAAACTAACCCGAGCAAAGTACCCGTACGGAGGAATTTGACCATGAAAAAACAACCATACTCATTGGCGACCGTTTTGACGGCGGCTTCTTTGATCATGGTGCCCTCTATTGGTGTGGACATGGTATTTGCTGCAAAAGCGTATAGCGCCGTTGCCAAGATGACTCCGCAATCTCCGTTTCAAGATACAAAAATTTTCAAAGGTAGTGTTAGTGCCGATGTTGCTCGTGGTGAAAAACTTATTCTAGATGGACAATATGCGGATGCTGTACCAGCATTTCATGCTGCTTTGAATCAGAACTCTAAGGATGTACCTGCACTGTCTGGACTTGGCTTTGCTCTCGCTTTGCAATTTAAGTTAGATGGGGCAGAGGAGCAATTCAATAAGGCTTTAGCAATCAACGCTAATGATCCGCTAGCGCATGTTGGTCTTGCTTATACAAAAATAAATCGCTTGCAATCATCATCGATGACTGTTATTCAACAGCGAGATGCTATTTTGACAGCAGCTGAAGCGGAATGCAGAACGGCTCTTAACCTAGATCCTAATATGCCTGAAGCTTTGACCGTACTCGGGCTTATACAAAAGCAACAAGGCAATATTTCTGCCGCTAAAAATAGTTTCTCTAAAGCAATTGCCCAAGATCCGAAGTATGGAACAGCTTTTATTAATCGTGGCTTGATAGAGATGCAGCAAGGCGATAATTCTGCTGCGGTTACTGATTTTCAAAAAGCAATACAGTTGCGCTCTTCTAATTCTACTGCCCATTATGGTTTGGGCAAGGTTTATCTGCAGCAGGGGGTACTTGATTCTGCTTATAAAGAATTGAATACCGCTCTTTCTCTCAATCAAAATAGTGCTCCTACTCATATTGCCCTTGGTGATGTGTACAGACAACAGGGCAATCAAGTTGCGGCAATTAAGGAGTACCAAACAGCAATTAGAATCAAAGCTGAGAGTGGAGATGCTTATCAAAAACTGGCTGATTTATATGAATCTCGCGGTGATCTGGAATTTGGTGTAGCGCAGTTGCGTTCTGGTCTAGCTCTCAATCCAAATAGCATTGACTTACATAGAAGAGCTGGAGATATGTCTTTGCGCTTGGAAAAGACAGACGATGCCATCAAGGAATACACAACAGTTTTAGGTATTAAGCCAGATGATGTCGGGGCAGTTGACGGCATGACGAGAGCTCTGGTGCTTAAGGCACAAAAAGAATCGTCGGGAGCATTTTTTGTCAGCAATAATTTTGAAGGTGCTGACGCTCTGGTGCAGAGAGCAATTCAGATGAATCCCAATAACTTAGAGCTGCAATTAGCAGAAGCAAAATTGCAAGCTATCTCAGGTCGGCCGGTTAATTTGGCCAGTTTGGGAACACCCACTACTGACCCACAGCGTGTTGCTTATGCTGAAGCTGCTTTAGCGCAGTTTAAATTTGCAGATGCATCCCAAGCCATGTCCGTTGTTTTGCAAAATTGTCAAACTCCTAAAGCCTGTTTTGCGCTAGGAGACATAGCTTTTCTAACCCGCGATCTTGATAGCGCTGAAAAAGCTTATAACAAGGCTGCGACTTTTGGCGGTGCGGAAACAGCAGGTCGGGCCAGTCGTGGATTAACTGCAATTGCTGTTGCTAGAACTAATGCTACTCAACAACTGACTCTTGCCGATGATTTGGCGAGAAAAGGTCAAAGAGCTAGTGCTATTGATGCGTATCGGAGGGCTGCCTATTTAAATATAAGACTGGCTGGCGCTCATCTTGGTTTGGCAGAAACTTTAGAGAAATTGCAAAAGGATAATGCTGTTGCTCTTAGAGAAGCATCACTTCACTACAAAGCATATTTAAGTCTAGCCGCAGACTTGCCGGAAAAAGAGAGAGAAAAAATTTCTAAAAAATCAGAAAAATGTTTGGAAACAGCTTATAAAATTGAACAAGGTCATCCACCCAGCAAACTTTCGGCTCTCTTTACACCAGTGCGAGCAGTCGGTGCTGCTACCGAAAAAGTAGGACGTAGCGTTAAAGACGTGTTTTAAAAAACCATTCGATCTACTCTATTGAGCAATTGAATAAACCACATTATTTTATCAGTAAAGCAAACATTTATTTACGAGCAATCAGTGCTAAAAATGAGAAAGCTGACTGACCATAATGACGACACTCAAGCAATCTCATGCTTGGATCGTCTGGCTCAAGGGAGACTCCTTTGTCATGCTCGACAATCAAAACACCGTTTGGTTTAAGCAATTTTTGTTGAGCAATAAGTTTGACCAACAATTTGCTATGGTCACTCATGTAGGGAGGATCGGCAAAAATTATGTTGAATTGTCCGGGATTTAGACTGGCAATGGCTTTGCGAAAGTCAGTTTGTATGATTTTTGTTTTCTTTTCATAGCCTAGTTTTTGGGCATTAGCTTTAATGGTGTCAACGCAAACAGTATTTTTCTCTACAGCGGTAAGAAAATCAGCACCACGACTCAGAGCTTCAAAACCAATCATGCCGCTGCCGGCAAACAAATCCATAATATGAGCGTTCCGCACAAGTTTTCCTAGAATATTGAACAAAGCCTGGCGCATTTCTGGGCTAGTCGGACGAAGTCCAGGATGAATTGGCATTTCAATTGATTGTCCGCAGGCTTTGCCGCCAGTTATTTCCATTTTCGATTCTCAAATATGCCGTTGCTGTCTATATACTCAGTAGCCAATTTTTGGGCAGCTATGATGACATCTTCACTTTTTGCCAACCCGTTCACAGGTGCTGTTGTAAAAACTGCCTTTATGCCTGAGCTTCGCCAGTCTATATTGTCTTGCACCGAAGCTGGTAGTACAAATAATGGTTTGTTTAGAATTTTGCACATTTTGGCTAATTCTCCGGTCGCCTTTCCACTTAGGGATTGGTAATCAAGTCTTCCTTCAGCCGTAATCACTAAGTCAGATATTTCAATTTTGTTCTGGAGCTGAATTATTTCAGCAATTGTTTTAAAACCCGGTAAGATATTGATTTCTAACAAAGAAGCAAATCCAAAGGCGGTGCCACCAGCAGCGCCGGTACCAGGAATATTTCTCCAGTCCTTATGGGTTTTTTGTTGGACGACATCGGCTAATTGGCTGAGCCCGTGCTCGAGAATTTTTATCTGCTCGGCGTTGGCGCCTTTTTGGGGAGCAAACACATTTGCTGCGCCGTCCACACCCAGCAGAGGAGAACGGACGTCAGTTAAAACTTCAATTTGTTTGGGATCAAGATGCTTGTATAATTGAGAGAGATCAATCGAATGCAACTTGGTCAGAAAGCCGCCACCAAAGGGCAACTGATTTCCCTCACTGTCGAGGAATTTTGCGCCCAAAGCGGATAAAGCAGCAGTGCCACCGTCTGTAGAGGCACTGCCACCCAGCCCAATTATTATTTTTTTCCCGGAATGAGAAAGGCAATAAGAAATAACCTGACCTAAACCGTAAGTATGAGCTACTAAGGGTTGCAATTTCTGTCCTTGTAGCATCGCTAATCCACAACACTGAGCTAATTCGATTATAATTTTGTCAGGCAAGGCAAGCCAGCAAGCAGTTACCGGTTTGCCTAAGGGTCCTTGTGCCGGCATTGTTTCTATATCGCCGCCAAGGCAGGAATGGATAGCCTCAATAGTGCCGTCGCCGCCATCTGCCAGGGGTAAAGATTGAATTTGCGCCCCTGGCATTCTGTTACTGAGTCCCTGATGGATAGCAGCTGCTATTTCCCCAGCGTTCAAACTGCCTTTGTAGGCAGATGGAGCAATAAGAATCTTCATTGAGTTGGGCATGTTATCATATTTAGCCTTAAGGCAAAGATATTTGGTTGTGAGCCTATATCTTAAAGTTTGCTTTATTTTATGAAGGAGATCGCATTTGTCAGACTCTTATATTTTCACATCTGAATCGGTTACCGAAGGACATCCAGATAAAATGTGTGACCAGATCTCGGATGCCATCCTTGATGCTATTTTGACATCTGATCCACAAGGGCGTGTGGCGGT
>Ga0206975_1130_pt2 | contig 17942 bp, 17 predicted proteins | sample Alteio_BWOrgHeat_81_FD_152919 | JGI IMG/M metagenome (GOLD analysis project Ga0206975, IMG submission 152919) | Enriched cells from forest soil in Barre Woods Harvard Forest LTER site, Petersham, Massachusetts, United States -... | ecosystem: Environmental > Terrestrial > Soil > Temperate forest >... | reverse complement strand
CGATGCATACAAACGGCAGGCATTGATCGGGATAGCGCGATCGGACTTCCAGCAGGTCATCCAACTGCTGGGTATACGATACACTTACCGTACCGGCTTCCATGTATTGAAAATTCAAAGGAAGCACCACAATACGCGCGTCGTTTGGGAAATTGGACTTCATGTCCTCAAAAATCATGTCTTGTGTTTTCATCACCCCCACCTTTAAAAACGGAGCGAAAGCACTGTAGCTTGTTTTGCCGACGATCCATACCGCCAGTTTATTGATTCCAAGAAAGGAGGTATTCAGCAGCTTGCCAAGGATGACTGCCTTGGTGTTTCCGTTTAGGAATTCCTTCAGAAAAGCAGATGGCACATAACGGGCATTAAAAGTATGGGAGTGGCAGTTATATATGTTTTTCATGAGGGAGTGATTGAGGAAGTGTTGTCAACGGGTTTCTTGCCTGCCTTGCGAAGGTCTACCAATTTCCCCAGCAGGTCGAACCAGAATGGTGCTCCAAAGGATAATGCTACTGCAGTAATCAGCCAGCCAATACCTTTGAGAAGGATTTCCCATAACAGGCTGGCCAGGGTGCCGGTCCAGGTATGGCCTGCAGAAATCTGATGCAGATAAGGACGGTAAGCTCCCGGTTTTTCCCAACCAATGGGGAGGTCGTATAATTTCAACGTGCCATAGGCCTGGTCTATGCTTTTCACCAGTTGGGTGAGGCTATCGGGAGTGGTCAGGTTTTTATGATTTTGAACATACCCTTCGGCAGCGCTCGATAGCTGGCTGCTGAGTACCTGGTTGTGGTAGAGGTCCCGCGTGAGCTTAATACTGTCTACATTCACTGCAATGGCAATCACCGCTCCTATCAGGAACAGGTACCACTGCATCCGGTTCTTATACCATCCGCTCACCCGGTCCATGTAATCGTTGTACCATTTCTCCAGGTTATTCTTCAGCTCCGAGACATCTTTGGAGCGGTCTATCATACTGCGAAAAAATATTTTTAAATCGCTGTACCGCATCCCGTTAACCCCTGCTGTAAAACGGTTGAGCAAATCGGGCTCTTTGGGAACATCGTCGACGTGGATCAGCAAGGTTTGTGGGTCCTGCACATAACGCACCTGCGTTTTTTCATATTCCCTCCCGATCACATCAATTACACAGGCCGCAAAGGTGTCGGAGGTGATGTAGGAAGGGAGGGAATCCTGGGTTTTTTTCAGACGGTCCACCAAGGGATGATCATATAGCAGTTCGGCGTAGTTCTTGTTCAGGAGGGCATCATCCAGAAGTTCCTTCAGGGCATTTTTCAGGAAATACCCCCTGGCCTGAAGCACATACACAATGATTTCGTTGATTCCCGATGCCATGATGCTTAAGAGAAGGAAAATGAACGTGAGGGAAATGAAGAGCTGAAGAATGGGAGTGAAACTCATAGTTGAAGTTAAATAAGTGACAGGTAGGTATCGAGACTGTGTTCATAGCCAACCCAGCATCCGTATTCTTTGAGACTGCTGGCCTCTGCTGTGCAGGGAGGCTGGAGGGTGGGCGGGTTGTTCAGCAACGGCATGTTTACGCCGGCAGGCACATAAGCCAGGCCCTCCAGTTTCAAGGTGCCGGTAACGGCCAGGACAGCTGTTTTCAGCACTTCCTTCATCATGAGTCCCAATGGAATTCCATTGTCAGGCAGGCCTGCCAGGTCGGCAAAAGCCGCCGGTACAAGATCCTGCAGATTATGTATGCGGTAACCCTGGAAAGGAATAACGCCCGGGGAGGTCATTTTGGAGTTGTAATAATTCACGTAAGCCACATTGCCGATAGTGGGAGAGGCAATGGAGTAGGTTTTTACAAATACCGGAGGTAAGGAGGCGGCTTCCTGGTCCAGCATTTCCAGCAACCAGGTGGTGAAAAGAGTGGCTAGGGCTCCACCCAGACTGTGACCGGTGATATAGATATTGAGCGGACTGCCGACAGGGGAGGAGAGTGATTTGATGCAATCCAATATCCCAACCAGGCCCGTGTGAGCGCTTAAACTATCGGGTGTGTCCTTCATTTGCTGGAGTACCGTCAGTCCATCCATGGCTCCTTTTGCCACATAAATATCGGGATGGGGTGGGTTCAGAAAAGAAAGGCGACTCGTATTGTATACATCCATGTCTTGCACTACGTCGTCCAGATAGTTCCAATCGGTGCCCCGGTGGACAATCGCGTAAGTGCCGGGTTGAGTTGTGTCGGCAGCGAGGTACATCAGGTTTCCAAAATCGGGACTGATACCCAGCCAACATAACCTCCAGTTTGCTCCTATATAAAGGGCCTTGGGGTCAGACAATGCGGTATTGATGGCATTTTTAATAACCGGGTAATTCGTAGAATTTTCTTCCTGATAAGCGATGTTGCACAAGGTAGCACAGATCTGCGCTTCGGTACGTTGGTAGCCGTTTAAAATAGACATAATAAGCAGTTTACGACAGTGTTTGGTTTACTACAACACAAATAAACTGAAAAAAAATGTTTAAACAACTTTTTATGAATATTAAAAAAGAAACCTGTTGAAAGGATTTCGGTCAATTGCTTGCCTGCCAGTTATAGCAGATAATCTCCCGCGTAACCTGTCCGGTGTCTGAAAAATTCATTACTGAGAAGGAAGGAGGGAATTCGTGGTAGTTTCCTTTCCACCAGGATCCGCTGACAGCACCGTTGCAGAAATAATCGATGCTAAGGTAATGCACATGGTCGATCAGATGGATATGGCCGCTCAAACAGGCCTTGATTTGAGGAAATTTGTAAAAAAGTGCGGTAAGTTCACGTGCGTCGGCATGCAACGTATTGTTAGGTATTCTCCAATGTTCTTTGTCCTGATTCTTGCCGTCAAACAAGGTGCATACAGCGAGAATAGGGATGTGAGAAACGATGCAAATGAACTGATCCGGAGGCGTTGCTTTCAACTCTGCTTCCAGCCAACCCAGTTGTGCCTCGTCCAGGCAGGCATAATATCCCGGCACACTGTTACGGCCATGGATACTATCTAAAACGATGAATTTCCATTTACCCTTTTCAAGGGCGTAATAGGAGGAGCTTAGCTGGTACTCCTCCATGGCCCAGTTCTTCCCTTTGGTATGGGCCAGGTCTGGAGAGGTCCACCCATACAGGTCGTGATTGCCCAGACAATGGTTTACGGGAAGGGAATTGTGATTGCGCAGGATTTGGTGGAACAACTCCCATTGGGATTTGACTTTCTCCCGGCTCAAATTCAATGCCGAATTCATGATTGCATCACCCCCGTTAAGTATAAAGTCAGGCGGCTCGGGGAGGGAATTAACTGCCTCCAGTGCTGCTGCAAAGCCATGCTCTGCTTCTTTTCCCGCTTCTATATGGATGTCGGTCAGGTGAGCTACGCGAAGCGATGATCCTGTTTTTGGTGTTGGCTTCTCAGCAGAAATTCCTCGTGAAAGAGCCAGCTGGGGCAATAGTAAACCGGCACTGCCTAGCCCGAGGTACCGGAGAAATTTTTGCCGACTGATTGCTTCCATAAAATTGATCCCTACTTGCTTAAAATGAATTTTCTGTGATACAAAAGTATCTGTGCCAGGTTAGGGTAAACTTACGGCATTGTTAAGCATTAGTCAAGCTATTCATCGAAAAGCTGTTGGCAATTGTATGATATGTGAAATATATAAAAATAAAAAAAAACGAAGCAACCCTCAGCTGCTTCGTTTTTTTAAGGAAGGGGAAATAGGTTTTAGCCAATAAGCTCTACGCTGCGTTTGATAAAAGAAGAAAGACCTTCTCCTTTCAGCAATCCCTGGCTGAGCATGGCCAGGTCTGTAGCCTGACGGATAAGTTGTTTCTGCTTGGCGGCATCCGTTTGTGCAAGGATACGGGCAATGAGCGGATGATTGGTGTTCACCACCAGATTATGCATATCGGGCAGGGTGCCATAGAAGTTGTTTCCTCCGCCCATGGCGCTCATGTCCTTCATCCGGCGCATAAATTCGGGGCGGGTAACCACCATCGGCTGGTCCGTTTCGCTGAGCGACTCAAACTCTACCTTAAATTTCTCTTTGGGGAGCTGTTCTTCAATAAGGGCCTGCAAGCTCTTTTGCTGTTCTTCACTCAGTTTGGATGGCAGTGCATCGTCTTTTTTGATAAGACGCTCGACGGTGTCGGAATCCACCCTAACAAAAGTCGACTCTGGTAGTTTTGATTCCAGGAAGTTGACATAATGCACATCAATGGGACTGTCCATCACCAACACATCGTATCCGCGTGCCTTTGCAGCTTCTACAAAGCTGTGCTGCTCGGTGGCATGGTTGGTATAGAGGTATACCAGCTTTTTGTCTTTATCGGTCTGCAACGGTTTGATATGATTTTCATATTCTTCAAAAGTGAAGCATTTGCCTTCAGTGTTTTTGAAGAGCGCGAAATTCTTGGCTTTTTCAAAGAATTTCTCTTCGCTCAGCATCCCATATTGTACAAATACACGGATATCTTCCCATTTCTGTTCGAAGTCTGCCCGGTCTTTCTTGAAGAGTTCCTCCAGCTTGTCGGCAACCTTCTTGGTAATGTGAGCGCTGATTTTTTTGACGTTAGAATCACTCTGCAGGTAGGAGCGGGACACATTTAAAGGGATATCGGGAGAATCAATTACGCCCTGGAGCAAGGCCAGAAAGTCGGGCACTATTTCACCCACCGCATCGGTTACAAAAACCTGGTTGCAGTAGAGTTGAATGCGGTCTTTTTGTACTTCAAAGTTCTTTTTGAGCCGGGGGAAGAAGAGTACACCGGTAAGGTTGAAAGGATAATCCACATTGAGGTGTATCCAGAAAAGCGGTTCTTCAAAGGTGGAAGGATACAGTTCGTGATAAAATGTTTTGTAATCTTCATCCTTCAGGTCAGCCGGCTTGCGAGTCCATGCCGGATGCGGATTGTTGATGATTTTGTCGGATACGGTGGTGGTTTCCTTGCCGGCTTCGTCTTTGTCGGTATGGGTAGTTTCTCCGAATTTGATTTCTACCGGAAGGAATTTGCAGTATTTGGTAAGGATATGGCTGATACGGGCTTCTTCCAGGAACTCCAGTGAATCGTCGGCAATATGCAGCACAATGTCTGTTCCGCGCTGGGCTTTTTCGGCCTCTACAAGGGTGTATTCCGGACTTCCATCGCATTCCCAATGAACAGCTTTGGAGCCTTCCTTGTAACTCAGGGAATTTACTTCCACTTTGGCAGAAACCATGAATGCAGAAAAGAAACCGAGTCCGAAATGTCCGATGATATTGTTCACCGCATCGGTCTTGTCTTTGTATTTTTTTACAAACTCTTCGGCACCTGAAAAAGCTACCTGAGTAATGTATTTCTCCACCTCTTCTCCGGTCATACCTATGCCACGGTCGCTGATGGTGAGTGTCTTTTTGTCCTTGTCAAGCTTTACTTCAAGTTTTACATCACCCAGCTCGCCTTTGAATTCTCCCAGGGAAGCCAGTACTTTTAGTTTCTGGGTGGCATCCACGGCATTCGATACCAATTCCCGGAGAAATATTTCATGGTCGGAATACAGGAATTTTTTAATGATCGGGAAGATGTTCTCGGTTTGGACGTTTATTTTACCGCTGGCCATAAGATGTATTGGTTTGGGTTATTATATGAGTTTAAGTTCCGGCAATAGTCAAACCGTGTGCCAGGGAAGAGGGGGTGACAAAGTGGCAGAAGTGCCTCCTGGGGCTCTTTATTTCATTTTATGCCATAAAGAGCAGAGGTCCATGGTGATGGCAACACTGTAGTGAATGAGTACTCCCAGGTAAACCGACCGGCTTTTCAGACTCAGGATACCCAGTACAATGCCTGCAATAATCGCTGCAATGGTTTCCGGCAGGGGTTTTCCAAAATGAATCATGCAATAGGGGATAGTCATGATAAAAATGGAGTAAAATCCGAACCGGTTTTTCAGTCCGTGCAAGACAAATCCCCGAAAGAAAAATTCGAGGGCAAAAAACTGAAGAAAATAAAGCAATTCCCAGATCATAAAATCGGGAAAATAAGGTTCTCCCTGTTTCAGATCGTAGAAAGGGTAACGGGCCTGGAAACTTTTAGTGGTGGAGAAATAAAAGACAAGTGGAATCATCACACACAACATACCCACATACAAACGAATGTCCTTAAAAGCGCCTCTTGATCGGAGTCCGTAGTTACTGACCGATTCCCGGAACAGAAACCGGATAATCAGCATGGGAATAAATGCATAAATGGATATGATCAGGAAGGCCCACCAGGCAAGTCTCCAAAGCTGTGCTCTCGGTGATACATACATAAGGGATTCGAAACGCAAGGAGAGGGTGGGAGAAAGGTCTTTAAGTAGTCCTGATGCGAAGGATACTTCCATCAGGTAATGAATCAGTGTGAGGCCCAATGCCACATAGCAACAGATGAAAATAACCTTGCGGTTGATTTTGCCGCTGTTTCGCTGTGTAGCTTCCAGGGATTCTGTCTCAGATTGAAGGAAGGTTTGGACAACCAGTTCGCGTAGATATGCAAGCACATGCGAATATAAACAGATTTAATCAGGTAGAATAGTCCCGTTTAGAACGTGTGAAACTGGCTGAAATGGAAATATGTTTGTTTTTTCAACAATCAAGGTGTCTAGTTCACATAGAAAAAGTATAAGTTCATCAGGTATAAAACATACTTTGAATAATATATGTGAGATTCCATAAATGCATCAAAGGAGCGCTTTTTTTATTTTGTAAACTTGTGGCGTATTCAATTAATTGCACTGGCATCAAAAGCAGGTTTCATGTTTACATGTATGATTGTGGATGATCAGCCCGGATCGGTTGACCTGTTCAGGGGGTATATTGAGAAAACTCCATTTCTTTCTTTGAGGAAGGTATATACCGATCCTTTGGAAGCCTTATCCGGATATGACAACGATGTGATTGACCTCGTTTTCATTGGATTCACAATGGCTGCGATTACGGGTCCGGAGTTTGTGGATCAGTTAAAGGTGAAACGGAACGGTCAGCTTCCTAAAATTGTATTTCTTTCTGATTCCCCCGAATCAGAAGTTGCGGGTTCTCCTTATGAACCCGATGATTTCATTCGTAAGCCACTCGGATTCCGTGATTTCGAAGCTTCTCTGAAAAGAATCCTGGAGCAGCGCAAGATGGACCTGCCGGGATTGGATAACATGGATTTCTTTTTTGCCGAATCGTTAGGGAGGAAAGTAAAAATAAAATTTGATACCATTTACTATGTGGAAGCTGCCGGAAATTATGTGACCATCGTTTCCAGTGCCGGAAAAATCACAATCTATAAGTCTATGTATGAAATGGAAGCTTTGCTGCCTTCCAATCATTTTCTGAGAATACACAAGTCCTACCTGGTTTCACTTGATAGTATACATGCCATCACCAAAAATGAAATTCTCCTGCTTCTTCCCGATAAATCGGTCAGCCTTCCCATTGGGCTGACATATAAAGACAGTCTGCTCAAAAAGCTTAAGATCTGAAGCGTCGTAAAAACGTTTGTCATGTATTCGAGTAATTTCAAATAGAATTTATTCCATTTCATATAAAAGATTTTACAAAGAAGAATCGGCACTGTATTATTGCGACATGAATGTGTCCTGTGGCTACTCAGGCGCCTGCTTAACGGTCTTTGAAGAACCGGGTAGCTGCAACACAATCATCGTTGCCTTTTACGTGAACAAAGGTTGTTTCGCAATCACCTGACTAAAAAACACAAGATGCATGAAAAACAAAAAAATGAATCAAAAGCTTGCCTTGAAAAAACAAGCAGTCACCCGGCTTGAGAAAAATGCACTAAGGGCTATGCGTGGAGGAAATGCGCAATGGACAACCATCGGTTCGGATGTCTGGTCACTCGGATGCAGGTGTACCACCGGTTGTACCGCTGGACCTATCTGTAATTGGACTGAAACGCAATGTGGGGGATCGGGTGCTCCGAATAAGTAAAGTCAAGACCGGGACCGGATGCTGGCCGGTCCCGGTTCATTTTTCATTTAGTTTCCGAATGCATGAAACACCTCCTTCCAAAACTAGCACTGTATGGTTGTGCCACCCACTTTCTGATTTTTGGATTTCTCAAATTGATGCATGCTCATTTTTATGGACTCAGCTGGGAAGCATTCAGGAACCAGTATAGTCTGAACCGGCTGCCCTTTTTCTACTTCAGTGCAGCACCGGCGTACCTCACTTTAATTGGTGGGTTCGAATGGCTGGCCGGAGCCTGCCTGATATTGGGAAAATGGAGGGGCTTTGGATTTATTCTGGGGCTGGCGATACAAACAAATATTTGTCTCATTAATATTTGTTATGGGTTTGGAATCCTGGTGACGACATACAATTGTCTTGTCGGATCTGTTCTGTTTATGCTGTCTTTCCCGTTTCTTAAAAAAATACATGATATCCACTTCCATTGATAAAAAAATAAAGACCCTTTCCCGCTGCTTTGAACGTGAAGCAACGATACGAAACGATGTCCGGTATGATTTGCTGGGAGGAAAGGCTGGGGAAATTTATTTCAAACATTATTACGGGAAATATAGGGAAAGAGAATTCTCTCTGGAAGAGGATTTGGTCATTCTCAGCAGCCGTCTTTCTGTTTACCCGCATATCTCGGGCAGCCTTTCTGGTCTGGCTGGTGTATATACCTTATTAAAGAAAATGCAAGGGAATTATCCGGCTTCCGGTGAGGTTGACAAATTTACCCGGCAACTGGAAATGCTTTGCCTGAAATCGCTTCGGGAATGCCTTCGGCAACGAAATTTCGACTTTCTGCATGGTGCAACCGGACTGGTTCATGCCCTGGCCACTCACCGCACCTGTTTGGATAAAGCGATACCGGATTATGTGGAGGCCTTGTATGCATTATACGGAACACCGGAAAACCTGTTGAGGCTGAGCCGTTATAACGATCGGAAAAGCATATATGAATTTACGGAAGGGTATTCGAACTCCAGTCTTGCACATGGTATATCCGGAATATTGGTGGTGCTATCCAAACTCTACGCCCTTAGGGTGGAACCGGTAAAGTGCAGGCAGGTCTGTGAAAACCTGATTTCGCTTCTCCCGGCCTTTGCGTTGAACGGAAAAGATTCGCTGTACGCGAATCTGCTTCCTAATCCTGACACTCCTACGCGCCTGGCCTGGTGCGTGGGCGATATGGGAATAGCCAACGCGCTTTGGCAAGCAGGAAGTCGCTTGCTAGAACCGCGTTGGCAGGAAGTGGGTGTTGCAATAATGGTAGCATGCGCCAAGCGGGTTGACCGGCAGGTCAATCAGGTATATGATGCGGGAATTTGTCACGGTACAGCAGGTATTGCGCACTTGTTCCTTCGTTTCGGGCATGCTACACGAGAACCGCTAGTTGAAAAGGCAGCGGAATTCTGGCTGAAAGAGACACTAAAATCCGGAAACTCAACAAGTGGGTATGGAGGCTATCTGGCCTGGCAGGGGGCAGAAGGGTGGAAGCAAGAGTATGGGTTACTGGAAGGGATTGCCGGGATTGGATTGTGTTTACTTGGATTCCAGGACGAGTCGTGTATGGATTGGGATGATTGCCTCCTCATGAGTTGAGGAGACTTCCGTGCTTAACAGGAACATGCCATTGGGTTATTAATGCCCGTCCTTGTTGCCTCTGTGCTCGTTCAGGTCTTGAAGTACTTTGCGTTGGAAGTCCACTTCCGCTTTATATAACAACGCAATTTTTTTTGCGGGCAATATTTTCTTTAGTTTGCTGTGAAGCTCTTTCTGAATATCCAGTTCTTTTTGTTTGAATTCCATTTCCTGATCGATAAAGGTTTCGGCCTCCTTTTCGGTCATCGTCTTGAAATTCACCTGTGCATCTTTGCGTTCACCCATCCGGTTTCTGCGGAGCTCCCTGCGTTTTACTTCTGCCTCGTTATAGATTGGCCAGAATACCTGTGCCTCTGCTTCAGTAAGCTCCAGGGCGCTGGTGATATAGGCAATTTTAAGTGTCTCTATCTTTTGTTTGGTTTCCTGACGCGCCTCCTGGCGTGCTTCCTGCTTGGCTTCCAGTTTGGATTGCGCTTGTATGCTGGCAACAGAGAAAACAGAAATAAATAAAAAGCTGGTAGCAATTTGTTTCATGAATCCGGGGGATTATTCGGTAGATAGGGTACTCAGGTCTGCGTTATTATCAATCAGGTAATCGATTTCAGCCCGTTTGTCAACAGCTGTTTCAGGGATTTCTATCGTCTTGTTCTTCGCCGCTACGTGATCCATCACAACACTTTCTTCGAAACCATATAATTCCAGGTTATCCAGCACCTCTTTTTTATCTGTATCATTCAGGGCTACAGCTGTCGGAGCAGTTGCCGGAAGGACCGGTTGATTGAATAGTCGAATACCCAGTAACATAACCAATGCTGCAGCAACCATACCGGCAATCCAGTAACGGGGTGAAAATAATTGTTTGAATCCGGCAAGTGTAAAGCGGGCTGGAGCGGTTTCTGAAATACGATCCTGAATCAGAGTTGGCAGCCATTCAAAATAATCGGCTGGCACGGCAAACGGTTCTTCCCTTCCTATCTGTAACTGCTGTAACCTGATGGCACTGTCTATTTCCTCCGGTAAGCCTTCAAAATAAGCTGGAGGTGCAATAACCGATTCTTTCTTTAACAGCAACAGGAAGGATTCCTGTTCCGCTAATTCCAAATCCGGTAACTCTGCCTCAATACGTTCGGACAGGGTGTCAAAATAGTTCACGGGTACCTGACAAAAAGAAGCTTCCTCCTTCGTTTTCCGGAATTGCTCCTCGGAAAGAAAAGAGAATGGATTGGTGAAATCTTCTTGCTCGGATATGGAGTGATTATCTTGCATTTGTTAGTTGGATGATTCCGGGGATCAAAGGTTTAAGCCCTTCTTCAGATTTTCTTCATCATCCCTTCATATGATTATCTGTGATTTATGTAAGATGCTGGTATTCAGATTATAAGTCGCTTCTGACGTCTTCGCTTCCCTTTCTCACAAATGCTTCTATTTTCTTGACAGCGATGTGATAAGATGCTTTCAGCGCTCCGACGGAGGTGTCCAGCACCCGGCTCATCTCTTCGTACTTCATCTCATCAAAATATTTCATATTGAAAACAATGCGTTGCTTTTCGGGCAAAGTGAGTATGGCTTTTTGAAGTTTACGCTGAATTTCATCACCGGTAAAAAAATTATCATCCTGCATGGTTTTTTGCAGACCGTATGAAACATCATCAAACGGAATATTCAGTCCTGTTTTTTTTTGTTTGAGGAAGGTAAACGATTCGTTGGTGGCGATGCGGTACAGCCAGGTGAAAAGCTGGGAGTCTTCTTTAAATCCATCCAATCCTTTCCACGCTTTAATAAAGGTGTTTTGAGTAACATCGTCGGTATCATCGTGGTCAATGACCAGGCGGCGGATATGCCAGTATACCCTGCGCTGATACTTCCTCACAATCTGGTTGAAGGCCATGTTGCGGGAATCTGCATTGCGGAATAGTTCGAGAAGTTCTTTATCTGAGTATTCGCTCATGTTTTCTTTTCATCACCGTTTCTGCGGCCTGAATAATGTGTGCGGCATCTAGACCGTACTTCACCATCAGTTGTTCAGGCGTACCGCTTTCACCAAAGCTGTCTTTGACGGCAACGAATTCCATCGGGGCAGGGTGTTTGCGGGCAAGCAGCTGAGCGATGCTGTCGCCCAGGCCTCCATTCATCTGGTGTTCTTCAGCACTGATTACACAGCCTGTCTTGGCTACCGAAGCCAGTATAGCTGCTTCATCCAGCGGCTTTATCGTATGTATATTGATGACTTCTGCATGAATCCCTTTTGCTGCCAGACTTTCTGCAGCCTGTAAGGCATCCCATACCAGGTGACCGGTGGCAAAAATGCTCACATCGGTCCCTTCCTGTAACAACACCGCTTTACCAATGACAAACTCCTGGTTGGCAGGAGTAAAGTTAGGTACTACCGGTCGCCCGAAACGCAGGTATACCGGTCCATGCATTGCTGCAATGGCAATGGTGGCTGCCTTGGTCTGGTTGTAATCACAGGGATTGATCACTGTCATATGGGGCAACATCTTCATGAGGCCAATGTCTTCGAGTATCTGGTGCGTGGCCCCGTCTTCTCCCAGGGTTAGGCCTGCATGGGAGGCGCAGATCTTTACATTCTTACCCGAGTAGGCAATCGATTGCCGTATCTGGTCATACACCCTTCCGGTAGAGAAGTTGGCAAAAGTACCTGTGAAAGGAATGCGGCCACCTATAGTCAGACCGGCTGCCAGCCCCATCATATTCGCTTCGGCAATGCCTACCTGAAAGAAACGGTCGGGGAACTCCTTTTGAAAGGCATCCATCTTCAATGACCCGGTCAGGTCGGCACAGAGTGCCACTACCTGTGGATTTGTTTTTCCGAGTTCGGATAAACCGGCGCCGAAACCGGAGCGGGTGTCTTTCTTTTCTGTGTATGTGTATTTCATCAGTATAAAATGTCTACAAATGTATGAATGAAACCGGTGTTTTCTAATAAAGCTTTTGGGTGGTCGAAGCGCCAGGTTCTACCTTAAAACGTCGTTCTACCGTATTTTCTGATTTCTGAAGCACTTTTGAACGAAACTCGATGCGGTAATTGCCGGGTTGCAGCACAATGTTTTCCTGGGTAAGGGCATCTTTCAAATTACATACCCATACCAGCTTTTTTCCATCCTCCAGGTAAATGCTTCCCGAACCTTCTCCTTGTTTCATGATCGTCAGAATACCTGCCTGGGGAATGCTGATGGTGGTGGTTTTGCTCTGGGAGATGTCTATGTCGTTTTTAATGATTCTCGGGAGGGTAAGAAACTCCACATCGTATTTCCCGACAAGGTAGTTTTCTATCTGGGTAAAGTCCTGCACATGTAAAGTGCCCTTTTCTCCTTTTCTGCGGATGAGGGCCTGAAGTGATTTATACCGGTTAGACCCGTCGATATGTAATGCCAGCGTGCCTTGAGCTGCATCAACCGATATCGTGTTGTGCACCCCGTCTTTCAATACTATATTGCTTTTTTCCACCGGAGGAATGGTGTGTACCACCAGGCGGTAGGCACCGGCAGGATCAATGTTGATGGTGTCGGGATTGCCCCGGTTATTGATCGTATGCAGGTAATTGTATTTGATGGCTCCGCTTCCCTGGTCGTAAAAGGTCATGTCGACATTGGTCTCGATTGGTTTTTTAGTGATGTCAAGCAGGTTTACCTGCACCGTGGTGCGGTTGATGGCCTGGTTCACGACCATGTTCAGTACCGTCTTGAATGAACCTTCACTGGTGATGTCATAAAACTTTCCGATGCAACCCATCAGGTCGGCAAACATGCTTCCGAGTCCAACGCCCAATACAAACGGTTTCAATACCACTCCTTTCTGTTGGAGAGCGAGTGAAACCGCACAGGGGTCACCATCACATTCTTCCACCCCGTCGGTGATCATCACGATCACATTTCGTCCGTAGCTCTGAGGGAAATCATTTGCTGCCTCCCCAAGCGAATAAGCGATAGGAGTGGTTCCGGTTGGCAATATTGTCTGAAGACGTGCCTTGATCAGTTCCACATTTTTAGCAACCGGTCCGAAGGGTACTTCCAGCTTGGTGTCCTTGCAATCGATATAAGGCCGCAGAGGAACGCGGTGACCGAAACAGCGCAATGCAATTTCGAGGTTTGGTAAGGGTTTGAGCGTATCCAGAAACTCACCCAGGAGGCGTTTGGCAACTGCTATCTTGGTGCCCGACTGCCACTCTCCATACATGCTGAAGCTGGCATCGAATATGAAGAGTATACGCGTTGTTTCTCCCGGCTGTGCCTTTAAACCAACGGCATTCCCTGTCATCAGCCACAGACATGTGGTGAGGAGAAGGGAACGCAAGAGGCGGGGGGAAAGCATTTTTGAATTTTCGGATTTTTGAATTTTCGGATTTTAAAAAAATGGAATAAAATTCCTAAATTCCTAAATCCAAAAATTCTTCAATATTTTTTAATAATCTCCACTTGTTTCCGGCAATTGAGCTAACGCTTTAGCAAGCTGCTCGTCATTGGGAGCTGTGCCGTGCCATTTGTGGGAACCCATCATGAAGTCTACGCCTTGCCCCATGACAGTTTTCATGAGAATCATTACCGGTTTTCCTTTTCCTGTATGGGTTTTGGCTTGCTCCAGGGTTTTTATCACATCGGACAGTACGGCCCCATCCATCTCCATCACATCCCATCCGAAGGCTTCCCATTTGGCGCGCAGGTTGCCGAGGGAAAGTACGTGCTCGGTAGAACCATCAATCTGCTGCCCGTTCAGGTCGATCGTGGAAATGATATTATCCACCTTTTTTGCAGCGGCATACATGGCGGCTTCCCAGATCTGTCCTTCCTGTAATTCCCCGTCTCCATGAAGGCTATAGACAATCCGGTCATCCCCATTCAGTTTTTTTGCCAGGGCAGCGCCAATAGCTACTGACATGCCTTGACCAAGTGAGCCGGAAGCTACCCGTATTCCTGGCAGTCCTTCATGTGTGGTAGGATGTCCTTGTAAACGGGTATTCAGTTTACGGAAGGTAGCGAGCTCTTTTACATCAAAGTAACCCGAGTGGGCCAATGTGCTGTAAAAAACAGGAGAAATGTGTCCGTTGGATAAGAAAAAGAGATCTTCTCCGCGTCCGTCCATGGAAAACGGCTTGGGGGTGTGTTTCAATATTTTGAAATACAGGGCGACGAAATATTCGGTGCATCCGAGGGATCCGCCTGGGTGTCCGGAATTAACGGCATGGACCATGCGCACAATATCCCGGCGTATCTGGGAGCAAATTTTTTCTAAGTCTTTGATTTCTGGCATGTTAATGGGGTGTTTTTTTTGTGCAAAAAGCGTTTTCAAAAGTAACGGTTTTTGAAGAGGTCGCCGGTAATGTTAATAACATTCATAGAGGTGTTGAAAACTCTGTTTTTATTAGTCTTCCGCACTTTTTGAGAAAGTGCTTCAAATGGTATCTTTGCCGCTTGTATTTAAGGGACTCCGGGCATCGGCCCTTCACCAAATCAACTAACTGTTATGGCCTTAAAGTGTGGAATAGTAGGATTACCGAATGTCGGAAAATCAACGTTGTTTAACTGCCTTTCGAATGCAAAGGCCCAGGCAGCCAATTTTCCCTTCTGCACCATCGAACCAAACCTGGGCGTCATCACCGTTCCCGATGAGCGCCTGGCCAAGCTGGAATCACTCGTGAAGCCGGAAAGGGTTGTACCTACCACCGTGGAGATTGTAGACATCGCCGGTCTGGTAAAAGGTGCCAGCAAGGGAGAGGGACTGGGAAATAAATTCCTGGCCAATATCCGTGAAACAAATGCCATCCTGCATGTGTTGCGCTGCTTTGATGACCCGAATGTGGTACACGTAGACGGTTCGGTGAACCCTGTGCGTGACAAAGAAATTATTGATACGGAGCTGCAGCTGAAGGATCTGGAAACAATTGAAGCGAAGATCAAGCGTGTGGAGAAGTTGAGCAAGACCGACAAGGATGCCAAGAAAGCTTTTGATATCGCCACACAGATCAAGGCTGCACTGGAACAAGGCAAATCAGCCCGGACCGTCCAGCTTTCAGAAGAAGAAAAAGTACATATCGAAGACTGTCACCTGCTTACCGTCAAACAAGTGTTGTATGTATGCAATGTGGATGTGGAGTCGGTCAAATCGGGTAATAAATATACCGAAGCGGTAAAGGAAGCAGTGAAAGATGAAGGCGCTGAAGTGGTGACCATCACCGCACAGATGGAAGCGGAGATCGCTGCGCTGGAAACCTACGAAGAACGTCAGCTCTTTTTGGCTGATATCGGACTGCAGGAGCCTGGAGTGAACAAACTCATCAAAGCGGCTTACCGCCTGCTGGATCTGCAAACTTACTTTACCGCCGGCGTGAAAGAAGTACGTGCCTGGACGATCACCCGCGGAATGACGGCACCTCAGGCAGCCTCTGTGATTCACACCGATTTTGAAAAAGGATTCATCAAAGCAGAAGTCATTAAGTACAACGACTTCGTTGCGCTCGGATCCGAATCCGCTTGCCGCGATGCCGGCAAACTTTCTATAGAAGGAAAAGAATATGTGGTGTCCGACGGAGACCTGATGCATTTCCGCTTTAACGTATAAGGAAGTAAGGGAATATGTGGAATAAATTTCTGTCTGTCTTTTTGGGAGCCTTTGCCGGTTTGCTCTGTATAGGAGGGCTGGAGCAACTGGTACACCTGCTGTACCCTTCCAATCTTTCCAAAGAGGTGGATGACCCTGCACAGGTGGCTGATATGATTAGGCACATGCCGGTGGGTGCTTTTGTAAGCCTGTTGCTGGTATACCTGGTCAGCTCATTTGCAGGAGGACTGCTGGCAGCGGTTATTGCCCAAGAAAACAAAACACGCCGTGCACTCAGTGTCGGTGTCATCATTCTGGCAGGAGGAATAGCTAATTTCTGGATGATACCTCATCCGCTTTGGTTTGTCTGTTGTTCCCTGCTTGTTTACCTTCCAGCGGCTTATATAGGCGGAATGCTGGGAGCCCGTTTTTCAAAACCTAAATTAACACATGGCTGAATCGAAATATAACGAAGACAGTATTAAGTCACTCGACTGGAAAGAGCATATCCGGCTTCGTCCGGGTATGTATATCGGGAAGCTGGGCGATGGCTCTTCTCAGGATGACGGTATTTACGTCATGCTGAAAGAGGTCATGGACAACTCCATTGACGAGTTTGTAATGGGTGCCGGTAAACAAATAGACATCACCATTCACAACGGGGAAGTAACCATACGCGATTATGGACGAGGCATCCCGCTGGGGAAAGTGGTGGATGTGGTTTCCAAAATCAATACGGGTGCCAAATACGATTCCGAAGCATTTAAGAAATCGGTGGGTCTGAATGGTGTAGGTACCAAGGCCGTGAATGCCTTAGCTAGCTACTTTAAAGTGGCCTCCATACGCGAAGGAAAAATAAAGACGGTGGAGTTTTGCCGGGGAGAAATCACCAAGGAGTACAAGTTAGGTGATAGCCCTGAGAAATCAGGTACGCTGGTTACCTTCATTCCCGACGACCGCATCTTTCCCAAATGCCAATACCTGAATGAGTATGTAGAACGCATGGTGCGTAACTACGCCTACCTGAATACGGGACTTAGCATTCATTTCAACGGTACCGTCTATAAGTCTGAAAACGGATTGAAGGATCTGCTTCAGGAAAACCTGAGCGGAGAGATCCTCTATCCCATCGTGCATCTGAAAGGGCACGACATCGAACTGGCCATGACACATAGCTTTGCCCAGTACGGAGAGGAATATTATTCCTTTGTCAACGGCCAGCACACCACTCAGGGTGGAACGCACCAGGCTGCCTTCCGGGAAGCAGTGGTGAAAACAGTGCGTGAGTTTTATAAGAAAGATTTCGAAGCGGTAGACGTACGTACTTCCATCATCGCTTCCATCAGTATCAAGGTACAGGAGCCTGTATTTGAATCACAGACCAAGACCAAGCTGGGGTCTCAGGATATCGGTCCAAGCGGACCATCCATCAAAACCTTTATCGGCGACTTTATCAAAGAGCAGCTTGATAACTACCTGCACAAGAATCCGGAAGTGGCTCAGATCCTGCTGAGCAAGATCATGCAGTCTGAACGCGAGCGGAAAGAGCTGAGTGGTATCCAGAAGCTGGCGCGTGACCGGGCAAAAAAATCAAGTCTGCACAACAAGAAATTGCGGGACTGCCGTCAGCACTATACCGATAAAGGCGACCGCCGCCTGGAGACCACCCTCTTTATCTGTGAGGGCGACTCGGCAAGCGGATCACTCACCAAGACACGTGATACTGATGGAAGCGATGATGGAAGTACGTACGTCTACCGCTTCGAAATCTTTCTTATAAAACTCACGCACTGTTTTCACCACTGCTTCCC
>Ga0206975_1145_pt1 | contig 17943 bp, 12 predicted proteins | sample Alteio_BWOrgHeat_81_FD_152919 | JGI IMG/M metagenome (GOLD analysis project Ga0206975, IMG submission 152919) | Enriched cells from forest soil in Barre Woods Harvard Forest LTER site, Petersham, Massachusetts, United States -... | ecosystem: Environmental > Terrestrial > Soil > Temperate forest >... | reverse complement strand
GGAAGTTCAACGAAGTGTTGTTATTGAGGAATTTAAACAGAGATATCTGAATCAACCATACGGTGATGTATGGCTACTTCTTCGCCCTTTGGCATACAAAGTGCATCCGTATTTGTGGTGTACAATCGGCAAAGAAATCAAGCACATTGAAGATGCCCGAATGGACGATGTGAAGGCCTTTTTTAAAAAACATTACAATCCTGCGAATGCAATTATGGTTGTGAGTGGGAATGTAGAACTGAATGAAGTGAAACGGCTCACTGAAAAATGGTTTTCTTCAATCCCAGCTGTTTCAAGACCAGTAAGAAATCTTCCAGTTGAACCGAGACAAGAAACATACCGTAATCTAAGTGTTGAACGGGCAGTCCCCAGCAGTGCTATTTACATGGCTTTTCATATGTGTTCCAGAAGGGATGAGGCTTATCATGCATTGGATCTGATATCTGATTTGCTTTCTCGAGGAAATTCTGCACGACTTTATAATGCGCTTGTAAAAGAAAACCAACTTTTTTCGGAGATAAGTGCATATTTGATGGGGGATTTGGATAAAGGATTATTCGTTGTTTCCGGAAAATTACTTGATGGAGTTGGCTTTCAAACAGCGGAAGATGCCGTTTTTGAAGAATTAAAGAAACTAAAAGATGGCATTGTTTCAGAAATGGAATTGGCTAAAGTTAAGAACAAGATGGAAGCCACAATTCTATTTGGCGAGATGAGTGTGCTTGATAAAGCGATGAATTTAGCTTTTTTTGAATTGCTTGGTGATGCACGGGAAATTGATGAGGAGGTGAACAAGTATGCCGCCGTAACTGCATCTAAAATTCAGGCAGCAGCAAAAGATGTACTTCGTAAAGAAAATTGCTCTTCCCTTTTCTATCAAGCGATAAAATAGGGTTTCAAATGCCCTGAAATAAACCAGCTTATTTTAATCAATCAAAACAGTATGATGAATAAACAATTCACGCCTGACCGGGCACATGCCCCGTCTTTCGGAACCATAGATAAAGTGGCTATCCCAGAAGCCAAGGGGGAAACATTGTCAAATGGACTGCCTGTTTTCAAAATTGATGCCGGAACGCAAGAACTTGTCAAGGTCGAACTTATTTTTCCCAAAGCTGGAGCAACCAGCCAACCTTATCCTTTGGTGTCGGTTGGTACAAATGATATGCTCGATGAAGGAACGAGTAATTATTCTTCTCAGGCATTTGCCGAACAAATTGATTATTATGGGGCTTTTTTGCAATCAGAATCAACATTAGATTTTTCTTCAGTTTGCCTTTTTTCTTTAAATAAACATTTACCGAACACTATTCCTTTGTTGGAGGAACTGATCAAAAATGCAAATTTCCCTGTTCATGAATTTGATACTTATATTCAAAATAAGAAACAAAAGTTTCTGGTAGATGAGGCAAAAGTTTCTACCGTTGCCCGCAAAAAATTTGCAGAGTTACTTTTTGGAGCCAAACATCCTTACGGACATTATCTTACAGAAAGTGACTTTGGGAATATAAATCGGGACATGGTAGCTAAGTTTCATTCTGAAGCATATCAGCTTTCCAAATGCCATCTAGTGATTTCGGGAAAGATTGATCCTCAGCTGGATAAATTGATGGAAAAATCTTTTGGACATGCAGGTACTAAACTGATTCCTCCCATTCCGATGAGCAGAGCTTCTGAATCACAGAACAAGGTGGTGACCAAACATTTTGTTGAAAAGAAAGAAGCCCTCCAGAGTGCAATTCGAATTGGAAGAGTGCTTTTTAATAAAACACATCCTGATTTCCCTGGTATGCAGGTACTTAATACGATTTTAGGAGGATATTTCGGATCCAGGCTGATGTCAAACATTCGGGAAGACAAAGGATATACCTACGGGATTGGATCTGGTATCGTAAGTCTTCAAAAGGCAGGTTATTTTTTCATTAGTACGGAGGTTGGAGTTGCTGTCTGTAAAGACGCACTTCGGGAGATTTATGCAGAAATTGCCCGGTTAAGAAACGAGCTGGTGGAAGCAAATGAACTCGATTTGGTTAAAAATTATATGATAGGATCGTTCCTTCGGAGTGCAGATGGTCCTTTTTCCCTGGCAGATAAATTTAAGGGGATTTACGATTATAGCCTTGATTATCAGTATTATGATAGATATTTTCAAAAAATCAAAACAATTACTCCGAAAGAGATTCAGGAGTTAGCGAATACTTATTTTCAAGAACAAGAATTGACTGAATTGGTAGTGGGCAAGATGTAGTAAATGATCGTTTTTCATCATTACTCAATCGCTTAAATCGCGCATTTTGATCTCCAATGCATAAAATGCTGACTTTTTCGCAAAAATAAGATGCTTTATGCTTTATCTCGTTCGATTTGCGAAGCCATGTTGAATTGCTTATATTTGTTAGTCGAGCAATTTATCGAATGCAAAAAAGAATTTTTTGGTTTCTTTCATTTTTGATTTTGGCAGGACCGATTACGGGTTATGCTTTTGTTAAGTCCTTTCCCAAATTACCATATCAATCCCATTCTTCTAATTTCCGTATAAACCGCGCTTCCGGATCTGCTATTGTTTCACCAAGCTTACGCTGTTTATCTGTGCAGTCAAATGGAGATGTCGTACTCTCCTGGGTTTTGACGGATACTTCCACGCTTTCCAATTTGTTTAATGCTTATTTGATATATTCTTCCACCAATCCTGCTGGACCGTTTAGCCGTATAGATAGCGTGTTTTCTTATTCAACGACAACCTATACGAATGTTGGCGCAAATGCGAACAATGTTTCTCATTATTATTATGTTCAATTGCGCTATCAAAATGGTTCACTAACTAGCGCCCCTCCCGTTGATACACTTCATTCCGTCATGCTGACCGTCACAAATCCTGGAAACGGTACAGCTCAGCTGAATTGGACTCCTTTAGCCACCCCTTTACCACATACCTCGTTGAAATGGTACCATGTTTACCGGGAATACCCTACAAATGTTTGGAAACAAATTGATTCAACTCAATCCTTGCGCTACATTGACACAATAACCATTTGTCATGCGTTGATCAATTATAAGATTGAAATCAGTGATTCCTGCGGTTGTACCTCTGTTTCCAATGTAACAGGAGGAACTTTCAGTAATATTATTGCACCCAAAGTGGTTCTTTTAGATTCAGTTTCAGTCAATGCTGGAGGCCAGGCTACTCTTGGTTGGTTAAAAGATCCGGCATTGGATACAAAGGGATACATCATCTACAAATTCACTGGAGGTATTTGGATCGCAATTGATACCGTTCACGGTGCTGCAGTTACCTCATTTACCCCTCCTAGTTCAACCGCAGGTAGTGGAATGGAGACCTATGGAGTGGCAGCTTACGATTCCTGTATGAATGTGTCGGTTTTGAGCGAAGTTCAAAACAGCCTCTTCGTTTCTTCGAAGAAGGATATTTGTGACATGTCGGTGTTGTTGACATGGAATAATTTTATTCATATGCCAAATTCGCTTGGTTCCTATACCATTTTGGTAAGTGTTAACGGAGGAGGATATTCGATAGCCGGCACAACTCCTGCTTCTGACACGACCTTTAATGCGACTCACCTTACACCGGAATCAACCTATTGTTTTATCATCGTTGCCAATGACGCAACGGCTAAGATTACCGCGAAATCAAATCGTATTTGCTATACAGCGACATTGCCATCTCAACCCAAATTCAATTATCTGCGGGCCGCGAGCGTACTTGTTCCCAACACTACGGTAAAACTCACAGCATTCATTGATGTGACTGCAAATGCAAAAGAATATCATTTTTACAGGGCCTCTTCTCCAACTGCTGTTCCCGTTCACATCGCCTCTGTGAAAACACCTGTTCCTGCAAATTTTTCGATTGTTGATGCGAATGTAGATGCGTCGGTTCAAAGCTATTATTATACCATGCATGTGGTAGATAGCTGTGGTAATGAAAGAACAATCTCGAATGAAGATGAAACAATGTGGTTGCAGGCAAGCTCAAATGACGCATTGGCTACCAATGTGCTGTCGTGGAACGATTACTCAAGATGGCTTGGAGGTGTTAATAGCTATAATATATACAGGGCGGTAGATGGTGTTTGGGCAAGTGGTCCAATTGCAAATATCCCATTTTCCAATGCAGGTATGAATACCTATTCCGATAATGTGTCAGCCTTTTATCCTACATCGGGTAAATTCGAATATTATATTGAAGCACTGGAAGGCTCTACAGATCCCTACGGCTATTCAGATACAAGTCATTCAAATGTTGCGGAAGCGCTTCAAAATGCCACATTCTATATCCCCAACGCTTTTAAACCGGCTGGTATTAATAAGGTGTTCAAACCAGTTTGGACATTTGTTGACCCGACGGATTATCATTTTGCGATTTTTGACAGGTGGGGAGAGAAACTATTTGAAACGAGCGACAAAAATGCCGGCTGGGATGGTACTATCAAAGGAAAACCGGGCGAAGTAAATGCCTATGTTTATCTCATTTCCTTCAAAACCGCTTACGGTGAATTCGTGGACCGTAAAGGTACAGTTACACTTCTTCGCTAACTCTCCTTAATTTTTAATGATTTCAATCTCACTCGATGAAAGTTACAATCGAACTTTCATTAGGTTAGCTATTTCTGTTTTTGCGAAAAAATATCAATAAAATTGGCAAATGAAAAAGGTAAACTTGAAAATTAAATTAACGAATTATCTGAGCAAGGCTATCTTTTAATTGCCGGTTAAAAAGAACGGCACCCTTATAATTCAAATGTGTTGTATTTAGAAAGCATGAGTCAGGGTAGGTAACTTTGCTGAAATTGAAAATTCTAACATTTTTTATTCCTGCAAGCTCTTTGAGGAAAATAGTTGCTTCAGATAGATTTTGGTATTTTTCAAAATAAGAGGCATGGTAAGGTGCCACAACGAAAAGGTAAAAACGTTCAGGATGATTCAGGATGAGGCTGAAAAGCCTATTTTTGAGACTTGAATTGCATTCGAAAAGTGTTTGTGAATTTTTTCTTTCCTGAACCAGTTGATTGAATTTCTGAACGGGCAGGACATCCTTTTCGATAGAGGCTCCTTTGTTCGAATATTTGGTGAGATTCATCCTTTCGTTAAGAAAGTATTTGAAATACAATTCATAGTATCCGTAATACTTTATGAAAGGAATGCGAAAACTGAATCGATACTGTTCACCCATGAGCGCTTTCACAGATGGGATATTGGCATTAGGGATGTAATTGGCCATATCTCCTCCTCCATATCCAATTCCATCAAGGTCAAAATTTAGAATAATGTACGGTGTGCGCTTCTTCTTTTTACACTCTTCTTCAAGAAAAAATAGTTGAACGTTTTCCTTGGTTCCTGAAAGGCCATAATTAAAGTAGGCTGGTCCAAGTGAGTCGGGGATATATCCCCCTTCGGCTCTGGATGAACCAAAAATTGGAATTTCATCCGGATACGTTTCTGTGAGAATACGATTTACTTTGTAAGCGCCACTAATACTGGTTTTAAGGATAATTTTTTTTTCAAAATACCAGGAAAAGGCAAACCCAACCGTACCTGTCATGAGAATGACGGGCAAAACCAGTCTGTAAACAAAGGCTTTAAAATTGAAAATAAATGAATTCGGCCCCGACATCTTTTCCAGCAAGTATTATGATGAATGTTGTAAATGCAATAAATAAGGCACTATTCTTCATCTGAAGATTCTTTGGTAGCAAATAGCTACATCCCAGAATAACTATCACGCCAAAGCTCAGAAAAAGATTTAAAGGCCCCTTTTGAGCGCTGATGATTGTAAGGTTGCGGCTAAAGTCGAAACTTACGATTTTTTGCATCACTTTAAAAGCCTGATCAACCCCCGGGGCCCTAAAAAAAATCCATGCAAAGGTGACTAAAATAAAAACGGCCATACGGTTCAAGAACGTATGAAATGTCCTTGCCCTGTTGATTCTTAATAAAATGTTCAATCGGTTACGTATTCGATGAGTCATGGATTCAAGAATAACATATATGCCATGAAGCCCACCCCAGATAATATAAGTCCAATTGGCTCCGTGCCATAACCCGCTTACAAGGAAAACAATAAATAAATTTCGGTAGGCTTTGGGCCGTTTTACCCTGTTACCTCCCAATGGTATATACAAATAATCTTTGAACCAAGTGGAAAGCGAAATGTGCCATCGCCTCCAAAACTCCGATATTGATTGGGCCAGGTATGGCCGTTCGAAATTAACCATCAGGTCAAATCCCATGCATTTGGCAGTACCCCGGGCAATGTCAGAATAACCGGAAAAGTCGCAATAAATTTGAATTGAGAAAAAACAGACGGCAATTAGCATAGAAATGCTGTTTGCATTGTCTATATCTCCATATACATTATTGACGTAAACAGAAAGTCGGTCTGCGACAACCAATTTTTTGAAAAAACCATAAACAATTAAATTGAGGCCGTTAGCAATCTGGTCAACTTGGAAAGTTTGCTTAGCGTGAAACTGTGGAAGCATATTCTGCGGTCGTTCAATAGGCCCGGCCACCAGTTGTGGGTAAAACATGACATAAAGCGAGTAAATACCGAAATGTTTTTCCGCTTTTTGATTGCCCCGATAAACTTCAATCGTGTAACTCATAGCCTGGAAAGTATGGAAGGACAATCCAATAGGAAGAATCATGGACAAATAAGGGATCTTATTTGTAAAACCAAGTACTTGTCCCAGGCTAGTTAAATTACCATTGATGAAATTATAATACTTGAAAAAAGCCAAAACACCGATATTTGCCAGCAGACTCAATATCAGGAATTTTCTTTTTTCTGATTTCCCCACCGTATTTTCAATTAAAATCCCTGCGAAATAGTCTATTATAATGGTAAAGGCAAGTATGAGAATATACTCGGGTTTGAAGAACATGTAAAAAAAGCAGGATGCAGCCAAAAGTAAGATCCATCTTACCTTCGCCGGGAGTATAAAAAATAGTGCTGTAACAATCGGAAAAAAAAACAGAAATTCTGTTGAATTGAAAAGCATCCTGGAATATAGCTGAATTGATTAATGGCAAATTTATTAAATCTTCTTCAAATCAACCTGTTTGGAAAAAAGGAGGAATGGTTATCGTTTCATGGACTTTTAAAGCGGATTAATCCTGCAATAGATATAAGTTGTCAGGTAATATAGTCAAAAGACTTATTCTGGGAGAAGTGTTTTGGACATGAGAATGAAGAAGACGGGTTTGTCTGTTACCAATGTTCTAGGTGCAAATGGGAGCTGTTCTCCGGTTACTTCATAACCGAGTTTGCGATAAAATGGAGGAAGCTCTTCCCTCAGGTTAACCACATTCATGTCCATATGGCTGCAGTGATGTCGTCTGCCGAAATTTTCAGCAAGGAAGATCAGCTCTTTGCCTATGCCTTTCCCTTGATAAGAAGGATGAACAGATAGTAGGCCAAAATACGCACGTTTATTTTTAAGTTCAAGATAAATGCAACCTACGATCAGCTGTTCTATTAATGCTACGAAGAAATAGCCTTTAACTAAATATGCACTAATCTCATGTGAATGAATTCGGTTTCCGGTAACAAAGAAATTTTCTACCTCGTATGCTTTATTAATAAGCGCTTCAAGTGCATCTGCATCGGCCATATCCGCCTGGCGTATATTCATAGCTTTGGTTGTTAAGAAAATAATTTCTTATTTTTTAATAGAAACGGTAACGAACTCAATTCCGCAAGGAACAATAATCTGGTGATAGCTAACTATTATCTGACAATTTACAGGTAGTGCATGGACCCTTCGGGTATAGCCATCCGGCATGGTGAAATCCATGTCGGATGTTAAGGAGAGTGGACCATCAAATTTGAAAGGATCTTTAAATGAACTAGCCAGATCAATGTTTTTGACATGTGTTTTACTGCCAAACAAATTGACATAAAGAGGAAGAATCGCGCTGGTAACCTGGATAACGATTTTGTTGCTATCCGGTAAATAGATGATAGAGACATCTCCGCTGATGTAAGATTGATACCTGAATGGACCGGAGTCTACTGTTACTTGCGCTTGAAAATCTGCACAATTATCGGAAAGTTCGATGTGAGGACTTTCTAGTGTCCATTGATAGCTGCCTTTCCAGAAAAGCAATGTATAGTTCCCTGATCCAAAGACCGGACCCAGTGCGAGAAAGAGTTTATTAAGGCTATTCTGGTTTAGGATAACCTGTATATCGTTCGTGCTTGGTTGGGCTTTGCCGGTATAAGCGGTAATGAGAAATAGAAAGAAAACTAGCAGAATGCGCACAGGTAAAGATAGGGGTTATTGCGTGAATTGCCGGTTGCGTCCACAGGAAGAAACTAGTTCATTTAGTTCCTTCCCTCTTAAAATCCAGAGAAAGGGAATTTACACAATAACGCATCCCGGTAGCAGTAGGCCCATCGTCAAAAATATGTCCCAAATGTCCTCCGCAGCGCGCACACATTATTTCGGTTCTTATCATGCCGAGAGAAGTGTCTGTATGGGTTTTAATTTTCCCTCCGGCTATCTCCTTATCAAAGCTTGGCCAGCCGCAATGAGAATCAAATTTCATGTCGGACGTGAATAATTCATTTCCACAGGCAGCGCAGGTGTAAATCCCTTTTTCCTTATTCTCTAACAATTTACCTGAAAAGGGATGCTCGGTTCCCTTTTCCCGGATAACATAATATTGCTCCGGACTTAGAATGGCCTTCCATTCAGCGTCTGTCTTTTTTACTGGAATGCTGTCGTTCATTTGATGAGATTTATTTGTTTTTGCTTGATTTTGTGTGGCACCCTCACACGACCATAAAAGGGCTGCAGTCAAAGTAAAAAGAAAGAAGGTTTTCATGTGGTTTTCTTTTCATATACGTGTCTTACCGGCATTCGGATTCTCCAATTAGCATTCATTAACAAAATGAAGAGTTTTAATATGTCGATTAATTAGCTATATTTATCTGTATTAATAATAGTTTTAACGAATAATTGTTCTATGGCAGCCTTTTCGCCCAAATCCTCTCAAGCGAATTTAATAAAATATATCCATAAACTGGAGCAGGAAAACGAAGTGCTGAAAAAGCGGCTTTTTTCTTCAGAAAAAGGAGAAACTGTGCGTGTTCCAAAAGCAATAAAGCCATTGTTTGACGAGGCGCAGAAAACCGTTGGAGACTATTTTATGAATCTCCGGTTTGCTCCATCCCAAGGAACGATTGAAGTAGGGGAAGAACGTTATGTCCTTGTACGTGCATCAGCCCTTTCTTATGATTTTCTTCACACCATCCAAAAATTATATAATGATAGAGGAGAAAAGGAAGCCTTTCTGATTGGCAAAAATTTTCTCTTCGATATTTCCCATGTATTGGGGATGAGTGATGCCAAAAATTTTCACAATAAGATGCATCTGACAAATCCTATAGCCAAGTTATCGGCAGGTCCCGTGCACTTTGCTTATTCCGGTTGGGCTTTTGTGGAGATTTTGGAAGATAGTCTGCCAAGTCCCGACAACAAATTCTTTTTGCATTACAAACACCCCTATTCGTTCGAGGCAGATTCCTGGATCAAAGCAGGTAAAAAATCAGCATCTCCGGTATGCATTATGAATTCAGGCTATTCTTCGGGTTGGTGTGAAGAAAGTTTTGGTATCCATCTCACAGCAGTGGAAGTATCCTGCCGGGCTTGCGGTGACGAATCTTGTTCATTCATTATGGCTCCTCCAGATGAGATTAATAATCATCTCAGAAGATATGAAACCGGAAAATTAATGGAAGTTGGGAGGAAGAAAACATCCTATTATGTTCCAACGTTTTTTGAAAGGAAGAAGGTAGAAGAAGGATTAGAAAAAGCCAGGATTAAAGCGGAGGAGAGTGATCAGGCAAAATCCGACTTTTTAGCCAACATGTCTCATGAAATCCGGACTCCCATGAATACAATTCTTGGATATGCCGATTTAATGCTCCATGAATCCAATCCGAATACGCTTAAAGATTATTTACTAACGATCAAAAGGAGTGGAATCACCTTGCAAAGGCTCATAAATGATATTTTGGATCTTTCCAGAATAGAAGCGGGACAGCTCACAATCGAACCCGGGCCCTATTCTTTGAAAGCTTTTTTTCATTTTACTGAAAATACACTCAAAGGTTTTGCTTTGCAATCAAAAAGCAAAGTCAATTTCAGTTCGAAAATTGATAAAAAGTTGAGTGATTTCATTTCTACGGATGCGGTTCGGTTGCAGCAATTGATGGAGAATCTGTTAAACAATGCGATTAAATTTACTGAAAAAGGGAAGATTGAATATGGTGTAAAGCTGAAAGGAGCAGGAATGCTTGAGTTTTACGTGAGTGATACCGGTATCGGAATTCTAAAAAAGAATGAAGAGCGGATATTCGAAAAGTTCGGGCAAGCCGACTCGAGTATCACACGCCGATATGGAGGGAGTGGCTTGGGATTAACCATTTCTAAACGATTGGCCGAGTTGATGGGAGGAAATCTTTCCTTCAAGTCAATTCCGGGAAAAGGTTCTGTTTTTAGCTTTACCATCCCTTACAGTCCTTTGCCAGACCCTGAATTGAAAATAGAAATAAAAAAGAATCATCATGCTTTAGCAGCATCCAAGGTCGTACTCCTAGTAGAAGACCACTTAGTTAATCAACGTTTAACTCGTTTAATCCTTGAAAAAGCCGGATATCGTGTGATTGTTGCCTCCAATGGTCAGGAAGCCATTGATACCTTTCTGAAAACTGTTGGAATTGGATTCGTTTTAATGGATATGCAAATGCCTGTCCTCGACGGTTTAGAAGCTACTCGACAGATCAGAAAAGCAGAAAGCAAACGAAAAATGCCACGGACTCCCATTGTTGCAATGACAGCCCATGCGATGAAAGGAGATCAGGAAAAATGCCTTGAAGCTGGCTGTGATACCTATGTAAGTAAGCCATTTATGGTAGAAACCCTCCTGAATGCGTTAGGTTCCATTGCGGATCTTCACGTAAAGTGATTGCCATTCTGACACAGAGTAAGTAGTTATCCTGATTTTTACTGTAAAAATTAATACCTTTCAGTCAAAATCACATAATGTCGGTAGTCGATGTGTCGTTTGATAAATTTCGTCTTAAACGGGAAGATCTCCTGGCGCATCTGCTTTTCTGGGTAATTTATTTCACCTACCTGATTTGGGGCGGATATTATCAGAATCCATTTCCAACCGTTTTTCTGGACAGTTTTCTCTATTTGGTAATTACCGCAGGTCTGGTGTATATCAATATCCTATTTATGCTGCCTCCTTTTCTCTATAAAGGCAGAAACGCGGCTTACCTGGCCTATTTTATAGCTCTGGTTTTGGGAGGAAGTACATTAAAGTATTGGGTGGATACACTTGTTTTACCTGCAAATGAGCTCCAACAGTTTCCGGGGTTATATATCTATTTTAGCGGCTTTTTCAAAACAGCATTTGAGGTTGCTGCAATCTCTTCATTAAAAATCATTCAAGATCGCCTTTCTACCAAAGAAAATCTGCAAAGTGTCGAGAACAAACGGTTTGAAGCAGAACTTAAGTTTTTGAAGGCACAGATGAGTCCTCATTTCCTGTTCAATACACTCAACAACATTTACTTTTTAATTCGTAAAGATCCTTCAAAAGCGTCCGATTCGGTATTAAAGCTTTCTGAAATTCTTCGGTTTCGACTTTACGGAACGAATGACTCAAAAATATTGCTTGAAGAGGAGATTAAATACATCCGAAATTATATAGAACTGGAACTTTTGCGATACGAAGGAAGATTGACAGTCGATTTGATTGTTGACGGAGGAGAAATTCCTTTTCTTGTTGAACCCTTCTTTTTCCTTGATTTTGTGGAAAATGCTTTCAAACACAACAGTATCCTCACAGATACAAAAGGTTGGATTAAAATAAAATTTGTGATTTCTAAGGCGAGGGTAGAATTCTTGATAACTAATTCTTGTGAAACACCAGATGAAGAAGAAGAGCGGAGACCAGGTAAAAAAGGTGGTATAGGTATGCCCAATATCCGTCAACGGCTTCAAATTTTGTACCCTGATAAACATGAACTAAAAATTGAAAAAAGTCATACGATGTTCTCTGTTGCCCTTTCTATTTTTCCTTAATAACCGTTAAACAAAACACCATGAAAATTCAATGTATTGTTGTCGATGATGAGCCTTTAGCACGTGAAGGTATTGCTGATTATGTCAGACAGGTTGATTTTTTGGAGCTGGCCGGCACCTGTGCCAGTGCTATAGAAGCCAATAATATGCTTGGGTCGATTCAGGTGGATCTTATGTTTCTGGATATTGAGATGCCTAAACTGAGCGGGTTAGCCTTTGTCCAATCCTTGAGTAACCCTCCCATGATTGTGTTTTCCACAGCTTATCCGGATCACGCTCTTAAAGGATTTGAATTGGATGTATTGGACTATCTGGTTAAACCGGTATCCTTCGAACGCTTTTTGAAAGCTGCAAATAAGGCAAAAGAGCGATTTAAGCTTTCAGCCGGAACTCCTGAAGAAGGGGAGAAAGAAGGGGAGTATTTCTTTATCAAAACAGATAAAAAACTGCTAAAGATTAAATACAGTGACATTGAATTTATTGAGGGACTAAAGGATTATGTGAAAATTCACACTAAAAATGGGTTCAACCTGGCATTGGTTAACCTGAAAAACATTGAGTCGAAATTGCCGGAGAATAATTTTTTTAGGGTCCACAAGTCTTACATCATTTCACTTGACAAAATCACTTCGCTCGAAGGGAATTTTTTAACTCTTGGACAGCAAGAAATTCCAATAGGCAAAGAGTATAAAGAACGGTTTTATGAAAAATTGATAACTAAAAAAATTATCAGCCGATAATGGATTTGGGAGCTTCTTTGTATAGGTTTTAAACCGTTTGTTGGTATACGGTAAGATTGAGTTGGTATATTAACTTTTTGATTTGCTGTTTGAGGTAGTATTTTTATTCTAAGAGAAATAAGCAAGAATTCTTCTCTATTTGAATGGAAATTTTTTCATATTACAGATGATTCACATTGTTTCTTTGGGTTGTAGATTGGTTTAATACGTTAGCTTCAAGTCAGTAAAATCAAGGTTTCGGCTGTATTCAAGGTGCTCTGATTCATTGATTTATTTGTGTGAAAGCAACCAGGGTGCGCCTGGTTGCTTTTTTTATGCGTTGGTCTACCCATCTACCCGGTTTGTATACATTCCTTGCCCGGATCATTGTTTTTAAGGAAAATTGTACCAGACCACCTAATATACATAAGCAACTATGTTTACGCTTCTTCAGGTTTCAATCCACATGAATCAAATGAAAAACATAATACCCAAAGAGGAGCCAGCCTGCGTGCCCGGCTATTCTTTCTGCGAAGTGGATTTGATCCTGATTGGTTAATCGGATCTCGGTCCTTTTTAACAGTCTTTCATTGTCCGTTGCTTTTTAGTACCTTTAGTTATCTGGTATAAAGTGCAAATGGACTTCCTCACATGAAAAAGCGGGTATTTGTTATTTGGGGATTAGTTGCCTCGTCCTTGGTATTTTCTCAAACAGCCAGAGCGCAAGTTCGGAAGCATGCTGTCGGAGAAACCTATTACTCCCAATGCCTTAGTTTTGAAATTTCCAGACCATTAAAGGAGCTTGCCTCTGAAATCTCTCCAACAACTGATCATCGTATAGAAGGTGGTGAGGTGGATAGGCCTCGCAATTTTAAATTTAAAGGCAATTCCGCCGCATTTCAAGGCCCCGACCCTATCGCGCAAACAACGATGGGAACTGCCGCATTGAGTTCTCCGGGTGTGAACTGGACCGGGCAGAATAATGGAGGCGGGGGATATCCATTAGATCCTACAGGTGCTGCAGGTATTACAACCTACGTTCAAGCCGTTAATACTTCCTTTCGCGCTTTTGATAAATCGTCCGGATTGCCTTTGATGGGTGTACTTAGTCTGAATACGTTATGGCCTAATAGCACGAATGATGGCGATCCGGTTGTGTTGTATGATAAATATGCCGACCGTTGGTTCATTGAGCAATTTCAGATAAGAACTAATCCTCAGAAAATTCTGATCGCAATTTCCACGTCCAATGATCCTACAGGTACCTATTACAAATACACATTTGTACCGGATGGCAGTGATTCTCCAGATTATCCTAAATTTTCAATTTGGCCGGATGGTTATTATATGACAGCCAATTGGGGAAATAAGCAAAAGGTGACTGTATTTGACAGAAATAAAATGCTAGCGGGTAATGCTACAGCCGGTTTAATTACCCAAACTTTTCCGAGTGCGCTTCCCGAAGATATGCCTTCAAACCCTTTTTTCTCTCCCTTACCAGCAGATGCAGATGGTATGCTTCCCCCAGTAGGCACGCCAATTTCAATTTTTGCGTTTGAAGATGATAATTGGGGAGTACCTGCCGTTAAAGATCAGATTCATATCTTGAAGATGACAACAGATTGGGTTAACCCGACGAATACCACCCTGGTAGAGGATTCTGCAGGAGGTTCCCCTCTTGCAACCGCTCCTTTTAATTCATACTGGCCCAATTCGATGACGGAAATAAGTCAGCAAGGAACTTCTCAGGGGCTTGATGCGTTGGCAGGGGTATTTATGTTCAGGGCCCAATACAGACGGTGGACCTCATATAATAGTATGGTCCTCAATAATGTCGTTAACGTAAATACTGCAACGGGCCAGTCTGGAATACGTTGGTATGAGTTGAGGCAGGATATTGCCTCTGGGAAGTGGAGCATTTACCAGCAAGGAACGTATGCACCTGATGGGGAAAACAGATGGATGGCTAGTATGGCGATGGATGACAATGGGGCCATCGGAATGGCATACTCTATTGCAGGGGCAACGCATTATCCCGGAATTGCTTATACCGGCCGGGCAGCCTCAGATCCCTTGGGTGTCATGACTTTTACTGAGCAACAAGCGATTACTGGTGCAGCTGCTCAGGTAAATATAGACCGGTGGGGCGATTACAGCCATACGAGTTTAGACCCGGATGGATTGACATTCTGGCACACGGGAATGTGGGAGTCGGGTAACGGGCAGGAGACTCAAATATTTAATTTCGCCATTAACGGATCTGCAGGCATTTCTGAAAAGGGAAACACGGCAGCCACCTATGCTTGCTATTTCCTTAATGCACAAACCCTCATTGTAACAGCTAATCAGTTGTTTTTCGAAGAAGGAGTCGTGGTAGACTTATTTGCGATTAATGGAGAGCTTATCCGTTCGATGCCTGTAACTCCGGTTGGCGGTGCCTTTCAGTTATCACTTCCTATTAGCGGACTTGCCAGGGGAGCCTATCTGGTGAGAATTGGAAATCCTCATTTTCAAAAAATCCTTAAAACCGTGTTGAATTAGTTCATCTTTTCTGGCATAAAAAAAGTCCCTGCTGAGCAGCAGGGACTTTTTTATGTGAATTCAGTTAATTATTTTGTTTGTTGTTCAGCAGGCTCCTTCGGGTTTGGAAGGAGTACTTTGCGGCTGAGCTTAAACTTACCTGTTTTAGGGTCAACACCAATCAGTTTAACTTTGATCAGATCGCCTTCCTTCACAATTCCATCAAGGCTGTCCAGGCGGCGGTGTTCCACTTCAGAGATGTGAAGCAGTCCATCTTTGCCAGGCATAAACTCAACAAAAGCACCGAAGTTAAGAATGGATTTTACTTTTCCTTCATACACTTCACCTACTTCCGGAACGGCAACAATATTTCTAATCCGTTTAAGGGCTGCTTCTACTGCTTCCTGATTGTCTCCGGCAATATCCACATATCCCATTTCATTCTTCTCTTCAATCACAATGGTTGTTCCAGTTTCACGCTGCATCTCTTGAATAATCTTTCCTCCAGGTCCGATAATCGCTCCGATAAATTCTTTCGGCACGGTAATCTGAACCAGTCGTGGTGCATGAGGTTTGTAGTCAGTACGGGGTTTCTCCAGTGTTTTGTTGATTTCATTCAGAATGTGCAAACGACCGGCTTTTGCCTGCTCCAGGGCCTGAACCATCACTTCATATGGTAAACCATCTACTTTCAGGTCCATCTGACAAGCAGTGATTCCGTCTTTGGTTCCACATACTTTAAAGTCCATATCACCCAGGTGATCTTCGTCGCCAAGAATATCGCTCAATACGGCGAATTTGCCTTTTGCAGTGATCAGACCCATTGCAATGCCTGTAACGGGTTTCCGAATTTGCACGCCGGCATCCATCAGAGCAAGAGTCCCAGCGCAAACAGTAGCCATGGAAGAGGAACCGTTTGATTCAAGAATATCAGACACAACACGCACGGTGTAAGGGCAGTCAGTCGGGAATACTTGTTTCAGAGCTCTCAGAGCCAGGTTTCCGTGTCCTACTTCCCGTCGGCCAACACCCCGGTTGGGGCGTGCTTCACCTGTAGAGAAAGCAGGGAAATTATAATGCAAATAGAAACGTTGCTCTCCGGAAATAACCGCGCCGTCAATTTTCAACTGATCGAGTTTGGTTCCGAGGGTAACAGAAGTTAGGGATTGAGTCTCTCCGCGTGTGAAGATTGCAGATCCATGCGCGCAAGGAAGGTAATCTACTTCACTCCAGATGGGGCGGATGTCAGCTGTACCACGTCCGTCCAGACGTTTCTTTTCGTCTAGTATCAGGTTTCGCACAGCATGGTATTCCACATCGTGGTAGTATTTCTTGATCAGAGAAGATTTTGCAGCACGTTCATCTTCAGGGAAGGTAGCCAGATAATCGCTCAGCACTTTACCAAAAGCTTCGCTGCGGGCATGCTTGTCCTTATCTCCGGTTTTTGCTACTGCATATGCTTTGTCATACGTGTCTTTGTATACTTTCTCCTTGAGTTCAGCATCGTTGTTCTCGTGGGAGTATTCCCGTTTTTTAACAGGAGCATTGGCCTGTTTGGCAAATTCAACAATGTTACGAATCTGGTTCCGGATAGCCTCGTGCGCAAATTTAATTGCAGCAACCATATCCTGTTCGGATATCTCTTTCATTTCGCCTTCCACCATGGTAATGTCTTTTTCACTGGCGGCAACCATCATATCGAGGTCTGAATTAACCATTTCAGCAAACCCGGGATTGATCACAAATTTACCGTCTATGCGACCAACACGAACTTCAGAAATAGGTCCGTTGAAAGGAATGTCGGAAAGTGCGATGGCTGTAGCGGCTGCAAGGCAGGCATAAGCATCGGGTTGGGTATTTTTATCGGCAGAGATCAGGGAAATCATCACCTGAACATCAGCGTGAAAATCGTCAGGGAAGAGTGGGCGCAGGGCACGGTCGACCAGACGGCTGGTTAAAATTTCATTTTCAGACAAGCGGGCTTCTCTTTTGAAAAAGCCTCCCGGAAATTTACCTGCAGCGGCAAATTTTTCCTGGTAATCTACAGAAAGCGGTAGGAAATCAACTCCTTCTTTAGCATCCTTATTGGCCACCACAGTTGCAAGCAGCATGGTATTCCCTATTTTTACGACTACAGAGCCATTGGCCTGTTTAGCCAGCTTTCCTGTTTCCAGGGTAACCATTCTCCCGTCTCCGAGATCAAATGTTTTGGTAATTCCGATTTTTGACATGTTTTCTTTTTTTGTTTTCGTTTTCCTCTTTTTATTGCCTCTTTATACTGACCTCTTTACCAAAAACCCATTCAGCATCTGAATACATTTACGGCCTGCGCCATTTTTGCTGCTTTGGGGATGTTTGGTTGATGCTGGCTCCTAGACTATTCGTTTTCGGGTACCAGCGGTATATAAACAGAAAAGCATCCCGGGAAAAGTTTAGGGATGCTTTTAGTATTCACTTACATGAATTATTTCCGGAGATCAAGGGTCTTGATGATTGCCCGGTATCTCGCAATGTCATTCTTTTTCAGGTAATCCAACAAACTTTTCCGTTTTCCTACCAGGTTAATCAAAGAACGCTGTGTATTC
>Ga0206975_1144_pt1 | contig 18028 bp, 27 predicted proteins | sample Alteio_BWOrgHeat_81_FD_152919 | JGI IMG/M metagenome (GOLD analysis project Ga0206975, IMG submission 152919) | Enriched cells from forest soil in Barre Woods Harvard Forest LTER site, Petersham, Massachusetts, United States -... | ecosystem: Environmental > Terrestrial > Soil > Temperate forest >... | reverse complement strand
GTGCTATTTTGTTTACCCTTGCCACCTATGCCTTTTTTGGTAAGAAAAGGGCTCTTGTGACTTCCCAGAACCTAAATAACCATTCTTCAATTGATCATAGAGAAGTACTTCCTGAAATAAAAAAAATTTACGTATCCATTGAGGGAGAAGTCGCAAAACCTGGTACCTATGAGTTAGTCCCACAAGCGACGATGCAGGAGATTTTTGCTCTTGCAAACCCTTTACCGCAAGCCGATATCACACAATTCAACTTAAAAAGAAAATTGAAAGACGGTCAAAAAATTCATGTATATGAAAAACAATGGATATCCATTCAAGTCAGCGGTGCAGTAGAAAATGCAGGCACTTTTCGTGTATTGAGTGGGACCCGCATCTGTGATTTATTGGATCAACTTCAGCTACAACCAGAAGCTGATCGGGCAGCTCTTAAGAAAAAGAAGAAACTTCTTAAGAACGGGGACACAATTAAGATCGCAAGAAAAAAGAAGCCAACTCATCGAAAAGTTGTTGTGAACAGGTTGTAGGCTAACTTTTTGATTTTTTCTGTTTTTGTTGTTGTAAATAATTGCTCATTTTTGTTAGCCTGTCTGTTTTAGCAATTCTATCGATTGCTGAGCATTCAAAATGCTTTGTCTCCACTGGTAAGAACGTGCTTCGTGCGTACCTTGCCACAAGTGATAAGGCCGCAGATGGTATTAGATAAGCAAGTACTACTTGCTGAAAGACAAACAATTATTTGATTTACTTATTTTTGAATAAGGATAAAACAATATGGCGCTGGCGAATAATAAAACGCTGACATTGATGGGTAAAAAGCGCGGAATGATGCAAATCTTTGACGAAAAGGGAAATGTCATTGTTTGTACAGTAATTGAAGCGCAGCCTAATGTGGTGACGCAAGTCAAAACAAAAGAAATAGACGGTTACACCGCTATTCAATTAGGTTTTGATGAAGTCAAAGGTAAGTCTCAGTACACGATTGAAAAAAGAACACCTAAACCTCAATTGGGCTTATTTAAAAAAGCGGGCGTAACTCCTCGTCGCCATTTGCTCGAATCTAAAGTAGACGACCCAGAATCTTTTTCTGTAGGTCAAGAATTTGGTGTCGACCTTTTTAATGAAATCGATTTTGTTGATGCTGCAGCGATTTCCAAAGGAAAAGGATACCAGGGCACGATGAGAAGACACAATTTTAAAGGTGGACCTGCTTCTCACGGTTCAAGTTTTCATCGACATGGAGGTTCTACAGGAATGCGTTCTACTCCAGGTCGTTGCTTGCCAGGAGGAAAAAAAGCGGGACATATGGGAAATGAAAGAGTCACTGTTCAGAATTTGGAAGTGGTCAAAATTGATGCTAGCAACCATGTCATTCTCGTAAAGGGACAAGTGCCTGGTCCTCGCAATGGATTGGTTTACCTATCCAGAGCTGAGAAAAAAAGAGAAAAGAAACGACAAAAGTAAATTTTGTGGAGTGAATTGTGGGTACAGTAAAAAAATATAGTTTAGCTGGCGTAGAAGTAGGAGATGTGTCTATTTCTGAAGCCTTGGTGAACGCGGAAGCAAATAGCCAGATGGTGAAAGATTATATCGTCGCATTGCGCGCAAATGCAAGACAATGGTCCGCAAATACAAAGACTCGAGCGGAAGTTAGGCATACGACGAAAAAACCACATCCTCAAAAAGGGCAAGGACGTGCGCGTCATGGTTCTCTGGTAGGTCCTCAATATCGAGGTGGAGGACGGGTATTTACTCCTAAACCAAAGTTTGATCAGCATGTCAAGATCAATCAAAAAGAAAGAAAAGCAGCTATTCGATTTTTAATCGCCGAAAAATTAAGAGAAAATCGTATTTGGTTGCTCGAAAATATGGAAATGGAAGCGCCGAAAACGAAAATTGTTGCCGATCTTCTCAAAACATTAGGAATTGAGAAAAGAGTATTGTTTTTAGGAGAAAGCTCTTTCGTTAGCATCGAAACAGAAGGCAATACGCATCGAGTAAGTGTAAGTAGCGACAAGCATGAACATTTTGTGAAAAGTAGCCGCAATCTACCAAAATCTCATTTCAAACTGGCTTCAAATATCAGCGGATATGATGTTTTAATAGCACAAGATCTTGTAGTTACCGAATCGGCTCTGCATGAACTAAGTGAATGGTTAAGCTAAAGGAATTAAGTTATGACCCAAATCAAAAAAGCCTATCAAGTTATTAAACATCAATATGTGACTGAAAAGGCTATGGTATTGCAAGGACTAGAAAACGCCGAAAGCAATCCCTCTCTTAAAAAATGCAAATCTCCAAAAGCTGTATTTGTGGTAGATCCTCATGCAAATAAATATGAGATTGCACAAGCAATTGAGGAAATTTACAGGGATAAAGGAATAAAAGTAGTCGGTGTAAATACCATCACTGTCGGACCAAAAGCGACAAGAATGCGCGGGAGAACGGGTTTCAGAAGTGGTTTTAAAAAAGCAATTGTTACTTTTCGCCCTGGCGACAAGCTGGATAATATATAAGAGGAATTAGACATGGAGATGTTCAAAAAATATCGTCCCATTACACCGGGAACTCGCCAGTTAGTATTGCTTACTCATCAGCAATTGACTCGTGTAAAAAAACAATCTGCAGCTGGTGTAGAAAAAGAGTCCAGAGCTACTGTAAAGCCGACAAAATCTCTCCTTCTTCCTAAAAAGAGAACGAATGGTCGAAATAATAATGGCCATATTACTTGTCGACATAAAGGAGGGGGACATAAACAACATTACAGAATTGTTGATTTCAAAAGAGACAAAGAAAATATTCCCGCTCGCGTGGCTTCCATTGAATACGACCCCAACCGAACGGCCTATATTGCCCTTTTGAATTATGCGGATGGAGAAAAACGATACATTTTGGCACCGCAAGGATTAAAAGCCGGAGATCAAATACAAACGAGCGATCAACCTCCTTTTCACGTTGGTTGTTGTATGAAACTGAAGTACATGCCTCTTGGTTCTACAATTCATGCGATAGAGCTTCAGCCAGGTCGAGGAGCAAAAATGGTTCGTTCTGCTGGTCTTTCTGCGCAGCTAATGGCAAGAAGTGCTGGATATGCAACCATAAGAATGCCTTCTAATGAAGTGAGAATGATCAACGAAAATTGTCGAGCGACTTTTGGAGCTGTTTCGAATCCGGAAAGAAATTTGCGTTCTGAAGGAAAAGCAGGTCGGATGCGTTGGAAAGGGATTCGGCCTACAGTCCGAGGTACAGCAATGAATCCAGTTGACCACCCTCATGGAGGTGGTGAAGGTAAGCATAGAGGAAATATTCCTCAAACTCCATGGGGAATGTATACTAAAGGATTTATTACGAGATCAAAGAAAAAGTCCAACAAGATGATTGTAAAAAGTCGAAGGAAAAAGTAGGTATGCCAAGATCCCTTAAAAAAGGTCCTTTTGTTGCTCATCATTTACGAAAAAAAGTAGATGTTCAGAATGCAGAGGGGAGTAAAAAACCTATCAAAACATGGTCTAGAGGTTCAATGATTACTCCTGATATGGTGGGTCATACATTTGAAGTTCACAATGGTCGAAAACATCTCGCAGTTTTTGTTACTGAGAATATGGTTGGCCATCGTTTAGGAGAGTTTTCTCCTACGCGGACGTTTAAAGGTCACATGAATAAGAAATAAAGGTCGCACAATGAATTATGCTCAAGCCAAAACTAAATACGTGCGAATTAGTCCCCGCAAAGCTCGTTTAGCAGCAGGACTTATTCGAGGACTTTCTGTTTCAGATGCTTCTATGCAATTGAAATTTTGCAATTTAAAAGCGGGACGATTGCTTAGTAAAACGCTCAATAGTGCGGTAGCAAATGCAGAGACACAATTAGAAGTGAGAAGAGAAGATCTTACAGTCGTTGATGTTCGAGTAGATGCAGGTCCTACGATGAAAAGATCAAAATCAAAAAATCGTGGGGGACAACACCCAATTATGAAAAGGACAAGTCACTTCACTATAGTTGTAAGTGATCAGTAAGGAGATCGACAATGGGACAAAAAGTAAACCCTACCAGCTTTCGGTTGGTACGCAATAAACGTTGGCGTTCTAAGTGGTATGCTAATAAAAACGAATTTGGTGACATGCTGATTGAAGATCAAGTGATTCGCTCTTATTTAGAGAAAAAATTAGCAGTTGCTGGAGTTTCTTCCATTCGAATCAATAGAATGAGTGGAAAAATAGAAGTGACAATTGTGAGTGCTCGACCAGGACTTGTGATTGGTAAGAAGGGCGCCGAAATTGAAGTGTTAAAGAAAGAGCTGTCAGCGATGACGAAAAAAGAAGTGTGGGTGGCAGTAGAAGAAATTAAACGACCAGACACTGATGCAAAAGTCGTTGCCGATGGGATTGCAAAGCAAATTGAAAGGCGCATTCCCTTTAGACGGGCAATGAAAAAAGCAATGCAATCTGCAATGGATGCCGGAGCACATGGTGTTAAAGTACAGGTAGCAGGTCGAATTGGAGGAGCAGAAATAGCTCGAACAGAGTGGTACAAAGAAGGAAGTATTCCTCTTCATACCTTACGTACCGATATTGACTATGCCCCTAGTTGTGCTCGAACTCCTTATGGATGTATTGGAGTCAAAGTATGGATTAACCGCGGTGAAGATAATCTGGTGAAAAAGGAGGGTTAATATATGACTTTGATGCCAAAGAGAACTAAATATCGGAAGATGCAGAAAGGGCAATTTGCAGGATTAAGCAAAGCTGGCAATTTTGTTCATTTCGGTGAGTTTGGAATTCAAGTCTTGGAAAGAGGTTGGATTACCAATAAACAGCTAGAAGCAGGCCGGGTTGCTATTAACCGTTTCTTACAGCGTAAAGGGAAATTGTGGATTCCGGGTTTTCCAGATAAACCAGTCACAAAGAAACCCGCAGAAGTTCGGATGGGGAAAGGAAAAGGGGCTGTCGATCATTATGTATGGGTCGTTCGTCCTGGACGAATTGTATTCGAAATAGCAAATGTTCCTAAGGAAATGGCGCAAAATGCATTGCGACGGGCTGCAGCTAAATTGGGATTGAAGACTCGTTTTGTTGAACGGGTAGAGCAGGTATAAAAATATGTATAAAGCAAAAGATTTGAGAGATCAGAGCGTTGATGAGCTTGAAGCAATATATGAAGATGCGTGCAAAACTCTTTTTATTCTTGTCAATCAAGCCAAGGCAGTAAAAAAAGTCGAAAAACCACACGAAATTAAAAATACTCGTAAGGACATTGCACGGATATTAACTGTCTTGAGCGAAAAAAAGAGAGCCGCAAATTCATAAAAAGGGATGATCATGGAAGAAAAAGTAAAAGAAAATCGAAAGGTTAAAAAAGGGATTGTTGTTTCTAATAAAATGGAAAAAACAGTCGTTGTAAAAGTAAAGAGCACCATGCGTCATCCAAAATATGGAAAAGTCATCTCTCGTGCGAAAAAATTTTATGCACACAATGATGCAGAACCATTGCAAATTGGAGATGAGGTAAAAATTATTGAAACTAGACCTTTGTCAAAACTCAAGCGATGGCGTGTAGTGACAGAGAAATAATATAGAAGAGAAATAGCGTAGAATAGGTAGGTCATGATTCAACAGGAAACAAAGCTAAAAGTAACAGACAATTCGGGTGCCAAAGAGATAAAGTGCGTTAAGGTGCTTGGCGGGACTAGACGAAGATCTGCAGATGTAGGTGATGAAATCATTGCTTCGGTGCAAGAAGCTATTCCGGAATCGCCTGTAAAAAAAGGGGATGTGGTAAGAGCAGTGATTGTGAGAACTAAAGCAGAAATCAAAAGAGATGATGGGTCTTGTCTTTTTTTCGACGACAATGCAGCTGTATTAATCGATGAAAAAAAAACCCCGAAAGGAACCCGCGTATTTGGGCCTATTGCTCGTGAGCTTCGCGATCGTGATTTTCTAAAAATATGCTCACTTGCTCCAGAAGTAATTTAGTCATGTGAGGCATGAAATGAACAAAAAAGAAGAAATGCAAACTCAGCGGTCAAAAAAGATACGAAGGGGAGACAGAGTCATTGCAATTGCTGGAAATCATAAAGGCTCTTCAGGCACTGTACTACTAGTACAAGGACAACGAGTCGTTGTACAAGGTGTAAATATGAAGAGTCGGACCCTAAAAAAATCGCAGGAAAATCCGAATGGGAAGATTTTCAAAATAGAAAGTCCCATTCATGTATCAAATGTAAAGGTCGTTGTCGATGACAATGTACCTATTAAGTTAAAAGTGAGTACTGTGGAACGAGGAGAGCGTCAATTTGTGTATGGAAAAAATGGCGAACAAATCGTATATCGTTCAGTAAAAAAGCCTAAGTGAGTGAAACCCTAAGTGAGTAGAACAATGTCAATAATGTCTAGGTTAAAAAAAAGATATCAGACAGAAATTACGCAGGATTTACAAAAGAAGTTTAATTATGAAAATCCCATGAAAATCCCTGCTCCAAAAAAAGTTGTGATCAACATGGGGATCGCTGAGGCATCGAAAGATAAAAATTCGATTCAAGATTGCGTGCGGGAAATGACCATGTTGTCTGGTCAAAAGCCAATTATTATTAAGGCAAAAAAAGCGATTTCGAATTTTAAACTTCGCGAGAATCAACCAATAGGAATCAAAGTGACTTTGCGAGGAAAGAGAATGTATGATTTTATCGACCGGTTTGTGAATATCGTATGTCCTCGTATACGAGATTTTCGCGGATTTCCTTCAAAATGCGATGGACGGGGAAATTTTTCCCTAGGGATTGATGATCAACAAGTATTTCCAGAAATTAACTTAGATTTAGTGAAAAGAACACAAGGAATGCATATTACTTTCGTGACAAGTGCCTCCTCTGATGAAGAATGTGTAGAACTTTTGCGATTATTAGGCGTTCCTTTTAAAAACTTACCGGTTTCGGTAGCAGCTTAAGGAGAAGAAATCATGGCAGTGAATGACCAAATAGCCGATTTTCTCACAAGAATCAGAAATTCTCTCAAGTCGCAGCATCGATTTGTCGATATTGATTGGAGCAAAATGAAGCAAAATATTGCTGAAATTTTGAAAAACCACGGCTTGATCGAAAATTTTTTAGTAAAAGTAGACGAAAAAAAGCGGGGAACAATTCGCATATTTTTGAAATATTCTCATGGCCGTCGACCTGTAATTCAAGGATTAAAGCGAATTTCAAAACCCGGTCTTCGTCGTTATGTAGGGCATGAAGACATTCCTAAGTTTTTTGGAAATATGGGTTTGTCTATTGTCTCCACATCGCAAGGCGTAATGCCTGGTAAAGAAGCTAGCCAAAAAGGAATTGGCGGTGAATTATTATGTTTGATTTGGTAATACCCTAAATTTTGGGTTAAACAGGAGAATTAGAGTCATGTCTCGTATAGGGAAATTACCCGTTCCCCTTCCAAAGGGTGTAGAAGTAAAAATTGTAGAAAATCAAATTATTGTAAAAGGTCCTAAAGGAACTCTACAACAAACCATTATTCCAGGCATTCAAGTGAGAGTGGAAAATGAGCAGGTTGTTATTTCTTTACAAGATCCTGAATCCAATTTAGGACGTTTTCATGGGCTTTATCGCTCTCTGATCAATAATATGGTCATTGGAACTACTAAAGGTTTTGAAGAAAAACTTGAAATGATTGGGGTAGGGTATCGAGCCGCTGTGCAAGGCGATCAATTAGATTTGCAAATAGGTCGCTCTCATCCGACTAAGAGGACAATACCACAAGGTCTCACTGTTAAGGTGGAAAAGAACACTCTTATTCAAATTACGGGATTTGACAAACATCTTGTAGGTCAATTTGCAGCCGATATCCGAAGCATGCGACCGCCTGAAAATTACTCTGACCAAAAAGGGATTCGTTATTCAGGAGAGCGTGTTCGCAAAAAGGCTGGAAAGGCCGCCTCCGCTAAGAAGTAATACAAGAGGAAACAGAATATGGTTAATCAAGAAAATAGAAGACAGCAATTGCGAACAAAAAGAACATTTCGTGTGCGTAAACACCTTCGTGGTTCTAGCACAAAACCTCGTTTGTGCGTTGTAAAGAGCAATTGTCATATTCAAGTTCAACTCATTGATGATGAGTCTGCTACGACTTTAGGAAGCACGGCTACTTTTGCAAAAGAGTTCCGTCAAACTGAGTTCAACAAAAAAAATAAAGCATCTGCTCGCAAACTTGGCGAACGCATTGCGGCAATAGCGATTGAGAAAAATATTAAAGAGATTGTTTTTGATCGAGGACCATTTAAATACCACGGTATTTTAGCGGAATTAGCCGATGCGGCTCGAGCTGGTGGACTTCAATTTTAAAAGGAAAAGGTAGGATCATGGCCAAACATGGTGACTCTCCAAAAAAAGAGAAAAAAGAAAGAGTAGAAAGCGATTTATCGGAAAAGGTTCTTTGCATCAATCGTTGTTGTAAGGTAGTTAAGGGAGGGCGTAAGTTTAGCTTTTCTGCATTGATTCTAGTGGGAGATGGAAAAGGTCGAGTAGGTTATGGCTTTGCTAAAGCAAATGAGCTAACAGATGCAATCCGAAAAGGGGGAGAATCTGCTCGAAAACGGCTGATTCGATGTGCACAAGAAGGGACTACAATTCCACATGAAATTATTGTTCATTTTGATGGTGCGACTATACTCCTAAAACCAGCTCCTGCGGGATCTGGAATTGTTGCTGGTTCTAAAATAAGGGATGTTCTAAAATTCGCTGGCTATCAAGACGTCATGGCAAAGAGTCTAGGAGCGAATAATCCAATTAATCAAGTAAAGGCAACTTTTGAGGCAATCGAAAAATTGTCTGCCCGCAGTGAAATAAAACAAAAAAGAGGAATAGGCGGTGAGTGACATGGTGACTTTACATTCTTTAAAAAATACATCCAAACCAGCTAAAGCTCGAAAAAGAGTAGGAAGAGGAATTGGGTCAAAAACAGGCAAAACTTGTGGGCGAGGAGAAAAAGGAGCTGGCTCTCGTGCAGGTTCCAAACTTCGTTTAGGAAAAGAAGGTGGAAATGTCCCTTTATTTATGAAAGTTCCTTTGCGTGGATTTAGCAATTTCCGATTCCGAAGAGAATATGACATTATCAATTTAGATCAGATTAACAACGCTTTTCAAGATGGTGAAACAGTCGATATTTCTTCTATGAGAAAGAAAGGATTATTATCCGGCCCAACGCATGGAGTAAAAATTTTGGGAAATGGTGATCTTACAAAAAATGTAACATGTAATGTACAGGCTTTATCTAACACAGCTAGAGAAAAATTGACTCGGGCTAAAATTCATTTTACGATAAGTCCCGCGAACAATAACCCCTAATGTATTGAAGTATAGAAATGCTAAAAGAACTCACACGCGTTTTTCAAATACCCGAGTTAAAATCGAAGATTTATTTGACTATTTTGCTTCTTGCTGTATGTCGAATTGGAAGTTTTATTCCTGTGCCTGGAATCAATGGAGAAGCAGCTGTTAGTTTTTTTAGACACGCAACGGGAGGAGCTCAAAACCTTTTTCAAATGGTAGATATCTTCTCGGGTGGTGCTTTTTCGCAAATGACCGTAATCGCTCTTGGCGTGACCCCTTATATTTCTGCTTCTATTATTATGCAGTTGTTAGTTGCTTTGATGCCAAGTCTACAACGAGAAGTTCGAGAAAGCGGAGATATTGGGAAAAGGAAGATCAATCGCTGGACCAGATATATGACAATTCTCCTCTCGTTTTTGCAGTCTGCACTATTTGCTAAGTATGCATTGCAAATGAATCTCTCGAGACCTGGGATTGTCGCAGGAGAATTTCTTGATATTACTTTATTTGGGCTTCCTTGGTTGTTTTATTTGATGACGATCATGACCATGACCACGGGGACTATGTTTCTTATGTGGGTAGGAGAACAGATCACAGAAAAAGGGATCGGCAATGGAATAAGTCTCATCATCTGTTTAGGAATTTTATCTCAAATTCCCACAGCCTTTGGACTGATCTTCCAACAATTAAATTTGAGTTCACAAGAACCTGGTCAAATGAATTTTTCATCTATTCTCGTATTATTTGCTGTTTTTGTTGCTGTAGCAATTGCGACAATTCTCGTTATACAAGGGCATCGACGTATCCCTTTACAGCATGCAAGAAGAGTCGTTGGACGAAAAGAGATACAAGGTGGCACTTCTTACATCCCTCTTAAAATTAATTATGCAGGAGTCATTCCTGTGATTTTTGCATCTTCACTTCTGATGTTTCCTGCGACGATTGGAACTTTTATTGGAAGAGGGAATTGGATAGGTGAAATTACAAATTGGCTTTCTCCTGGAAGTTTTCTTTATATACTTCTATTCGTTGTGCTTATTATATTTTTTACCTATTTTTGGACTGCGACGCAGTTTAGGCCTGATCAAATCGCATCTGACATGAAAAAAAATGGTGCCTTTATCCCAGGAATTCGACAAGGTAAGCCGACACAAGATTATTTAGAAAGCACAATGAATCGAGTCACTTTATTAGGAGCTGTTTTTTTGGCTCTTATTGCTATCTTGCCAACAATGGTCAGCCACTTCCTCGGAATATCGCAAACAATTAGTTATTTTTTTGGTGGAACCGCGTTATTAATTTTGGTTGGTGTAGTATTAGATACAATGAAGCAAATAGAATCTCATCTTTTAATGAAAAAATATGATGGTTTTATGACTAAAGGTCGTATTAGAGGGCGGTAGCTATACCGATGGATTCCGAAGTAAAGTTAATCTTTTAAGATTCACCTTCGGTATAATAGCTAAGGATTCTTTTTGCAATAAAGGGGAAAAATTTTATAATACATACCTGAGTTTGGACTTTTTGGCCATTGGACAATGGAAGACTTCGACGAGATGTATTCAATTTCGACAGCTTTCACTTAGATCCAAAAGATAAGAAAATCAAAATTCAGGTTATTAAGATCATTTTGAAATATGAGGAGAAAATTCGATGCCTAGAGTTATTGGTATAGATATACCGGACAACAAAAGGTTAGAGATAAGTTTGACATATTTGTATGGAATTGGGCGACATTTAGCGCAACAAATCATTGCAAGATTAGGATTAAATCCAAATATGAAAGCAAATCAACTGACACAAGATGATATTGCTCGTATCAACGGGCTCTTGCAATCTGAATACATTGTAGAAGGAGATCTACGTCGTCAAATTCAGAATAACATCAAACGCTTGATAGGCATTCAAGCTTACCGTGGAACGCGGCATCGTCTTAGTTTGCCAGTTCGAGGCCAGAGAACCAGAACAAATGCACGGATTCGCAAGGGACGTCGTAAGACAGTAGCAAATAAGAAGAAATAATGTGTAAATAAGGAGCCTATCACTTGAACAAGCAAATGACTAATACAAAAAAACCTGTCAAAACGAAAAAAAGAGAAATGCAATCGGTTCCCTCAGCGATTGCTCGTATAAAAGCAACATTTAATAATACGATCATTGCTATTACGGATCAATCAGGGAGAGTTATTGCATGGTCGTCTGCGGGGAAAGTAAATTTTTCTGGATCTCGAAAATCTTCTGCGTTTGCAGCGACAGTTGCCGCACAAGATGTGGGAAAAGCTGCAAAATCTAGGGGAGTTATAGACTTAGATGTCATTGTGCAGGGACCAGGAGCTGGCCGAGAATCTGCTATTCGTGCGCTACAAGGAGAAGGATTTACAATCAATTCCATCCGCGACGTTACTCCGGTTCCTCATAATGGATGTCGTGCGCCAAAGCGTAGACGAGTATAACGATTAAATCTTTTATTAATTATAGGAGCTGATTCATGTCGGTTAAGTATGGCAAATTTGAAATGCCGAATAGTATTATCATAGACGAGAAATCGAGCCGAGAAAATTTTTCTCGTTTTATCGCCGAACCTTTTGAAAAGGGATATGGTCATATTATTGGTAATTCATTTAGAAGAATAATGCTTACTTCCTTAGAAGCGCCGGGGATCATTTCTATTCGGATAGAAGGGATACCTCATGAATATACGGCGATAGAAGGCATTGTTGAGGATATGACGAATATTGTCCTTAATTTTAAAGGAGCTCTTTTACGCAAATTGCCCATGGATGATACTCCTCATTCGCGTGAAACAAGAATTTTATCACAGGTTTTAGAGGTTACCCAAGAAGATCTTGATCAACATCATGGTCAATATGAAGTGACATTAGCAGATGTCATCCAAGATGGAATTTTTGACGTAGTCAATCCTTCCTTACATCTCTTTACAGTAACAAAACCGATGAAACGACAGATTGATCTGCGAGTTGCATTTGGCCGCGGATATGTTCCATCTGAGCGACATGTCGTGAGAGACAAATTAGCCGACGAAATTTTAATTGATGCCGCATTCTCTCCCGTACAACTCGTGAATTATTTTATTGAAAACACTAGAGTTGGGCAAGACACAGACTATGATAGGCTTCTCATCGATGTCACAACCGATGGGCGGATTTCACCTACTGATGCACTCAGTTTTGCTACACAAATTGGTCTTAAGCATCTTGAAGTCTTTAATCGAATTGCAGACTATACCCTTACTTTTGATGAAAAAGGGACTGCTGATGTAAGCGACGAAGATGAACTTATGGATAAACTTTCTCTCGGGGTTGATGAGATCGAACTTTCTGTTCGTTCTGCAAATTGTTTAAAGAGTGCTGATATAGCAACTCTTGCAGAACTAGCTTGTATTTCTGAGAGAAGAATGCTCGAATTTAGAAACTTTGGCAAAAAATCTCTTAATGAAATTAAAGCTAAACTTCATGAAATGGGTCTTTATCTCGGAATGGATTTGGGTCGATTTGGAATTACACCTGACAATGTGAAAGAGAAAATCCGAGTGTATCGAGAAGAAAAAAAGAAGAAAAAAGAATTATTAAAACTCGAAGAGTCTAAGTAATTAATGTAGGTATATAATATGAGACATTTAAAACAAACATGTAAACTGAATAGAACTGTAGCGCATCGTCGTTGCATGTTTGCCAATATGTTAAAATCTTTGGTCACGCATGATCGGATTGAAACCACAGTTCCTAAGGCAAAGGCACTCCGAAGATATGCGGATTCATTGGTTACTTTGGCAAAAAAAGGGACTTTAGCGGCAAAAAGACAGGCAATTGCTGAGTTAATGATTCAATTCAATCCTTTGTCTTCCAAAGAAAAACGGTTGGCAAAAGAAGGGAACACAGCGGCTTATAATGATGATCGCCTCGTAATGCAGAAATTATTTGGCAATTTGAGTAGTCGTTTTGCCAATCGCAACGGAGGATATACTCGAATTATTAAGAAAGGAGTCCGCGTTGGAGATAATGCAGAAATATGCATTATTGAATATCTGCCAGAATAATACCATTTGTATAGAAATTTTCTCAATTAATTAAAGATGTATAATGCCACTTCGTATTGCGATCAATGGTTTTGGGAGAATCGGAAGACTGGTTTGTCGGCTGATCTTACAAACGGAAGATATTGAGTTAGTAGCGATCAATGATATAGTTCCTGCAGACAATCTAGCCTATTTATTGAAGTATGATTCAACGCATGGACCATATCATGGGACTATTGAAGCAAAAGAAAAGTCACTTCTCATCGATGGTAAGCAAGTCCTTGTTTTTGTAGAAAAGGACCCTGCTTATTTGCCTTGGGGAGAACTTGCTGTTGATTACGTCGTTGAATCTACTGGGTTATTCACCTCTCGGGAAGGGGCGTATAAACATATTGAAGCAGGAGCAAAACGAGTGATCATCTCAGCTCCAGCAAAAGGGGACATCCATACCTTTGTCTTTGGAGTGAATGAAAAGAAGTTTAATCCAGAGATAGATTACGTTGTTTCTAATGCATCTTGTACAACCAATTGTTTGGCACCAATAATAAAAATTTTGCTAGACAATTTTGGCGTGGAAGAAGCATTGATGACGACGATTCATGCAATGACTTCTTCTCAACCTACAGTAGATGGTCATTCTAAAAAAGATTGGCGTGGAGGACGAGGGGCTGCACAAAATATCATTCCTTCTTCTACTGGTGCTTCTAATGCAGTAGTAGAATGTCTTCCCGAAATAAAAGGGAAGTTAAAAGGTATGGCCTTTCGAGTTCCTGTAGCTGATGTTTCGGTAGTTGATTTAACGGTTCGGTTACACAAATCTACAACCTACCAAGAAATTTGCAGAGTGATCAAAAAAGCATCTGAAGGTGATTTAAAAGGAATTGTTGGTTATACTGATGATCAAGTTGTTTCATCAGATTTTATTGGGAGTACTTATTCCGCCATTTTTGATGAAAAAGGGGGAATCGCATTAAACGAAAAATTTTTTAAGTTAATTGCATGGTACGACAATGAATGGGGATATGCTGCTCGTATTGTAGATTTGCTTCGTTGGATGCACAAATCGGAACTGCAAAAATAGGAAGGACTAGAAAGTGGATTTTACTCGAGAACCTATTATAGAAACCATAGTTACTCCGAAAGAAGGATATAAATTAGCCATTAGGAGTAGCAAAACTACAGAACAAGAAGAATATCTTGTAGAAGCTGTTGAAATTGTTTCCTTTGGCGAGGCCTTCTTTTTTCGCTCCTTAGAAAAACCTAAAGCCTTTTTGGTCCCTGTTTCAGACTATGAAGTAGTTGAAGTCAGAGAAGCTCGGATGGCTCTTAAGAGCGCAACAATCGAGCGAAATGTCAAAATCGCTGGTGGTAAAGAAAGTAAGGAAAGTCCATCTAAATCGACAAAAGAGACAAACAAAGAAGAAGAGGAAGAGTTTGAGACCCCAGCTGTACCAGGAGATTTGTCATCTCCGATAGAAGAAGTAAAAGGTGAAATTAAAGGTGATAAAAAGAGAGAAAAAAGACGGCATTCTCGTCGCAGACGAAGAGAAGATGAGAAAGAAGAAAAAGAGAATGCTTCTCCTGAAACAACTAAAACACCCCGCGAACAGGCTAAACAACCAAGCACGCCAGATCTTTTACCCAGCCCATCTGCTCTCTCCTCGCTTCTTCAACCACCCCCCACTCTCATTTCTGAAACAATCGGTCGATATCGTCAAAGTGAAGTATTTAAAGGAGCTTTTTTCTTAAGCGAAGAAGAGCAATATAAACCGCATGATAAAGTTCTTGATGTATTGAACGATGAGGAAACAGAAGAAGAGGGAGCCTCTGCTGCCGAAACCTTTTCTAATCTTCAAGAAAGTTCACCCGTCTCCGAAAACAGAGAGGATTCGTTAACCCCATCTATTTCAGAAGAAGAGGATCTCCCTTTCCTCTAAGCAGAGCCAAGTGCATTTGGAAAATATTCGAATGCGCTTCTCTAAATTACATTACGCAAACGATCTTAATCTCGATCTTGCCCCGTGCCCGTGCCCTTGCCCCTGCCCTATTGTTGTTGCTTTTGTGGTATGATCAACTCATATGGGTTTCCTTTTTGTTACCCATGTGACTTTCCTACCAAAACAATAGGGCACGGGCAAGGGCAGGGGCACGGGCACGGGGCAAGATCGAGATTAAGATCGTTTGCGTAAGGTGAGTAAATAAGGTACTAATTCCAAGAAGAAGAAAAGAGCTCATCATTTTGGAGGAAATTTTCCAAGAAATCACAAAGATATACATGATCGCGGCAGGCAATGATTTCTCGGCAAGAATGCATGGAAAGCTGAGCACATCCTAAATCAACAGTAGGGATTCCCGTTTTTGTCGATTGAATAGGACCTATTGTTGTTCCGCAAGGAATGTCGTTTCGACTGACAAAATGTTGAATGGGAATTTTTTTCTGAGAAGAAATCCGGTGTACGGGTAATGAGGAGTAAGCAGATGTTGCATACCGTTGCTGCGCATTGTGTTTCAAGACAATTCCTTGGCCTAGCAGAGGTTGGTGATTTGCATCATGTTTTTCTGGGTAGTTGGGATGTACAGCGTGTGCGAGATCCACAGACATGCAGAGAGATCGATTAAGCAAACAAAAGTAGTCTTCCCTTGTTCCTTCATAGCTTGAGACAATTCTTTCTACAATTTGATTGAAAAAAGGAGAAGAAGCTCCTTGGTAAGTATGGGACCCAATTTCTTCGTGATCCCAGCATATAATCATTTTGAGTTCATTGTCAAAAGGCTCAAGAGATTGGCTCAAAGCATAAATGGCCGCATGAATGCTGGCAAGGCTGTCAATGCGGTATCCTGCAATGAGAGAATGGTCATAGCCAAGTAATCGAGCATTTTCTAGAGGAAATAAAAATAAATCGTGGCTGACGAGATTTTTGAAATGAATTTTTTCTCGCAGAATTGTTTCTAGAAAAGAGTCATTTTCTAAAGAAGAATCAATAGCTGCTAGTGCATACAAATGTTCTTGTTTGTTGAGTTGAAGACCTTTTTCATTGACTTCTCGATCTAAATGGATAGCTAATTGAGGAATAATGACTGGATATTGATCTAAACAGACAATATGTTCATGCAGCACGTCGTTTCGATCCGTTATAAACACTCTTCCCGCGATCCCTAAATCCCGATTTAACCATGAATGCAGTAAAGGAGATCCATATACTTCCACTCCTAAGAGGAGTGCTCCTTGTTTTCTTATTTCAGGGATTGGTTTTAATTTTAAAGAAGGACTATCGGTATGGGAACCAATGAGGCGCATAGACCTAGGAATTTTCTTTGGGGTGATAAAGGCGCACAAAGAGGAACCATTTCGGGTGACAATATATCCGCGTCCTGGCTGTATGGCCCACTTTTCTTTTTCTGATAGAATTTCAAAACCTAATTCCACCAGATGATTACAAGAAAGGGAAACAGCCTGCCAAGCGGAGGGAGAATGATTTAAAAAGACCAATAGATTTTGGATAATTGCTGTGTGTTTCATTAGACCTCTTGCGTAATTACATTTTTTCGCTAAAAAGGACTTCGAACCTGAGTTTTGGGTTTCTAGCAAGAAGTCAAAAAAAAACCGCTTAGAGATCCTTTTGAGGAGGTTCTCTAAGCGGGTATCAATTGAATTTAGACAAGACTAGAAATCACGTCCAAATGTGAAATTTACAGCAAAAGAATGCCATTTATTTTCATTACGTGCACGATTGTTGCCACTCCAATAACTCTCTCCGCTATATCCGGAGTTTCTATGATGTCTTGATGCATTCCAATCTTGCCATTTTAAAGATAAACCGACTACCCATTCGTTGCAAAGTTCGTATTCACCACCTACAGTGAATAACCAACCTGTTGCATCGTGGGAAGATAGATTACGATGATCGAAGAAATCGAATCCATCTCCATGGCTTCTTTTTCCTCTAAAATCACCCCAATGGTATTCTAAATCTGCATAGAGATTCCAGCAAGCATCCCATGGGTTGTAGTTCAAATCTAAACCAACGAAAGGTCCGTACCAACGGGAAAGAAATGTTTGACGGCAACAATTGTTTCCTTCACCACTTCCTGGGCAAATATAGCCACCTGATTGGGAGAAATTAAATCCTTGGTTATCTACGCGCACAGTTTGTTGGTCATAAGCATAACCAATGACGGGCGCAAGAACAGTGGTGCAATCGCAAAAGTAGAATGGGTATCCAACAGCACCAGCTATACCGTAGACATATTTGTCATCAATAATACTTCTTCTGTCGTCAGAAAAGCCTAGTCTAAAATTACTATCTGGGGCGCTATAGCCATATCCAGATGGGGTAAAATAAGAACCGACATCGCGCTTAAAATTGCCGTCGACAATCCATCCCCAATAAGCACTTCCTCTTACGTAGAAATTACAGCCAATTGTACTTCTCGCCTGTACTCCAATTTGGAAAATATCGAGATCTTCAAATTTTGTGCTTGAGGATACGACTGGGTGGTTTGAGGGGAATTCATGTTTCCAAGTGATATCGTCACGACGATAGCCCGCCTCAAAGGTAAATAGGCCAGTATTCGCATTGGCATAGGAGGTTACTCCCACCAATAAAGTCATTAATAAGGTTTTCCATTTTCGCATATTTTTTCCTTCTTACGTTGAAGTTTACCTTAAGTTTTTT
>Ga0206975_1143_pt1 | contig 18029 bp, 14 predicted proteins | sample Alteio_BWOrgHeat_81_FD_152919 | JGI IMG/M metagenome (GOLD analysis project Ga0206975, IMG submission 152919) | Enriched cells from forest soil in Barre Woods Harvard Forest LTER site, Petersham, Massachusetts, United States -... | ecosystem: Environmental > Terrestrial > Soil > Temperate forest >... | reverse complement strand
GATATTGGATCACTGCCGATGTGTATGTGAAGCGTTCGGCAGAAATGAAGGGCACGTTACCACAAAGTAAAAGTGAGGCTGCCTTCATGGAGCAGCATCAAATTGAAGAAAATAAATTTGAAAATTACGATGGTGCCCGTGCCTTTTTTGATGAACAAGGATTTGAATTCGTGATGGAAGCGATACCTGATTATCAGAAGCTAAGTGTGATGCCACATCTGCTGAAAGTTCTGCCAGAAGAAGTCCGTAACAGCAAAGAGCCACCACCTAAAATACAAGCAACGTGGATGTTAAAGGCAAGTATTACAAAATGACTCCGTTCATTGAATTTTAGTCGAAAATCATTTTTTGATAATCTGATTCAACTGAATAGTCGAGGCAGATCTTGTTCAGAAAATTTTCCATCAGGCGGAAATTATAACGGCTTAGCATTTTAGGATGAGAAATAAACTGAACGAAATTACTCTCCAGAATAAGTTTGGAGTACATCTTGGCTCTTCGCATATTAAGCGTATCAAAGGTTGCTAATTCAACATCAAGATGTTGAAGAGTTGCAGCCACTTCTTTTTCTTCCGGAAGTGTATTTTGAACCGCACACAACCCGTCTCCTGAAGTTTCCCGTAGCTTTTCAGGAACCAGTTTGAGTAATACTCTGTCTTTTAAATTTTCGTAAACTCCTGGTGCTGGAATCGTTGAAATCGTAAATTCCCTAAAAGGTCCAGGTTCTGGTTGTATTACGTTTTCGTTAAAAGTATATGTTCCGGGAAGTACGAGCTCCGTCCTGAAATCGAAATCCTGAGCGCTTGAACGACAGTGAATGCCAGGAACTACTGTAAAATCGTATTTGATACCATATTCTTTAAAATACTCTAAAAAATCACAGATCGGCTGGATACTCCAGCCCCCTGCCCTATAGCCTTCAATCCGAAATTCCGGCCTAGCGGAATGGATCAATTCACTCAGGAACGTCATAGAATCCTGAAACATCTTCTTCCTATCTATTAAACTGAGGCTCTTGAACGAATAACGCGTTACATCACGCAGATCCCATTGGTTGAGATGAGGCAGATATTCGGCATCCAACCAATGCGGATGAAGGTGAGGAAATACATAATGTCCTTGTTTAACAATGTCTATAAGTTGAGTCTTTATCTCTTCCAGGTCATTTTCAGCTTGTCTGTTCCCATCCTCTGCAATTTCTCTCAATCTTAGCAGATAGGTTGTATCGACAAAGAAGATAAGCTTCAGCTTTTTATATCCGAAAATATCAAGTATTTTTTTCGTTGGTTCGATCAAACATTTCGAAACACTGCCACTTCTCTCTCCAAGATATAGTTCATAATCAAATGTGAATAGAATCTGTTTCATCTATTGAAAATATCGTTAATTGTAAAACATATTGGTTATCAGTCTATAAATTAACCTTATCAGGTAAATGAGTCTGACTCAAACTTCAAAGACAATGGTCGATCTATTTGTTCCTTTCCTGATCAATAATATCGCCTGCTAGGTGAATACCTCTCATTTTCTGATAAAGGCTGAGGACCGTATCGTAACAAAGGCACTTCAAGGGATTAATATCCTTTTTCCAAAGCACACCTTTTTCGAGCGTCGACCCAAACCTTGACTTAAATTGCTGAATACCAGCTAAGCGGGTTCCAACGACAGAACTCAGGCGCGCTCCTACAAAATCATAGCGCTTCACACCTTCAGCCTGCATGCGGCAAATCAGTTCCCAATGAAGGTAATTTACAGCTCCATTAACGGTCATTTCATCGGCTGAAGATCCAAACACATACCAGGCGGCATAACTTCCGTATGGCATAAGCAAAGCTCCCAGTGGTAAATCCTGAAAATAAGCTACCGCACAAATCATCCTGTTTTCACCAAGGCAATTATAGAAAAGCTGGAATTCTTCCAGTGATTCACAATACATCGAAGAGCGTTTCATCGTGGACTGGTACAAACGGTAAAAAACTTCGAGCTGATCACTTCCAGATTTTACCAGCACTCCGTGTTTTTGTGCATTGCGAATCACATTACGGTGTTTACCATGAAGGTTGTCCCACAACATTGTTTGGGAAACATCTTGAAGTTGGAGAGAATAAGTGCCGAAACCACAAGCGATACTCTGTTTAGGACTACCCTGAAAAACGACATGAGTTGGCGGCTGGCAAATACGATCGGCCAGATGCTTTTGTTTAATGTAACGGATCAGTTCTTCAAGAAAAAGCATTTCTTCCCCAGCCTGCATCTGCTTTCCATCTAACAGAGGTATATGCAATATCTGAATGAGTGTGAGGAAGCTAGACTTAAACTTTTTAACTGGTAAAAGCTTCCTGCCATCCTCTGAAGCAAACAGGAGCCATTCCCCTTTCCCGCTCTTTTGAATAAAAGAAGCATATCCATCCCAAAAAACGAATGGTAAGAAATCCCGCACCTCTCGAAATCCAGAAAGCGAATTGCAATTATCCGCGGTGAATAGCTTCATGTGTTTAATTCCTTCCTGCTCAATTTTTCTATATATCTTATGTTTTTATGTTTTTATGTGATATATATTTATTCCTAAACAACTCAATTTTTCAGGTTTTCTAATCTGAATGAAATGCGTTATGCTCCAAAAGATAAAATCTGCAAATTGAATTCTAATCGGTATAAATATACGTACAAAAGTAGATTGCCCTTACCAGTAAATCAATTGATGGCTACATATTTTTATTTCTTTCCCACCCGATCTCCACCAGATTATTGTTATTTGCTTTAAAATTACACATTAATCTTTATTTTATAATTCTATTCTAATCCTGATGATCGAAAATCGGTTATAAATATTAAATTGAATATCAAAGTCTTCAGTCGAATGGAATGCCGTTTTCCAGCTAGGAACACTAAATTCATTGAAAAAATTTATCTGACCAGAGGGATTACTCTTCAATTTGATTACCTATTTCACTAGACAGAATTCTATAAATGATGAATACTTATCTCTGAAAGACGCGGTTTATTCCAACGGCTGTATTCTTTTTTCTTACGACTTGAGAGCGTATTGGTCGGATTTATTTATTCTATTTGGAAAGTTAAACCTTTCCCGTTGCCCGGAATCCGACCAACAAGACATCATCTCTTTGCCGGCCAGCTCCTTTCCATGTAATGAATTCGGTTTGAAGTCTTGTTAATTGTTGATCACATGAAAGAGCAGCTATTTCTAAAAAGAGTTTTCTCAACCCATTCCGAGAGAACTTTTTGTTTTCGGCTCCTCCATTCTGATCGGCATAACCATCGGTAAATATATAAATCATGTCATTTTCATGGAGGGTAATTTCCTGCTGATGATAGCGTTGTCCGGGACGGTCGCCGATAGAAGATTTATCCACCGGAAAAATGTTCATTTCCGAACCGGAAACAACACAAATATCATTTTTGGCTCCGGAATAGGTCAGTGTGCTTTTTTGTTTGTCTAGCCGGCAGAACGTGATGTCCATCCCGTCACTCCCGCGCCCCTCTTCATTTCCAGTTAATTTATGGAGAATTTGTTCGTTAATATATTCTAATATACGGCTTGGATCAGTCAACCCATTGTCCTTCACCGCCGACTCCAGTACATCATAGCCCATCATACTCATCATGGCACCCGGAACTCCATGGCCCGTACAATCTACCACCGCAAAAAACAAGTGTTCGCCTGACTCATGCCTCCAGTAAAAATCTCCGCTCACTACATCCTTGGGGACAAAGAATACAAAATGTTCTTTCACTTCCCCGGGAACTAAGAGTTGGGCAGGAAGAAGAGACTCCTGTAAGCGCTTAGCATAATTGATGCTCTCTTGAATTTTATTACTCTTCTCTTCCACCAATTGCTTCTGCGCTTCGATGACTTGATTCTTCTGATACAATTGGATATTGGCCCTTCTTTTTTGCTTGTTGTTACGGAAAATTAATGCCACCAGGATCACCAGCATTGTAAGAAATACTCCTCCTGACAACAGGACAATCCGATGCTTTCTCGCCTCTTCTCGGTTAAGCAATTCTTTCTTTTCAAGCTCCGCATTCAGGGCAGCCTCCTTTTTATCAAATTCATAGTTAAGTTCCTTCCGGGTAATTTCTTTGTTTTTTTCGATGTTGTACAGGCTGTCTTTCAGTGAGACGGAGAGCTTATATTGCTCCAATGATTTTACCGGCTCACCGAGCTTGCCGTAAATTTCACTCAGGGCCAGGTGCTGACTTTTTTGAAGTTCCAGCAACGCTACGCTATCTGAAATAGCCAGAGCAGCCAGCAAATGAGCTTCGGCCTCTTTGAGCTTACCCAGTTTCAATTCAATGCCGGCAATGTTCTCATACTCTTCAGAAATGTTCAGTTTCAGTCCGACCTGTTTGGAAATTTCCAGGGACTTGCTAAAATTGGCCAAAGCATCCGGATATTTTCTATTTATAGCGTAAAGCCTGTTCCCTGCAGCAAGGGCCGAGTCGCCCTGCCCTTCTTGAATATGACCCATTCCGGTATGCTGTGTTAAGCGGCCCACGGGATCACCAACCTCTTCGGCAATTTTCAACCCTCTCTGAGCATAGGCCATGGCCAGGGAGTATTTCTTTTGAATTGTATATAGACCACTGATATTTCCAAGGCAAAGGGAGATCCCGTCTACATTGCCCATTTTTTCGTTCAGGGAAAGGGATCTTTGATAATATTCAATTGCTTTTGAAAAATCTTTTTGTCTTTCATATACAATACCCAGGTTTCCCAATGCGTGAGCGCATCCCAGTTTGTCATTCAGCTCTTCTTCTATTTTCAATGCATCGAAATCGCAGTTGATGGCTTTGGCATAGCTACCCATATTCGCATAAATAACCCCCATGTTCCCCAAAACTGATCCTACTCCACTGGTATTCCCCGTCTCCCTCGACAGCTCCAACGCTTTAAAATCATATTCGAGGGCTTTTTGATAATCTCCTATATCTTGATACTGGACTGAAATATTGCTCAGGTTCCCGGCAATATTCAGTTTATTACCAATAGATTCATTCATTTTTAACGCTTTGAAATAATAATCCAATGCGCGGGTACACTCTCTTCTATCCCCATAAATAACACCTATGTTGTTGTATATACGGGCAATTGCCGAACGGTCTTTCAGTTTCTCGCACACGAGCAGGGCAAGTGAATCATATATCAGCGCAGGATCGTATTTCCCTTGCATTTCGTGTAGGATACCAAGCAGGCGGTATGTCTGCGCCAACCCTTCCTGCCCTTTCTTCTCCTCCACCGGAATAAGCGATCGGCTCAGGACCTGAGATAGGGAAAGTGCCTCAGAACAAAGTAAAATGGCGGAATCTGGGTTGCTGCGTCTTAAGATTCCTGCCATTTCGTTGAGCAGGCGAACGCGGGTCGAATCAGCCTTTGCGTTTTTCAGGGTGATTAAGAGGGACTGCAATCTGGTTTGACTGTCCGGGGCAGAACTCCCGGAATTTGACGGAAGGGTGTTCCCTCCGGTGAATATAGTGCAGGAAAAAAAGAGAAAATATAGCAGAACAGCTTTCTTCATGGCGTTTTAGGAGTATGCTTGACTTGTCCGTCGTTATTTCGCGGTAAGAAAAGAATGGTTACGAATACTGCCCGGAAGTTTGCGCTGATTCCCTGGTTTATTTCGATTTGTTATCCGGATAACTTATACCCGGACCGAAGAAACAGGCATTCTCTTTTATTTTGCCTTCTTTAAATTTAAAATACTCCGTGTTCCGGAATACTCTCCCATCATTCGTCCAGCCATTATAGGTTACAAACGCATCGTCTCCATCAACAATAAGCTTTTCAATATCAAACTTTTTAATGCTGGATGAGTTAGGCCAGCACCTTTCTTTGTAGGTATTCAAATCGATATGATCGTCATTGGGACTATTGAAAACAAATCCATCGGCCAGAAGGGAGGTCAACATCTTCCAATCTTTTTTCTCATACGCGGCATAATAATCTTTAATGCTTTTCTGGTTGGCCTCCCGGTTACCTTTATTGGCACAACCTGTGACAAATAAGAACAGGGCAATCGCAAATACGTTTACGATACCATTTTTTCTGAGTTTAGTTATCATGTTTTTTTTTGATTACAACAGGTTTGGGTAATGCGCTACTTATTGTGAAAACTAAAATAATGAAAAGATCCCGAAAAAGAAGATTTATCCCGCATTTAAGCAAAGATGGTTTTTTATATTGTCTAACAATGAGTAAATTTCATCCAGCATCCAATGCAGGCCGATTACTTTTTGACAAAAACAGTTTTTCATGAAATCAACAAAAATGCTTTTTATTTTTTGCTTTTCTTTTCTGGGTATTCAGTACCTGCCTGCACAAAAGTTTTTCCGCGATCAGCCGGGTAAGCATCCGAAAACCTTAAAAGAGGCACAGCTCCAGTTTGATGCCTGGGCAAAGAAAACCGATCTGAAAAACGCACGGAACTGGAAATATTACAAACGCTGGGAAAATGAAATGCAGTACCACACCGATTCTACGGGCGAACCGGCCAATCCCGCTATCTTCATCAACGAAGCAATCAAATACACCGCAAACAAAGGTAAACCTTCCTCCTCTGCTTTTTCGGCTTTTGCCTGGACTCCAGCCGGTCCCAATACCGTCCCAACAAATGAAACAGCGTATATGGAAAACGGCATTGGCCGCATCAATTGCATCGCCTTTGATCCGACAAATGCGAACACATATTATGTGGGTGTAGCACAAGGAGGCCTTTGGAAGACCATCAATAACGGTATCAGCTGGAGGCCCCTGACAGACAACCTGCCCATCCTTCGCATCAGCGATATCTGCATTGATCCGGCAAACCCGAATACAATCTATATATCCGTATGCGATTTTGAATACATTGACTTCAACCTGATGGTTGGTGGCGTGAAGCGTAACACCAGCGCTGGTCTGGGAGTATATAAAACAACCGATGGTGGAGCTACCTGGCAGGCTACCGGACTTACGTTCCAGCTCAGCAACGGCGATGAATCGCTCATACGACGGGTGCTGGTGAATTCAACCAACAGCAACAAATTAGTTGCTGCAGGAGTAAACGGCCTTTATCTTTCTTCAGATGCCGGAACAACCTGGACACGCCAGCTCGACTCCCTTTTTTGGGACCTGCAGCAGGATCCTTCAAGCCCGAATACCCTTTATGCGGCAACAGGATGGCTCGCCGGAGCGCTCACTGGTCACGCCGGGATATATAAATCAACCGATTTCGGAACGACCTGGTCCTTGCTCAATACCGGTATTCCTCCTACAGGCTCGGTACAACGTATCCGTATAGGCATTGCTCCTTCCGATCACAACTTTGTATATGCCATTGCTGTGGATCCCAATTCAGGCTTCTATGGGACATACCGCTCTACCAATGCCGGTTTGACATGGACCTATATCGCTCCCCTCCTGAATGTTTTAGATGGAGGTAACGGGACATCAACCGGTGGGCAGGGTACTTATGATCTTGGCTTTACCGTGGATGCAAAAAATAAAGCAACATTGTATGTCGGAGGTGTAAACCTGTATGTTTCTTCCGATTCCGGAAATACGTATAACCCCGCAGCTCACTGGACACTTCAATATGGCCCAACGATCCATGGCGATATCCATTTCATTGCCCAGCATCCCCTGACGAAGAGCATGTTCGTCTGCAGTGATGGAGGTGTCTACCGCGCTGACACGATTATTCCCCAACCTTGGTCTGCCGTGAACAACAATATCCCTTGGTCTACTGTCTGGTCACATATCAGCGATGGCATGCAAATATCTTCCTTATACCGCATCTCCAGCTCAAAAGGAACGACCGGACAGCTCCTTGCCGGAGCCCAGGACAACGGAAGCATGTATTTTGACGGAAGCAACTGGAACACCATTATCGGCGGGGACGGCATGGACAACTGGCTGGATCCGACAAACAGCCAAAACCTCATTGGTTCTGCCCAATACGGAAGCTTTTACTATTCGTCCCTTCAGGGAGTAACGAGCTATGCAATCAGTTCGAATGTAAACAACGAGAGCGGAGAATGGACAACACCGCTCACGGCAGATTACAACACTCCCGGAACCCTCTATGTAGGATATCAAAACGTTAATGAATCAATCAATGGAGGTAATAGCTGGTATTCATTAACCCCCTTACCCGATGTTCAGGCACACAACAATGAATTATCGGCCATTGCTGTTTCCTACTCCAATCCTCAAGTAATATACGCGGCTAAAAGAGTACGGTATGAATACAATGCGAATGGGAGCATGTATGTAACCAAAGACGCCGGCACCACCTGGACCGACATTACCGCAGGTCTTCCTCCTGCACAGTATTATACCGCCATTGATGTCAGCCAAAAAAACGAAAACACCGCTTATGTTTCGATTGCCGGATTCACTGCAGGATTTAAGGTATACGAAACCGACGATGGCGGAACCACCTGGCAGAACATTTCTTATAACCTCCCGAACATCCCCGTCAACTGCGTGAAGACAGTGCCAGGCTGCGACAGCGTGATGATCGCAACAGACCTGGGTGTCTATATCCTCAGCCGGGCAACCAATTCCTGGATCAACGAAAGCCAGGGGTTGCCGAATGTCATCGTAAGCGATATTGAATTCAACCCGTCTCTCCAAAAAGTTTACCTCACCACCTTTGGACGGGGAATCTGGGAAAGCGATGCCTCGTTGGGGATGGGCCCGAATGTCACTTTGGAAATCGGTGCTACGTTGTTTCCTTCACCCAACAACGGTTCTTTCAGCATCCGCATAACAGATACCAATCTAGCCACTCAGCCCTTTCAACTCGACATTGTCGACATCAAAGGAAAACTCGTGTACACGACCACTTTAGCAGGTCAAACTACTTATCCTTTAAAACTGAACCTGCTTTCGGGAATGTATTTTGCGAGAATAAAAGGGAAGAAACTTAGCGGAGTGAAGAGTTTTGTGGTGGAGTAATGTTGGGATATAAATCAGTAAGCTGCAAAGACCAATTAAACATAAGACGATCAATGTATTTGCAAATTGTATCCACACTCAAGTAAAAAGGTGCCTCTTCAGAAATGAGAGGCACCTTTTGTATGAAACAAAGCCAATCCTTCCCGTCTTGTCCTATCAATGACACCGTTTAATTTACACTCCCACTCAAGAAGTGAATTCATGACAGTTTTCTCTAAGAGGATGACCGATATCTCTAGCAATCGGTCAAATATCTCTAGATGGAGAACAAATATCTCTAACGATCGAACAGATATCTCTAGATGGAGGACAAATATCTCTAACGATCGGACAGATATCTCTAGATGGAGAACAAATATCTCTAACGATCGGACAGATATCTCTAGATGGAGGACAAATAGCTCTAACGATCGGACAAATATCTCTAACGATCGGACAGATATCTCTAGATGGAGGACAAATATCTCTAACGATCGGACAGATATCTCTAAGAGGAGAACCGATTGCTCTAAAGATCGGACAGATTTCTCCTGACAAGCAACTAATCCTACAGAAAACTGTCGCGTTTGACCCGGAGGGGGCGTTCAGCGTACTTTCCGGCATGCAATTTGAATAAATATGTATGTTTACACTGTAAAACCCGGTTGGAATCTGTCATATTCCCATAGACCATATACTGATGCTGTCACCTAACCCCCTCGAAACCGATAGACTCCTGTTAAACCCCTTGAGCATCTCAGATGCTCCATTCGTTCAGGAGTTGGTAAATACTCCCGGTTGGCTCCGTTTTATCGGAGAACGGAATGTGCATACGGCGGAAGATGCACTTGCTTACGTGCAAAAGTTGATCGGTAATCAATCTATACATTACAAGGTGGTCAGCTTAAAAGACTCTGGAGTCCCGATTGGGGTCATCACCTTCATACAGCGTGACTACCTGGACCACCCCGACATCGGTTTTGCCTTCCTTCCTGCTTACAACAAACACGGATATGCCTTTGAAGCAAGCAAGGCCGTGCTCCTGGAAATTGCCAAAAACAGTTCCTGGATCCGGATCATGGCCACCACTGTACCGGAAAACACAAGCTCTATACTGCTGCTGGAAAAACTGCGACTGGTATTCGAAGGAGCCCTTTCCCGGGACGGCATTGTGCTTCATACCTATTCCGCTCCTCTGGATAGCTATCAGCTTACGCTCCTGACAAACCTCTTTTTCAGCATTTTCACCAACAGCAAGGGCAAGCAGCCCGACTGGGAGCTCATTCACCGCATCTGTCTACCCGAAACACATATTATTAAAAAAGCAGGAACCCTTCACGAGGTGTATACACTCTCCAGCTTTATCACTCCCAGAAAAAAGATTTTATCTGACGGCTCGTTGACCGATTTTGAAGAAAAAGAAATCGGGGAAGAAACAAAAATCATCGGGAGCATTGCCCAGCGTTATTCCCGTTACCAGAAAAGCGGTACGCTAAACGGTAACGCCTTTCTGGAATACGGGCATAAGCTATTTCAGTTTGTTAAAACAAGCGAAGGTTGGAAAATCACTTCTCTTATTTGGGAAGACGATAAAAAAGTCACGGGTTAACCTCTGTCCAGCCTTATTTTCCTTCTACCGGTTTCGGTTCCTCCACGCGTTTGCCATGTTCGTATTTCTCTCGTGCGAACACGGCACCTTCTTCTGTATATACAATCCATTCTCCATCGGGTTCCCCATTGAGGTAATACCCTTTTTGAGACAATTGCCCGTGCAGGTAATATTTAAAAACAGGTCCGTTCAGAATACCATTTTTGTAATGCTTCTTCACTTCCACCTGCCCGGTGGGATAATATTCAATGAACTCCCCATTGACCTTGTCGCCTGAGGTTTTGATTTGCCCGTTCAAAAATTTGTTGTCTTCTTTTTTCTCTTCCTTTTCCCGCTTTACTGCTTCATCGTTTTTAAAGAGTGCTTTTTCCTTGAGTTCTCCATTTTCATAATAGGAAACCCACTCCCCTTCTCTTTTCCCGTTCACATACAATCCTTTCATCTGCACCTTACCAGCTCCGTAATAAGTGATAAATTCTCCATCCAGTTTACCCTTGGCCATACTGGCCTTTCCCTTCAGATTGCCATCTTCAAAATATTCGGAACAGGAACCGTCTGTAATTGTTTTGAACGTTAGTCCAGTTGCAGTAATGACATGAAACTTTCGTTTGAGTTGCCCGTTGTCATAATATTCCGTGAATTCACCAGTCAAAACCCCGTTAGCAAGCACCGCCTGAGATTTCAGCTTCCCGTTTTCGTAATATTCGAGGTAATCACCGTTCATTTTATCTCCTTTGAACATGGCCTGTCCATTGGGATAAGTATCCTGCCCAAAAGAAACAGTACATACGAGTGAACAGGCCGCTATCAGCAGCAGCTGACGGAAATGTTGAAATGCTTTCATAACGTTGAATTTGGATGAGAAGATGCAGGATTGCAAGCAATTTAGTGATTTTTATAGAACTAATACCTGGTGTAAGCAGTTCCTTTGAATTGATTACCTTGTTGAGAAATCCGCCTCCATCCCATGAAGCATTTTTTTTTCTCCTCAATACGTATATTCCTCTTTGTGTTCTTTTGCTGCCTGTTGCTTTACTCCTGTCACTCACATGGAGTAAAGAGAGCTCCTGCACCCCAACCGCTGTCGGTGACTTATCTGAATCAGTCCGCTTGCTTCAATTCCAAAACGGTGGAATTGGGGGTGGACACTGCCGATAATATGCTATACGTGCATCTTGATATGGTCAATCCCCAGTCTATTCCTTTTCCGGTAGATCCTGTTTATCACGATACGCTCTGGCGCACGGCCTTCACCTTTTCTTTTTACAGCGGGGACCGAAAGCTTGTTTGCAAATACACTCCTTACTTCACCGGCAGGTTATACGGTTACCCCGTCCAACCCGATTCGGCTTTGGCCATCCATACCGATACGCTGGAACTAACTTCTTATCGCACCTTCGAATTCCAGATCCCGCTCTCTTGCTTTTATTCGCTGAAACACGGACGTCAGACGATAGAAATGGAGGTAGGTCAAACGGTTTTCACAAACGGGCGGGTGTCCAAATCCTCAGGCAAGAAGATCATCACCGTTCGTCCATCCCTGACCTGTCCCTTGCTGAATGCGCGGGTGAAGTTTGATCTGGCTGTCCCGCCGGTATACAAAACCATGATTTACGGTCTGGGACTGGAGTTGCGTAACGATTCTACTTTTAACCCTTATACCATGGACAATACGCTTTGGAAAAGTTCACTTCCGGATATTTATTGGAACATCTATTATCCAAGAGATGTCTTGTATGCAAAAACACCATATGAATCGTCCACCATTCGCTATGTTAAACACGATACGATAGCGTTTTATCACTATGCATTGTTGGATAGTGTCGGCATCGGGGTATGGGATCATGATTTTCTGTCGCCTGATGATGGAATGGGCTGCTGGTACGGATCACTCCCTGAACTGGAAAAGCAGGACTCCTGTTTGCTTGTTTTCGGACATATCAAGCATTTCAAGCTCCGTGCCGTGAGGCGGGGACTGGTGAACTAGCTGTTCCGGGAGACGGGCTTAAAAAAGGATGCTGTCAGCAGGTGAAAATAACTATCTTTATCCCTCTATAAATCCAATTGTTATACGATACCGGTTTAGCCTCCGGAAGGCTGTTTTTATAAGGATTGTCTAAAATATTCAGGATAATTTTATGAACTTATTTTTATCTCTTTTATTCTTGATCCCCTCAGGTCCCTCCGGTTTACAGCCGGCGCATTCCGATTCGCTAACAGGCTTTGTGAATAAAACGGAAAAGGTGCTTGTGTACAAGACCAGGACAAACACGTATTACCCGGCCATCATGCTTCGTTTGGGTGTGGTGGATTTCGATTTTCAGAGTTTCAACAATGCACCCCTTTCGCTCACCGGACAAACCTTCCGTTCCGTCATGCCATATGCCGGATTGAGTTATGAGTTTCCCATCAAACTCCGCAGCGGCACTTCGTTCGATAATTATGTGGAATTCAATTATTTCATTCCTCAGGACCTCACCCAAGGAGGAAGTTACGAGGCCACGCTGAAAGGCTATTCTGCCTCCATTGCCTGCGGGCGTGACTTGATTTCACAAAATAAAAAATCGGATATCATCGTTGCCATGGGACTTACCGGTGGGTTGTTGCATTATGGCGCGATCAACTACATTACCAATTATGCAGGGTATACGTATAATCAAACTTACTTTGGTCCACAGATGACCGTATTTCCCCGCTTTATCTTCAAACAGCTCATTATAGGATTAAGAGGGTCTTACCGGCTTGACCTGCTGAAGCGTAACTGGTCGGGTGATACAGGAGCCAGCCAGCTGCCTCCTGCCGTATGTACCGGATGGACGGCCGAACTCGTCATTGGCGTGCAGCTTGGTAAGTACTGAGAAGCCCTAAGCTTCAGCTGGTCTTTTTGTAATTCAGTATCGCCCATCCGTTCAGGATAACCCCCATGCCGAACACAATGCCGATGTGGTAAATAATGTGCTGGAATCCGCTGCCTTTCAATACAATCATTCGCATCACATCAATGAAGTAGCTGATGGGGATGATTTTCGTAATTACCTGAGCCCAGCCCGGCATGCTGTCGATGGGTGTAAACAAACCGCCCATCAGATTGAAGATCATGATAAAGAAAAACATGAGGGAGTTGGCTTGCTGCTGCGTATCCGAGTAGGTGGAGATCAGTAAGCCGAAGCCAAGCAACGCAAACAGGTATACTCCCAGAAACAGGTATAGCAGGGGGATACTACCTAAGGGGATGATGCCATAGATGACCCGGGCGATGATCAGACCAACGGTGAAGATGAACATGCTGATGATCCAGAACGGTATCAGTTTGCCCAGGATAAACATGCTCTTGCTGACAGGCGTGACATTGATCTGCTCGATGGTACCCACTTCCTTTTCTTTCACAATATTCAATGCCGACATGTTACCACCAATGATGGTTACCAAAAATACCAGGATGCCGGGTACCATAAAGATGTAATAGGTAAGCAGGGGGTTATACCAATAAGAAGACGCTACTTCAATGGTGGGTTGCATGCTCAGCCGTTCCGGTTGTATCCAATCCAACCGTATCTGGTTGTTAAAGTCCAGGATGATGCTACCCAGGTAGTTGTTGCCCACGCTGGCTTTCACTCCGTTGATCGCGTTGACTGCCACAGCCACCTTCTGGCTTCCTTCTCGCACGAGGTTGCGTTCAAACCCGACAGGAACAGTCAGAACAATATCTGCCTTGTCTTTTTCAATGAGCTTGAAAGCCTCCTCGGTAGAAACCGGAAATCCGGCCGGCTTGAAATAGCCTGAAGCAAATATTTTATCCGACAGCTTTCGGGAGTAAGAAGAATGATCCAGATCAACCACCGCCAGGTTAATGTTCTTGATCGTATAGTTTGCCGCCTGTGGCAGGATGAGCAGCTGCACAATTGGCGCCACAAACATCATGGGCAACAAGGCCTTGTTCCGAAAAATCTGCCGGAACTCTTTTTGAAGTAAAAATTTTAAGGTCCTCATTCCAGTCGGATTTTAAAGTTTCTCAGACTAACGAACAAAAAGAAAATAGTCATCCCCGTCAGGATCAGTGTCTCTTTCCAGATATAGGAGAATCCGAGTCCTTTGAGCATGATGTTTTTTACAATGATGTAATACCACTTGGCCGGCACCACATTCGAAATGATTTGCAAGGGCCGCGGCATGTTCTCAATGGGGAACATGTACCCGCTGAGCAGGATAGTAGGTAACATCATCCCCATCATAGACAGGAACATGGCCGACTGCTGGCTTTGCGTTACCGTGGAGATCAGCAGGCCCAGGGCCAGGGCTGCGATGATGAGCAAGGTGCTTTCGGCAAAAAGCAGGGGGATGCTTCCCAGGATCGGCAGCTCCAGGGCATAAACACTCAGCAGCATGATGACTACCAGGTTGATCATGCTCAGGAATAAGTAAGGCACTGCCTTGGCAAAAATCACCAGGATGGGGCGGAAAGGAGATACCAGCAGGATTTCCATGGTGCCCAGTTCTTTTTCCTTAACGATAGAGATGGACGTCATCATCACACATACCAAGAGCAGCACCATAGCCATTACCCCTGGCACAAAGTTGGGTGCGCCTTTCAGGTCGGGGTTATACAACATGCGCACTTCAGGAATGATAGCATAAGGCAGCGGCGTTGCTCCGCCAAGAGAGTTCTGATAATCGGTGACGATAGCCGTGACGTAAGCCACCAGGGTGGTGGCGGTGTTCGGATCGGACGCGTCGGCAATCACCTGTATCCGGGCCTTGTTGAAATGCAGCAGGTCGTTGTTGAAGTTGGCCGGAAAAATAACCACCAGCTTGGTCTTACCTTCTTTAAACGCCTCTTCGGTCTGCCTTGGATCCAGAATGGCTTTGGTGACATGAAAAAAGCTGCTGCCCTCCATCTTCCGGATAATCTGACCGGAAGCCTGGTCCCGTGCATTGTCTATCACAGCGATGTTGGCATTCTTCACCTCGTTGGTCAGGGCAAAGCCAAAGAGAACGATCTGCACCACGGGCAGGCCGAAGAGCATGAGCAGGGTCTTCCTGTCGCGAAACACATGCGAAAATTCTTTTTTGACAAATGTGATAAACTGTTTCATGGTTCTTTTTGTTAATCCGCCTGGCGCGTGGCTTTGCGCGCCAGCTGATAAAACACTTCATCCATATTTTTGGCTGAATACGTTTTCCTTAATCCCGCCGGAGTGTCTAGCGCTTCTATCTTGCCATCTACCATAATCGAAATGCGGTTGCAGTATTCGGCTTCGTCGAGGTAGTGAGTGGTTACAAAAACGGTAATGCCCTTTTCAGCCGCCTCGTAAATCATGTCCCAGAACTGTTTGCGCGTTACCGGATCAACCCCTCCGGTAGGTTCATCCAGAAAAACAATCTTCGGTTCGTGAAACAGGGCTACCGACAAGGAGAGCTTTTGCTTCCATCCCAGTGGCAGGCTCTTGACAAGTACTTTGGCTTCCTTCTGCAACCCGAGCTGATCCAGCAGGCGGGCACTTTTTTCTTTGATCACTTTATCCGACAGACCGTAAATACCGGCATAAAAACGGATGTTCTCTATCACCGTCAGGTCTTCATACAAGGAAAACTTCTGACTCATATAACCGATATTCTTCTTGATTTCCTCCGGGCGGGAAGATACATCAAACCCGGCTACCGTGGCCTCACCGGAAGTGGGAGTGGACAGTCCGCATAACATACGCATGGCCGTTGTCTTACCTGCTCCATTGGCTCCCAGGAAGCCGAATATTTCTCCTTTGTATACATCAAAGGAAATGGCATCCACCGCCACAAAGTCACCGAAGCGCTTGGTCAGCTTATCTGCATGTATGAGTACTTCTTTCATAAGGCTATGTCAATAAGCGTATAAAACAATCTTCCACCGTGGGAGTAATTTCTTTCACCTCCACTTCCTCATGTCCCTTGCTTTTCAAATAGTCCATCAGTTTTTGAGGGCTGGATGCTTCTGCTTGTTTAAACAGAAAGTGTACGTATTCTCCTGCCGAGTAACTCTCTTCTCGTTCAGGAAATGTTTTTAAATCTTTGAGTAACTGATAGGGGGTGCCTGCCTTTACAGCATACAAGGGGCCGGGGTATTGCCGGATAATGTTTTCGGGTGTATCCACCGACAAGAGTTTGCCTTCCTGTATCAGTCCTATGCGGTCGCAGAGGTTGGCCTCGTCCATGTAAGAAGTGGATACCAGCACGGTAATACCTTCTTTCTGCAGGCGTTTCAACATCTCCCAGAATTCCTTGCGCGACATGACATCCACCCCGGTAGTGGGTTCATCCAGGAACAGCACCTCGGGTTTGTGTATGAGCGCGCAGCAAAGTGCTAGCTTTTGCTTCATCCCTCCCGACAGTTTCCCGGCGCGGCGGTCTTTGAAAGGTTCCAACTGCACGTAAATGTCCTTGATCAGGTAATAGTTCTCTGCTATGGTAGTGTTGAATACGGTAGCAAAAAAACGCAGGTTCTCTTCCACCGTCAGATCCTGATACAAGGAAAACCTGCCTGGCATATAACCTACAATGCCCCTGATCGCTTTGTAATCTTTCACTACATCATGCCCGGCCACCGTGGCCGAACCTTTATCGGGAAGTAAGAGTGTGGTTAGAATACGGAACAAGCTGGTCTTTCCGGCTCCGTCGGGACCGATGAGTCCGAACATTTCTCCCTTCTCTACCGAAAAAGACACGTCCTCCAAGGCAAGGGTTTTGCCTTTGTTGTAGGTCTTTACGATATTATTGATGCGCAGAGCTTCCATCGGGCTTAAAATTTCAGTTGACCGTACATCCCTATTTTTATAAAACCATCGTTCGGTACTCTTACTTTAATGGCATATACCAGGTCTGCCCGTTCTTCCTTGGTGGGAATGGTCTTGGGTGTAAATTCCGATTTGTCGGATATCCAGTAAACCGTCCCCGTATAGGTTCGGAACTTCTTTGTGCCGTCGTCCGGCACCGACTCGGATGCATCCGGAGCCTTTGAATCGGTGGAAACAATTATTTCTACAGAAGCAGCAGGCACGCTCGTTCAATTTAATGTAGAAGAAGGACAGCTGTTGACCGCTGGGCAGCGAATTGGTTATGTCGACAGCCTCCAGCTCTATCTTCGAAAAATGCAGCTCCTTGCACAGGTGAACTCCACGCTGGGACAGCAACCTGACATACCGGTGCAGGTGGCAGCATTGCAAAGTCAGCTTGCTGAGGCAGAGCGAAACCAGAAGCGTACGGTAAACCTCTTCAACGCCAAAGCCGCCACACAGCAGCAACTGGATGATGCGAACTCACAGGTGGAAACATTTAATAAACAGATTGAGGCGCAACGTTCTGCTTTGGGGATTACTTCCCACACCCTCAGTCTGGAGACGGCACCACTCCAACGTCAGATAGACCAGCTGAATGATCAGCTCCGAAAATGCCAGGTGATTAATCCTGTGCGAGGGACTGTGCTTACCAAGTATGCCGAAGCACATG
>Ga0206975_1141_pt1 | contig 18061 bp, 12 predicted proteins | sample Alteio_BWOrgHeat_81_FD_152919 | JGI IMG/M metagenome (GOLD analysis project Ga0206975, IMG submission 152919) | Enriched cells from forest soil in Barre Woods Harvard Forest LTER site, Petersham, Massachusetts, United States -... | ecosystem: Environmental > Terrestrial > Soil > Temperate forest >... | reverse complement strand
GCCCTGGAAAGTTTGTAATAATTTTCCAGGGTTTCTTATTTCAAGGTCTTAATAATTTTCTTTGCAATATTATCGGCAGTTAGTCCAAAATGCTGATATATTTCAGCAAATGGAGCAGACAGGCCAAAATCATTAACCCCAAAAAACAGCCCATCTTCACCGATTATTTTGTGCCAGCCAAAACTACCTGCTGCTTCTATAGCTACCTTAAGCCTGGCACCAGTAAGTATCTGACTTATATATCCTTTGTCCTGCTGAAAGAATAGTTCAAAGGAAGGGATGGATACGACCCGTGCCGTTATACCCTTTTCTATAAGAATAGCCGCTGTATCTAAGGCTATTGATACTTCTGAACCACCAGCAAATATGGTTACATCAAAAAGTAATAGGTCATCCTGAACCTGGGTCGGGATATTAGGAAGCAGCACTTGTACCTGAGGATATCCTGAAACAAGTTCAGGATGATGCTCCATTCCCCATACCTGCCTCACGCTCTGCCTGGTCAACACTAACACGCTTGGGCCGCTGGTATTATCCAAAGCTACCTGCCAGCATTCCAGCGTTTCTTTATAATCGGCCGGCCGAAGGACTAGAAGGTTTGGTATGGCACGCAAGGCGGCCAGCTGTTCCATCGGCTGATGAGTAGGTCCGTCTTCGCCCAAACCAATAGAATCATGGGTCATGATATATATAACCTGCAACCCCATAAGCGCTGAAAGTCGTATAGCCGGTCGCATGTAATCAGAAAATGCCAGAAAAGTACCGCCTGCAGGTAAAAAACTTGAAAGAGCAAGACCGTTCATAATAGCAGCCATTGCATGCTCACGGATACCGAAATGAATGAAGTTGCCGCTAAAATCCCCTTTAGTTATGGGCTTGCTTGCGTTATTTTTTATATTATTGGAGTGAGAAAGATCAGCAGAACCAAAAATTATATTATCATAATGCTGCAACTGTTCTATAATACGACCGGAAGATACTCTGGTCGGCTCTGCAGTCGTGATATTTTCAGGAGTTATATCATAACCTGCCGGTTTTGCTATTATTGTTTCCCTGGTTTTTTCATATTTTTCCCGGCTTTTAAACCAAGCACCTTCCCAAGCTCTTTTTAATGCTTCAGGTATGCCAAACTCAGACGCCGGCATATTCAAATCTTTCTTCATCCGGTTTATTTCTTCCTGGCTCAAAGAGGAACCATGCGCTTTTTCTGAACCCTCCTTGCTAACACAGCCTTTGGCAATAGTGGTACGGCAAGCAATAAAGAATGGTTTATCCAAATTTTGTGCTGCCTTTAAAGATTCAGTAACCTCTGCAAAATTATGCCCATCTACACTGACGGTATTCCACCCTTGCGCTCTGAACCTGGCCTGATGATCCTCAGATACTGACAGATTAGTTTTGCCATCAATTGTGATACCGTTATCATCGAACAAGACTATTAAATTATTTAGCCCTAAATGACCGGCCAAAGCCGCTGCCTCATAGCTTATTCCTTCCATCAAACAACCGTCCCCTACTATACAGTAAATCTTATAATTACACCGTTGAGCCCCTAACTTTTGCTGATATTTTTTTTGAGCTATAGCCATACCTACTGCGTTAGCCAGCCCCTGCCCTAATGGCCCGGTTGTTGCTTCTATAGCCTGATAAGCTCCGTACTCCGGATGACCCGGGGTTTTTGAATGCAGCTGACGGAAATTTTTAATATCTTCCAGACTAAAATCCTTATAACCAGCCAGATAATAAAAAGCATAAAGCAGCATAGAGCCATGTCCGGCAGAGAGGACTAAGCGGTCACGATTGAACCACTTGGGATCATGCGGATTGAACTGCAGAAAATCAAAAACCAACATAGTCATTATATCAGCCATGCCAAGGACCATGCCCGGATGACCAGAACCGACTTTTTTTATTGCATCAGCTGCTAATATTCTTATGCAGTTGCTAAGTTCTAAATATTGCGCAAATTTCATTATGGTAGAATAATAAATGTTTGTGTAAGTTACTGCAAAAATGTTATAAGAAGAGCAAGTTTAGCGTAAAAAATCCGGTATGACAATAAAACTATATCAGCACCTAAAAACTTTCGTCAAAATGCTCCTTAGACATCTGTGGCTATCTATCAGTTCTGTACAGTTTTACCAGGATGTTTATAGCAGATATAAGGGATACGGACTTAAATACTTATTTGCTACATCCTTCATTGCTTCGTTGTTTATAGGGACAATGATTTTAAATTACTTAGATGATGTTAAAGACTACTTCATTAACGACAATGTAAAACACAATACTGCTAATATTGATCATATATTAAAGCAAATGCCAGATATTTATTATGACGGTAGTAATATACAGATAGAAGAGGAAACTCCTTTAATTATCAAAGACATGCACTTACAGGAGATAATAGCAATAGACCCTGCACAAGAGTTAGAATCTTCTAAAAAAAACAAAATACCTATTGTATTTTTAAGTAATAAAATCAATATTTCACCAGCCAAATTCCAGAAAAAACCATATATTATTACAATAAAATATTCAGAAATGGAAGTCTTTGGCAGCGATGAAAAAGTGATCACTCAGGATAGCTGGAAAAATTACTTTGCTAAAGTAACCAATAATGCAACCAGTATTTTTATATATCTATTATATCCATTACTGTTGGTCATGTACTTCATTTTATCACTTTGCAACTATACTTTTATAGTAATACTTATATCAACATACTTACTTAGTTATTTTCTTCTGCAGAATACCTCACTGAAATCCTGCTTTAGAATGGTAGCCTTTGCATGTGGGACTGGGATAGCACTGACACCGGCAATCCTTATTAGCATACCTGAAGATATCGGCATAGTAATAGTAAGCTTTCTTCAGTCATGGCCGCTATTGCTGCTGTTTCTGAGTATTTTAAAGACCCGCAATGAGCAGTAATGCTGAACCGTATTTATTAAAACGCGACATGGCGTAGTGGTATCATCCTCCAGCTCTAGGCCGGAATCCAAAAACTCCATTCCCACTTTGCTGAAATTTGAAAAAGCCTCCGGTTTTTATTACTAGATTCCGGATTACACTCAGGGCCCATAAGGATTTCGTTGTCCGGAATGACGCCAGTGGTTCTTTAATTCTATATTCAGTTAGAGATAAACTAAAAAAATCACATTATATATCGGCCCTCACTTTTCAGCCATAAGCGTGCAGCTTTCTTATTAGGATATATTGAATCAACCAGATGCCAAAATTTTTTGCCGTGATTCATTTCCTGCAAATGACAGACTTCATGAGCAACAACATATTCCAATACCCAAAGAGGGGTAAAAGCCAGTTTGGTTGAAAATAACAGGTGTCCCCGACTGGTGCAGCTTGCCCAGCGCTCCAACATCGTTCTGATGATAATTTTATTAAAACCTACACCTATCTGTTTGCCATATTGTAACGCAAGCTCGGTAGTTTTTTGCCGTAAGAAACTAACCAGAAAGATTTTTAACCTGGCCTTGGCAGTAGTCTTATTACCTGACACTATTATGCTGCCCTCCCCTATCAACACCTCATTCTTTAAGCCAGCGTTATAAATTACCGTATATTCTCTACCAAGTAATGGCAGTACGGAAGCATGCTCATAATTTATGCGGCGCTGTTTTTCCAAAGTAGTGGTTACATATTCCCTATGGCTGTTCAAAAACTCCAAAGCTTTTACAACGCATCCTAGCTCCGGAACCGTTAATATCACCTCCCCCTGTCTTATCTTGAAGCTGGTGTATTTAGCACGTAGGCTCTTCCTTAACTTTAAGGGAATATCTTGATAGAAGGCTGGTATTACCATACAATTAGTCATTCACTCATGTATAAAGGATAAATGATACGCAAGTTTGCAAGTTTGTAAATATACTAAATTGTTTAATACCTCTTTTTCACTCTATACGGAGCGGAGACTATGCCTTTCCTGTGTCCACCGGAAAGGACTTTGCCCAATATCGGCAGTTTTCTTAGCAGATTACTGATTCCATAAATGGATGGAACTACCTGCCCTTTCAGATTAATTTCGCGATTGACGGTATCAACTTTGCCTTTCATAGTGAAATCAAAATACTCACCGTCAGCCTCACCGCCATACATTTCCAAAGTGTTATTTACAAAATTGAATCTCCCGGTAAATTTGTTAAAGCGGATGTTCTTATTGTTGGTAACCAGGTTCATTAAACCGGGCAACGAAATATAGGATACCAGCTGAGTCAGAAAGGACTGGTTGGTTAAAATAAATTTTTCAAATTTGAAGGTACCATCCAGAATTGGTACCTCCTCACCCTTTTTAACCTGCCGTCTTTTGGTATTAAGCTTGATAGTGGCTATTCCTGAGCGCATGTCCTTAAACATATCAATCCCTAAAAATACCGCACCGGCATTGCCGGTGGTAATCAGCCATTCTTCCTGATCTTCCAGTGCAGTTAACGACATTGAGAGATCTTTGCTGCCGACTTTTGAAGCCAGCGCCCCTTTAAAACATTTTATTTTATCGCATTCAACATTCAGAGCAAAAGCCGTGAGAAATATATTGTTTTTTAACCTTACTCTATCTACTTTGACATTCAATTTGGTGTTGGTGCTATCCCGTTCTTTTTCCAGAAATTGCGTCATATTAGCCTCGGATAAATCTAACTCCTCACCTTTAATATTAGCTATAAAACTATCTGGAGTGAAAGTAACCTGCCCTGTAAGACTGGTTTGGCTATGCCTGATGGTTGGAAGTTGCACGCTGTATGTACCTTTGCTGCTTACTATATCACCAGTGATTTTTAAGTTATTACCACCTGACAGATTCAAACTAGCCTTACCATTCAGGTCATCATCTATGTTTCCTTTTAAGGATAAATAGGCAGTGTGGCCAATATTTTTATGAATAGATATTTTATCAAGGTGAAATTCCAGATTTTTAAGATCGGAGGTCAGGTTAATATCAGTTTGGTTACCCTTGCTTCTATATTCAAATTTAGCCAAGGCGTTGCCTGATAATAGCTTTACCATACCTATTTTAGTATTTGAACCTTTTAATTTAGTTTGAACCTGCAGCAAATGCTCATAATCATTCTGATCTTCTATGTTATATTGATAAGTCAGGTTACTATCAAAACCGTTAATATTTCCCTCCCCATTTAAAGCTATTTTTTGACCGTCAAAAACACCGGTAATGTTAGCTTTGCTGAGTTCAATATGGTTATCAAATATTTTTAAGCCACCATCTGACATAGTTGAAGAAATATTATAAATATTTTTTGTACCCGGCGCCATCGGTATCTCTATATTTACATCTGTAGTAGCATTGCCGGTAATTTTCCATAGGTCGATACCGTTTTTTTTGGACCTCTGTAAATCTTCCGGCGAAATAAAACTGACTAAATCCGTTGCCGGACCTTCTACAGTAGCTTGAGTAAATGCAATAGATTCTTCTAACCCCTTCCAATCAAGATCAATGTTGCATTTTGAAATCAGGCTTTCACCTATGTAGCCTTTGGTCGTAGCAAACTTTATGGATGAACCGGAAAGTAGTATGATAAAATCAACGTTTTTTAAAGGGAGTAAATCCTTGTCGTATTGATATTCAAGGTTTGTTATATTAAATTTCCCCTGCAAATTTTCTGCCTTCAAAATATCACGTTGCCAAAAATCTTCATCCAAATTTACGTTAAATTCGCCATCAATTATATGCCCAGACCTTACATATTCCTGCAAAAATACAATAACTTCATTTTGTGGTATCAGCTTGGCGGCAATCTGGTAGATCATAATCGGGATGTTATGTATGACTCCCGTGGTTCTTATTGTCCGACCTTTTATATTATTATCGAATTTGGCATAGGAATCCGTGCCAAATCCTATTTTGCAGTTAGAAGTTTTGCTCTTTAAGAAATTGGATTTGTATAAACAAGAAGCGCTGCCACCAGGCAAATTAGCACCGTTTGGATCAGCCAGGCTAGAGCCTGATATTTCAGCAAGATTTACGGTCAGAACATCGTTAAAGGTACGGAAGCTAAACTTATGATGCATGCTAAGTTTAGTGTTTAACACCTCTTCCTGTTTTTGGTTTATAATCAATACTTTATCAACATTCACTTTAGAGATAATGATAAATCTTTTGAGGAATTCTTTAAATTCAATTTTAAACCATAAATCATCCAAGCTTAAACTGTTATCTTCAGGCAAGCCTGCCCTGGCCCTGTCTATTACAAAACCTTTATGGTTAACTGAGAGATTATCAATAACTAGAGGAGTGCTATAAACATAAGAAAAATATAATTCTATACCATATTTGACCTGTTTATTTAAATATCCTTCCCGAATGCCGAATATTAATAAACTTATAATGCTAGCTATTATTAGCAAAATCGCAATAACCGAAAATATAGTGTTAGAAAAAATCCTCATTTTATTTATAATTTACATTTAATAGATTTTAGGATATTTATTATTTTATCACAACTCCTTCAAGTTTTAATGAATATAACGTTTATAGGCACTGGGTATGTTGGCCTGGTCTCCGGTGTCATGATGAGCTATTTTGGTCATAATGTCACGTGTTTAGATACTAATCACACAAAAATTTCGCAATTAAAATCTGGAAGATTGCCAATTTACGAACCGGGTTTGGAAAACTACCTGAACTCCAAGATAAAATTTATTGATCAGTATCAGGATATACCAACTGCGACTGATGCCGTATTCATCACGGTCGGCACCCCATCCCTACCTTCCGGCGAAGCGGATTTAAGTTATATTTTTGGGGCTATTGACAATCTGATTGAATGTTTAAAAACTGACAGTAATATTTTAACAGTAATAAAATCAACCGTACCGCCCGGAACATGCAAAAAAATAGAAGATTATCTGGCTAAAAAAGGTTCCAGGTTAAAGGTAGCGGCAAATCCAGAGTTTTTAAGAGAAGGTAAGGCTATTGAAGATTTCCTGCACCCTGATCGCATAGTCATTGGCATAGATAATCCGCAGGATTTAAGGGTGCTGGAAAATATTTATCAGCCGCTGACCAAAAAGAATATACCCCTTGTCGTTACTGATTCGGTAACAGCAGAAATGATTAAATATGCCTCTAATTCTTTTTTGGCTGCAAAAGTTGCTTTCATCAATGAAATGGCTGACTTATGCGAGGTGGTCAATGCAGATATTGAGAAACTGGCATACGGGATAGGTTTGGATCACCGTATCGGTAAAGATTTCTTAAAAGCCGGTCCAGGTTTTGGTGGATCCTGTTTTCCAAAAGATATTTTAGCTCTTTCAACCTTAACAAAGAAGTATAAAATTGATAGTTTAGTATTAGATTCAGTAATTCAGGCCAATAAAATCCGTACAGATAATATGGTAGACAAAATTTCCAGAGCAGTGGGTGGCAATTTGAAGGGCAAAAATATTACAATTCTAGGACTAGCTTTTAAGGCCGGAACCGATGATGTACGCAGCAGCCCAGCCATAAAAATCATAGAATTGTTACAAGCCCAAAAAGCACATATTACGACTTATGACCCTATCGCTAAAACCGACCTGGCTGAGGTAAAAATCGCTGCCTCAGCTAATGAAGCTTGTGACAACGCCGACGCTTTAGTAGTTGTTACAGAATGGCCGGAATTTAAGAATCTGGATTTTGAAAAGATATACAAGATGATGAAAAATAAGATAATTATCGATTTGCGCAATATGCTGGACTCTCATACATTAACTGCAATGGGGTTTAAGTATTATGGAGTGGGTATACCGTCATGCTGAACTCGTTTCGGCATAACAAAAAAAATCAAAATACAAAAACACAGATAAATGGCTTCTAACTTTATACATTTGCGGGTTCAAAGCTCTTATTCGATGTTAGAGAGCGCACTAACTGTGGATAAAATAATAGAGTTAGCCAGAAAAAATAATATGCCGGCACTGCTTTTGAGCGATCGCGGTAATTTATTCGGGTCTCTGGAATTTTCCTTAGCAGCTGTAAAAAACAGCATCCAACCTATTCACGGCTCTATATTAAAGCTCTTATACCAGGAAAATGGAAAAGATCAATTCGCTGAAATACTGCTAATAGCCAAAGATAAACCAGGTTATCAGAACTTATTAAAACTAGTCAGCTATACTTTTATTAAAAATGACCGGCAAATCTGCAATCACATTACTTTCGAAGATTTACGCCAATGCCAGGAAGGCATTATTGCCTTATCCTGTTATACTGAAGGACTGATTGGAAAAGCTTTACTTGCAAATAACAAAGATGGAGCTGTACGTTGGGCTGCCGAACTTAAAAATATTTTCCAGGACAGGTTTTATTTTGAGATCATGCGGCATGGTTTAGAAAAAGAGCAGGTAATAGAGCATGCTTATTTGGAATTAGCAGCCAGCCTGAATATCCCAATAGTAGCTACAAATAACGTATTGTTTGCCGACATTGCCATGCATGAGGCACATGATATATTATTGTGTATCTCGCAAGGTGTTACCAAGGAACATGAGGAACGCAAAAGAGTAAGTAATCAGTGTTATTTTAAATCATCCAAAGAGATGGAAGAGCTTTTTAGTGACCTGCCTGAAGCTATAGAAAATACCACACATTTGGCGCAACGCTGCCATGTGATGTCAGAGAGTTCCGACCCAATGCTACCAGGTTTTACTAATGATTCAGGCAGTGAAGAAGATCTACTGAGACAGGAAGCAGAAAAAGGCCTGGAACTCAGGCTAAATACCAAATTCCGCATGGAAAACATTCCGGAAGAAGAACAACAAAAAAACAGGCAGCAATATAGAGAACGTCTTGATTATGAGCTGGACGTAATCTGTAAAATGAATTTTGCCGGTTATTTCTTGATAGTTTCAGACTTCATAAAATGGAGCAAACAGCAGAATATAGCCGTAGGTCCGGGGCGTGGTTCCGGTGCCAGCTCAATAGTTGCCTGGTGTTTATTAATCACTGATCTTGATCCAATAAAATTTGGTTTGTTATTTGAGCGTTTTTTAAACCCTGAGCGTATCTCAATGCCAGATTTTGATATTGATTTTTGTCAGGAAAGACGTGAAGAAGTTATTAACTATGTTCGCACCAAATATGGTGATAACCGCGTCGGACAGATTATTACATTCGGTAAAATGCAAGCCAAAGCCGTAATCAAAGACGTGTCGCGCGTACTTGGCCTGCCGTACAGATATGCTGAACATTTAACCGAGCTTGTACCCTTTAATGCCGTCAATCCTGTTACTCTGGCCACTGCGATAGAAGAAGTAGCTGAATTAAAACAGGCTGCAAGCGGCAAAGGTCTATATAACCTACCGGGAGAAGAAGAGCTAATTAAACAAGTGTTGGAAGCTGCTTTGAGTCTTGAGGGCTTAAACCGTCATGCTTCCATCCATGCCGCAGGTATAGTTATTGCCAGCAAGGATTTAATGGAAATAGTTCCCGTTTATAAAGATATGCATTCCAGCATGCTGGTCGTACAGTATTCTATGAAATATGCCGAACTGGCCGGATTGATGAAATTCGACTTTTTAGGTCTACAAACATTAACAGTAATAACCAAATGCCAGGATCTGCTAAGTAAACAGGGGATAAATATTGACTTTGATGAAATAGGCTATGATGACAGAAAAACTTATGAGATGCTTTCAACCGGTGCAGGCAGCGGCGTATTCCAGTTTGAAGGACCGGGCATGCGTGATACGCTGCGGCGTCTAAAACCAGATTCCATAGGAGATTTGATAGCCTTGGGCGCGTTGTATAGGCCAGGGCCGATGGAGAATATTCCAACCTATATAGCTTGTAAACACGGCTTGCAAAAACCTGACTACCTGCACCCACTTTTGGAGCATATCTTAGCTGAAACTTACGGAGTGATAATCTATCAAGAGCAGGTGATTGAAATTGCTAAGGTCTTAGCAGGTTATTCATTAGGTAGTGCTGATCTGCTGCGACGTGCTATGGGTAAAAAAATTAAAGCTGAGATGGCAGCGCAGGAAGAATTATTTGTCAATGGCGCCAAAGCCAATAATATTCCTGAAGAACAGGCTAAATCCATTTTTGAAACAGTAGCAAAATTTGCCGGATATGGTTTTAATAAAGCACATGCCTCGGCTTATGCCATAATATCGTACCAAACCGCTTATTTAAAGGCCAATTTTCCAGCCGAGTTTTTGGTCGTCTGTATGAATCTTGATATGGATAATAATGATAAAATTAGTTTGTTTATTCAAGAAGCCAGAAATAATAACATAAAAGTCCTGCCACCGGATATAAATGTGTGTAGTGGACATTTTACCGTAATACGTCACCCTGAACCAATCCTTCATGCCAAACTTGTTTCGGGATCTAATGAGGAGCAGGTAATGCCTCAAGGAGTCCTGAACCAAGTTCAGGATGACGACAAATCTATCACTTATGCTTTAGGTGCTATAAAAAACGTTACTGCCAATTTTGGAGAAATGGCAGCACAGGAACGAGGACAAAATGGACCATTCAAGAGCCTGACCGACTTTGTTGAACGCATGCCTCTGAAATCTTATAATCGTAAATTACTGGAAAATCTAATCAAGGCCGGTTGTTTTGATAATTTACATACGAATCGGAATCAGTTACTACTTAGCGTCTATCCTGGCACCCCTACACAATGGGAAGAAGAACAAAGAACCGGGGAAAAATCTAAGAAAGATTCCCTCACACCAAAATTATTAGCCTATGCAGCAAGTTATCATGAGGAACAAAATTCCAAACAAATCAGCCTGCTTAGTATTAAAGTTTCTAACCCACAAATTTTTGCTGATGTGCCGCCTCCTGGCCATATTGATTTAGCCTTTCAGGAATTTCAGGCTTTAGGATTATTTGTCAAGCAGCATCCTTTAACTGAATATCAGGATTTACTGGAAAGGGCTGATATTGCTAACTCAAAAGGCTTATATGAAAAATTGCCATTTGGTTCAAGTGCAATATCAATTGCCGGAGTTATTCAGAAAAAAGATGCCAGAATGTCGGCACGTGGTAAATTCATAACCTTACAGCTATCCGACCAGTGCGGTATTTTTGATCTGACGATATTTAGCGAAGAGGTATTAAGAGATTATGGGCATTTGCTTGATGTTAAAAGTCTGGTAGTAGCAAATTGCGATGTGTTCAAGGACGATGGCGGTTACAGGCTGACAGCCAAAAGTTTTAAAGGGATCGATGAACTGTTAAAAGGTAATAAACTCAATTTAACCTTACACCCAAAAAATCAGGAACAATTAAAAGAAATAATCGATCTGCTAAAAGATAAAAAGGAGACCCCCGAAAACTCCAACACCAATGTTTCATTAGTTTTAACCATAGAAGGCGCCTTTATTGCAAAAATTATTATGCCAAATTGCTTTTCTTTAACTACTACGGAACTTAATATATTAAAACAGTATTATTATGATTAATCTGAAAAATCTTTTGAGAAAGATAACCTTACTACCCGGAAATATTATGAACAAGCTGCAAAAAATTCCTAACCTGGTCATGAAAAACTATGTTATGCTGGTGCTGCTGCTAGCAATCATAGTATTATTATATTTTACAGCGATTATAAAATTAAGTAATTAGTTAGAAACGAAGCATGAATTATCTAAAAATAAGCCTGGTATTATTGGCTTTATTCGCTCCATTCCCTGCCACAGCAAAGAATAATAGCTTTGAAGTAACAGTAGCTATTGTTGACATTCAGACTATATGGGAGCATTCGCTAGCCATGCAGGATATCCGCAAATCTATTGATGCCATCAGCAATAACATTGAAAAAGAAATGTCTGCTAAAGAGCAGGAGTTAAAAAAAATTGAAGATGATATTATAAAAAAACGGGGAACCATTGACGAAACGTCATTTGCTAATGAGGTCAACCTGTTTAACAAAAAAATCAACGATGCTCACAGCAGTGTACAGGATAAAAAAGCTCGCCTTGAACAGGCGCATTCTAAGGCGGTTGCCGTAGTGCATGATACCACTATTGAAATTATTACTGCTTTATCTGGTATAAGAGGTTTTAATATGGTATTGCCAAGCTCACAGGTAGTCTATGCCCATAGTTCTTTGGATATAACAGAAGATGTAATCAAACAGCTTAATGAGAGGCTAAAGAAGGTGAAAGTAAGTTTTTGATAGCCCTACTCCAGACTTAGTGCTACTTTAATAGCCCGTTCCAGTTTTTTTAGCTCTATCTTGCTAATTGTGCCTATATAACCCTTTAGTCTTGACTTGTCTATAGTCCTAATCTGATCAGCCATCGCTTTCCCTGCTTTCCCCTCAACAATCACTTTAGTTTCGAAAGAGTAAATAGAATCGATCTGCGAAGTGACAGGGATTACTATTACCCTTTTTGAAACCTTATTCTGTATATGGTTTGATATTATGACTGCCGGCCTGGTTTTTCTGCTTTCACTACCAATTGTTGGATCAAGATTAACCCAATAAACATCCCCTCTACTAATCGCTGTAATCGGCATCAAGAGCATCCCATTCTTCTAATTCTCTGTTTCTATGTATATCCCTCTCAGCTAATAGATAATCCCTTTCTAATGAACGCTCAGCAGACTGTAATTCTTTTTCAATAGCTTTGCTTACAAACTTACTGATTTGTTTACTTGGCACGGTATGCTTTAATGTATCATATAACTCTTCGCGTACACTAATACTTAAAGTTCTCATAAATAACAAATATTAAATAATATTCATTATAGATTGGTTACTAAGTAATGTCAATTTTTCAATAAGATAGAACTAACCTGTTATACTACACTCCCTCCCTTTCTCGTCCGTAATCTCCAACTGTACCTTTATACAACGTGCCGGCAACATATCTTCTATCGCTTGCGGCCACTCGATCAGGCAAAGATTATTTTGTAATGCTTCTTCAATCCCTAGCTCATAAACTTCTTCAGCTGATTTTAGGCGATATAGATCGAAATGATAAATAGTAAAATCAGGCGCCTGATAGGTTTGCAGCAGATTAAAAGTTGGGCTGATTATATGAGTGTTTTTCCCACAGAAACATCGAATTATTTCTCGACATAAAAAAGTTTTACCACTACCCAAATCGCCGTAAAACAGCACAATATCACCGGCTTTTAGTGTTCTAGCAAAGCTGTGGGCAAATTTTATGGAGTCTGTCTCGTTTGATAAAATAGTAGTGGATTGCATTATTCAAATAGGTCTATCTATCCTGGTCACAAAAGTCGGGCGTACCCCTGCCCTGCCGGCAGCATTACCTAAAGCCAGGAGTTTATCTGACATATCGTTATGGCTGTCATGAAATTTTTTGGCATTACCGGTTAAAACCAAAGCTGAATCTATGCCGATATTATTAGCCCCCAAAACATCTGTTTCCAAAGTATCGCCAATCATCAATACTCGGTGTTTTTCTATACCGGGACGCAGATCAAAAGCTTTCTGATATATCTCAGCATAAGGCTTGCCGGTGTAAATTACCGGTGCTCCAAGCTTTTCCAGTTTGGAGGCGAAATATCCGGCACAATAGCGCATACTGCCAAGCCTTGGAATAGTAGTATCAGGATTAGCACAAATATTTATGGTACCAATAGCAGCAGCAGTTTTCAAAAACTCATCAAATTCTTCCAGATTATCTCCTTCATCCCTGTATAGGCTTAAAGCCAGAATATTTGCTTCCCGTATATTATTGGTCAGAGGTAAATTAAGATCGGCCAGCATATCCTGATTGCGATCGGCTCCCAAATGATAAATAGCCGGTCTTTGGGTGAAGTTCTGTATATTGGTAGTAATCAGCTGTCTGGCTACTTCACCGGCCGTGATAATCATTTCAGGTTTTGTCTTTATCCCCCAGGAAGCCAGCATTTCATAAGTATAAGCTCTTGATCTTGGAACATTTGAGACAAATAATACCGTCTTTTCAGTCGCCAGCTTGTTTATAGTATCCACCGTACCTGGATAGACATAATTACCTTCAACAATAACTCCCCAAATATCAAAAAGCAAAGTGTCATAATCCTTCACCGCTAGAAAAATATCCCGATAATCCAAATTGCCCATACAATCGACTCTAACTTTTGCTTTTAAATAAACAGTTTATAATATATAATCGCCGCGAAAGCTTAATTGTAAATATTTATATAAGTATGTCAAACAATGAACCCGTAATTGATGGAAATTCTCCTCGTAGTGATATTATTGAAGACTCTTATGGCGCTGATTCCATAAAAGTTTTAAGAGGACTTGAAGCAGTCAGAAAAAGACCGGGCATGTATATAGGCGATACTGATGACGGCAGCGGTCTACATCACATGGTATACGAGGTAGTGGACAACGCTATAGATGAGGCGTTGGCCGGATATTGTACCAGGGTAGAAGTTATCATTAACGCCAATAATTCGGTGACCGTGCGTGACAACGGCCGCGGTATACCGGTTGACATACATGAAGAGGAGGGGGTATCAGCAGCACAAGTCATTATGACGCAACTGCATGCTGGCGGTAAGTTTGACCAGAATTCTTATAAAGTTTCCGGAGGTTTACACGGAGTCGGCGTTTCCGTAGTTAATGCCCTGTCAGAATGGCTGGAGTTAAGGATATGGCGTGGCGGTAACGAACATTTTATGCGCTTTGAGCATGGTGAGCCAAAGGCACCTTTGGTAGTGGCCAGTAAAGCCCCTGATGATAAAACCGGTACAGAAGTCACCTTCTTCCCGTCTAATGAAACTTTCAGTGCTATAGAATTTAACTTCACTACCCTTGAGCACAGGCTACGGGAACTTGCCTTCCTGAATTCAGGTGTTAGGATCGCCATAACTGATGACCGTGAAGAGGAAACCAAACATATAGAGTTTCACTATACCGGCGGTATTGAAGCTTACGTGAAATATATCGACCGTACTAAAGTTGCACTACATAACTGTATTGCCGTTACCGCCGACAACCAGGAAAGCGGCATAAGTCTGGAACTGGCCATGCAGTGGAACGATTCTTACCACGAAAATATACTCTGTTTTACCAATAATATCCGCCAACGGGACGGCGGCACGCACCTGATAGCATTTAAAGCAGCACTAACCAGGGTGATTAACAGCTATCTGGAAAGTAGCGGTTTAGGTAAAAAAAGTAAAATCAACATAACCGGCGATGACGCCAGAGAAGGGTTAGTATGCGTTTTATCGGTCAAAGTACCAGACCCAAAATTTTCTTCGCAGACTAAAGACAAACTAGTAAGCTCAGAAGTACGTCCAGTCGTTGAAAACGCCGTATATACAAAATTATCAGAATGGTTTGAAGAACATCCAACTGAAGCAAAAGTGATAATCAACAAAATTGTTGAAGCCGCCTCAGCACGTGAGGCAGCCAGGAAAGCTAGAGAACTTACCAGACGTAAATCAGCCTTAGAAGTATCAAATCTGCCCGGTAAACTAGCCGATTGCCAGGAAAAAGACGCAGCAAAATCCGAATTATTTATCGTTGAGGGTGACTCAGCAGGCGGCACAGCCAAACAGGGAAGAGACAGAAAATCGCAAGCCATCCTTCCTCTGCGCGGCAAGATTTTAAACATTGAGCGTGCACGGTTTGATAAAATGCTAGGCTCCGAGCAAATCGGCACACTAATCACTGCACTTGGAACCGGCATCGGTAACGAAGATTTTTCATTAGAAAAACTAAGATACCATAAGATAATCATCATGACTGATGCCGATGTCGATGGTTCACATATCAGAACATTGCTGTTGACATTCTTCTACCGTCATATGCGCCAGGTTATTGATAGCGGTTATTTATATATAGCCCAACCACCACTTTATAAGGTCAAACGCGGCAACAGCGAACTATACCTTAAAAACGAAAATGCCCTGCAGGATCACCTGATCAATGCCAGCATCAGCGATGCTACGCTAAAAACTTCTGACGGCACATTTATAGCTAACACAGAGTTAGAGGAAGTAGTAAAAAAAGTAGTAAAATTTACAGCCACCCTGGCTCATGCCAGTAAGAAATTCCCTGCACAGTTGACCGAAAGCTTAGCAGTTAACGGACTACTGGACGGCGGGCTATTATTTTACCCAGCCAATAGGGATAAAATCGCTGCCATAGTAAATGCTTTAACAAAAGAAGCACCGGAACCGGATAAATCAGCCTGGGAAGTAGCCATAACTGAAAATCATATAGAGTTTTCACGTTTGGTTAGGGGATTAAAGGAAAGTAAAATCCTAACCAAAAAACATCTCGAATCCATAGAATTCATGCAACTGGCCAAAAATTCCAGGGAATTAAACAAAATTTTTACAAACCCGGTAACCTTAATGATCAAAGGTCAGGAAATTATAATACATTCACCTAGTACATTGTTAAGCACCATCACCGAACAAGGCAAAAAAGGTCTATCCATTCAGCGCTTTAAAGGGTTGGGCGAGATGAATTCCGAACAATTATGGGAAACCACGCTGGATCCTGCAACCAGGACCTTATTACAGGTTAAGGTGCAGGAAGCAGATGAAGCAGAAGATATTATTTCAACCTTAATGGGCAATGTAGTTGAACCAAGGCGGGATTTCATCCAGGAAAATGCCCTGAATGTGGTGAATCTGGATGTATAAGCTTACACATCTCCCATAATTTCAACCCCGTCTTCTTTGTAATCAATATCGGAGAAGGCAGGATAACTAATGTCGTAGAACTTTGCAGTCCCTCCAGCCTCAACCACATCATAACCAAATTCTACTTTTTCTCCTGATCTATCTAAATCGGGCAGAGTTTTCACAAGCTTTCTAATTTCCTGATGATTATATTCTTCTTTATTCAGGATAAATAATTTATTGCCGGCAGGATCACAATATATTTTATTACCAAAAAGTCTGCAATCGCCGTATTTGTTTGTCTTGACTTCAAAACCTTTCAGATTATGATTGTGATATAATAATTTTATACCTGTCTTTTCCAGGCACTTGCCATCATTTATAATCCCCTTTTTTATAGCTCTGAGATAAACCTGTTCTTTGTTATGATCAATATTGGCAGTGTTAAGTATAAATATCTTATTACCATTAAGATCTGCGGTCTCAAAAACGTCTTTATCCAAACTGTTTATTATCTTCTTGCCTATTTTCCAACTAACTTTTTCCAGCAAATTAGGGTCTATTACAGACGGAACTATCTTAGCTGATTTTAGTTTTTGATAATACTCATGGCGCTCTTTATGGTAGTCATCCCAATTCCTATCCCGTTTTCTTGCAACAACCGGTTCTGCAGGTTTTTTGAGTTCCACTTCTGCAGGACCTTCTTCCGGTATCTCTTCCTCGGACGTCTCAACTAACTTTTCCTCAAATGCTTCAGGTAACTCTAATTCCGGCAGTTCTACTTCTTCCTGTAAATGTCCTCTCTCATCATAAATGTCCTGAGCTCCGGCATCCCGCAGGATTTTTACTATATCTTCCCTGCCTCTGATCTTGGCAAACTGCAAAGGGCTAATCCCTTCGTCAGATTCTATACAGACATCTGTTCCATTTTCTATAAGTAGATTTACTACCGAAATATTCCCCTGTATCACAGCCATGTGTAGAGGCGAATGACCAAATATATCCAAAGCATTGATAATTTCATCTGAACATTTTTGATGCTCCAGAATTGCCTTAATAAACCCAGTCTTTTCAAGAGAAACTGCGTGATGCAAGACATTTCTAAAGTCGTGGTAAGTTATAACAAACAAGTCAATATCGTCATGCTTTAATATGAGCTTGGAAATGTCGCTATCACCTCTTACCAGCGCATAGATAAGAGCAGAAACTCCAAGAATGTTTACAGCATTAATATCAGTAGATTTATGCTTTACCAGTAATTTTGCAGCTATCTTATTACCCTGGTGTATGGCCGCCATAAGGGGAGTTACATGGCTTTTACAAGTTGGGATATTAGGATCGGCTCCCTTACTTAACAGCAATTTTTGTACTTTTATGTCAGGTATTACCGCCTTTTCATATAAAGATAGATATAAAGCCGTAGCACCGTCTTTATTACGGGCATTAACATCCACACCGACTTCCAATAATATCTTAATAACTTCT
>Ga0206975_1140_pt1 | contig 18076 bp, 18 predicted proteins | sample Alteio_BWOrgHeat_81_FD_152919 | JGI IMG/M metagenome (GOLD analysis project Ga0206975, IMG submission 152919) | Enriched cells from forest soil in Barre Woods Harvard Forest LTER site, Petersham, Massachusetts, United States -... | ecosystem: Environmental > Terrestrial > Soil > Temperate forest >... | reverse complement strand
TCACTGAATGCGAAGCCGAAACCGCGCCGAGGCGCGAGGCGTACATAGAGAATCGCCGCCAGTGCGCCGCCAAGCTGGGCAAACGCATACATCCGCTGGTCGCCGAAGGTCTGCGCTATCGCGATCAGCACAAAAACAATCGCCAGATATTTGGCCTTGATGCCGATAATAAAGAACATCTGAAACTGCACATCGCCGTGCAACAGCCCAATCGCTGTAAGCAGGCCAAAGATGCCACCCATGCAGCCGGTAATCGCGATCAAAGGCTGGGGAGAGCCGAGCATCTGGCCCATCGCGTAAATGAGAATAGCCGCCGCCGCCGTGCCCAGCACAGATGCTGCGTAAAGGCCGCCAAGCCAGCGCGAGCCGTGCATCGGCTCCAGGAAGCCGGCGAGGAACCATAACGACAGTAGCTCGAACGCAGTTCCAAGAATCCCCGGATGGATCAGGCTATAGGTGAGCGGCTGCCAGAGCTGCCCTACAGCAAAATTTGGCGGATACAAGCCTAGATGAGACATCACCCACAGCGGATCGACAATGCGTGCGCTTACGGCGAGCAGCAGAACAAAGAATGTACCCAGATTCCACAGCACAAGCCGCCGTGTCGTGCCGGAGAACTCAGGAAATGCGAATTGGACCGATCCGAATCTGGCCATAGTCGTCTGCTCTGAGCCTACATCGTCGCCGAGTTAAATGTCATGCGCGCCGCACCAGCAGCAGCGTCTGATCGTCGATCTGTCTGCCAAAGTCTCTCACCGTACTTAGAATCAATGCCGCGAGATCCGGCAGTGGAAGCCGCGCATGGCCTGCGACAAGCGCCTCCAGTTGTTCGACGCCAAACTCTGCGCCATGGCCGGATCGTTGTGACGAGTTCACTTCGAGGATGCCGTCAGTCGCCACCACGACGATGTCACCAGTCTTCATTGCCAGCGCATGAGACTGGAAATCCGATACAGGCAGCAGCCCCAGGGGAAACTGCTGCTCCTCGCTGCGGACCATGCGCTTCTCCTCGGCTTTCCAGTGAAGCAGCGGCGGGCTAGCGGCCATGCCGTAGTAGGCGCGGCCGTCCTGATCGAGGCGCAGGGCTGTAAAGGTGGCGTACATGTGCTGTTCCTTCACCTGTGGCAACACCAGGTTGAGCCGATCCATCAGCGTGGAAAGGATCGTCCCTGCGTCCGCGTAGTTGCCATCCGTGAGGACTGTTCGCGCCGCAGTCTTGAGCATCCCCATCAGAATGCCTGCCTGCAGCCCGTGACCAGCAATGTCCGCAAGATAAGCTACGCAATCGCCCCCGGGCAGATGGACTACGTCCACCAGATCGCCCCCGACTTTTTCGCTGGGATGAGAGACCCCGAAAACTTCAAAACACTCCAAACTCAGATTGATCTGGGGCACCAGTGTCTTCTGTATCGATTGCGCCAGTTGCAGCTCGGTTTTGATACGGTACGCCTCTCTGCCCGAGATTCCCATGTAGGAAGAGAAGAGTATGTATGAAGAGATAACCGCGATCAGGGTGGCCGTCGCTGCAAAATGCAGCCCATGCTCCGCCGGCACAGGAGCAGGCTGAAACGTGTTCTGGACCCAGTGCATGAGGTAGGTTTGCACAGGTAAAAAGATCCCCTGCAGCACCATTAGAAAGATGCAGAAAACAGGCAGCCGTGAAACGACGATGACCCACAGCACCGCGTTCAACCCGCTGTAAATCGCAGCAGTCAGGACGATGGCGTATGGCTGAACCCCGCCGCTCATCAGATCGCCGTAGAAGCCGATGACAGTGAACAGCAAAAATACCGCCCCCATGAATACTGAGAGCTGGCGCAGCGGCACATGCTGCAGATGAAGCCATAGCTTTGGACGCCGCACGAGCCAGCGCAGAGAGCCGAACGTCATAGCGAGAACGATAGCAGAGGCACGCATCACCGTCCGCCATCCTGTTTATGAAGAACCCGCAATTAAGGTACTGCCCCACCACGAACGTGCGCAGGCGGGAGGGCAAGGCTTTAAAGATGCTGAAAGCTCCCGCGCGGGCGTTTTGTAACAGGGCACGACTTCAGTCGTGCCGCTAAGCAACCAAATAGGAAGGGCTTTAGCCCCTGTGGGATGCATTCCCATCCTCCACCCAAACGAGGTGCATAACTGGCTATGGTGTAACCACCAGCCCACGATGCCCAGCCGCATCCACCGCGCGCACGCCAAAGAACACATTGTCCTTCGAGATAGGCACGGTAATCGTCGTCGCCCCATCCGCACCCGCTGGCACGCTCTGTATATACTGCCAGTCCGGCGCCGTCGTTTCTCGCCAGAGCAATTCATAGTGCGTACCCACCGCCGCACCTTCTGGAGCTTTCCAGCTTACCGTCGTGTCATTGTCCAGCTTCGTCGTCACCAGCTTCACCTCACTGGGTACGCCCGGCGAAGCCGCCAGCGTAGCCAGGGTCGCTGCATTCAGCCCAGCAACCTTCGCCACGTAGCCAAAGTCCACAAACTGGAGCAGATCCCCATACTGCACGCCATTCTCCACGCGCACATTCTGGTGCTGGTGGTTAAAATCCTCACGCCATTCCGTGATGCGAACCGCAGCAAACCCCTCGCGGTTAAAGCTCGTATGATCTCCCCCACGCAGATAGCGGTCAGCCCGCGCCACCAGAAACGGGCTGAACCCTGAGCTCGCAACATAGGTCCGCCCCACATCAGCCATCGCCCGCGCAAGCTGACGGCTCGGCGCATCATCCGCCTGCCCAAGATTGCGAATACGCCGCAGTTGCTCCGGAGTAGCCGAAGCCGGAATACCCTCAGAAAACACCCGTACTCGGTCCTTCCGCTGCAGTGTGTCCCCCGGAGTCGTATTGCCGCCCACGATATCGTTGTTCAGTACGCCTTCCAGTTGCCAGCCTTCCTCTTTCGCCAGCTTGGCCAGATGCGCCGATCCGTTAAGCCCCTGCTCCTCCCCCGCAACCGCCACAAAGACCAGCGACGCCGGCAGCCTCAGCTTGCTCAACACCCGCGCGCACTCCATCGAAACAGCCACCCCCGAGGCGTCATCGTTAGCCCCCGGAGCAGCGCCATGATCGTCCATCGTGTCCGAGTCGCGCGAATCATAGTGCCCCGTCACCAGGTACATCCGCTTGGCCGCAGCCGGGTTGTTGCCACGCAGAATCGCATACACATTCGTGATCGTCGTTGGCTTCGGAATGCGATCCGCTGCCGGATTGGTGAAGGTATCCCGCTTTACTTCCAGGCAGCCCCCACAATCCTTCGAAATAGCCTCAAATTGCGAAAAGATCCAGTCCGCCGCAGCCGTAACGCCCTGCCCCGCAGGCAGGTCCGTCTCCATGCTTGAGATGGTGCTGCGCGTCCCGAAACCAACCAGCCTTTCGATCGTCTGACGTATGCGGACTTCAGAGATCTGCCTCAGCGCGCCCGCAATCGCCGGGTCAGCCGGAGCAGCCGCCGCCGGAACGGCGTGCATCTGGTAATCAGGGTGCTCCGTCGCAGAAAGTGAGACCGCAGATAGGAAGACCATGGCGGCGCCAATGAGCAAAAACATCCCAATGCGCCGTAATTTCAGCAGATTCATACAATTTTCCTCGGCCCGGCCAGATTCTCTAAACATCCGCGACCGGTACACTCTTGACCGGCAACGGCATTTACCCTAAAACTAGCGAAGTCGTATCGCGCAGTGCTGTCATCATAAAGCGTATGCGGCCACGCGGCGCGCTGAAAGGAGAAGTGGACCATGCCTAACTGTCCGGAGTGCGAGACCCCCCTCGATCTGGAAGAGGATGAAGTGGAAGAGGGCGACATTGTCGCCTGCGACGAATGCGGGAGTGAGTACGAAATCGTCGGAACAGAACCCTTGGAGCTAGCCCACGTCGACTCCGATGAACTTGACGAGGACGACGATGAATTTCTGGATGAAGAAGAGGAAGAAGAGTAAGCGTGAGTCAAATTGAATCGCAAAATACACCGCAGCCGGTCGCAACTCGTCCGGCACACTTGGTCAGTCGTGCCATAGCAGTAGGCCTCCTGGCTGTCGCGGTATCCGGCCTCCTGTCCTTCAGCGGCCGCTCCAATAGCTTCGGACTGCAAACAGCGCACGCACAGAACTTCGGCTATCGCACAATCCAGGGCAAAGTGCTCGACGACACATCCACCCCCGTCGGCGCAGCCACCGTCTTTCTCAAAAACGTGAAGACCCGCAACGTAAAGAGCTTCACCAGTCTCCCCGATGGGACCTTCCGCTTTGCTCAGGTCGGTATGGTGGACGACTACGAAGTGTGGGCCGCGCGAGGCAAGGGCAAAAGCGCCGTCAAGAGCATCAGCTCCTATGACTCCCGCAAAGAAGTCCAGTTCGACCTGAAGCTCAAGTAGCCACGCAGCTTCAGGACGCGCGGCGTATCGAGGCAGCCAAGGCGCCGCGCCCTGCATCTCATCACCTGTCACTCCATTGTGGACAGTCGTGTCCGCAACTGCTGGCAGGCGCGTCCTTTCAGGCGGCAATTCTGCAAGCCATCCCAGTCTGAACCACTATTCCGCAGGCCGGATAGACCGGCCGTGCGCAGGAGACTTCTATGGCAGTGATGATGCAAGCCTTTTATTGGGACGCCCCGCAGAAGGAGAAGCAGGAAGGCAATTGGTGGAACGTCATCGCCGAACACGTCGAAGCCCTCAGCAAATCCGGCATCAGCGCGCTCTGGCTTCCGCCTGTCTCCAAGGGCTATGACAACCGCTCCATGGGCTACGATCCTTACGACTACTGGGACCTCGGCGACTACGACCAGAAGGGCGGCAAGAAAACCCTCTACGGCAATCGCGCGGAGCTCGAAGCCCTCATCAAAACTGCGCATGAACACAAAGTCGCCCTCTACGCCGACATGGTCATCAACCACAACTCCGGCGCAGACGAAGAAGAAGTAAATCCTCTGGACGGCGAGAAGCGATGGACAAAGTTCAAGCCAATGAGTGGAAAGTTTCCCCGTGATTGGAACAGCTTTCATCCCAGCCGTTATGAACAGGTAATGGTTGAGGGCGAGAACTACGCCGGGTACCCTCACCTCTGCCATCGCAATCCACATGTCTACAAAGCCATGTTCGACTACTCCCGCTTTCTTGTTGAAGAGCTCGGCTTCGACGGCTTCCGCTTCGACTTCGCCAAGGGCTACGGCTCGTGGATGATCAGCGTTCTTTCAAAATACCGCTACGTCAAGAACGGCGAAGAGTTCACGCCCTTCGTCGTCGTCGAACTATGGTCCGGCACAGAAGAGATAGGCGCGTGGATCGATCGCATCGACAGCATGACTGACAACCAGATCATGGCCTTCGATTTTCCCCTCCGCTACAAGCTCAAAGACGTCTGCGACACGCTCAACTACGATTTGCGCAATCTCACCGACGGCGGCGCAGTCGTTATGGATCGCCCAATGCACGCGGCCACCTTCGTCGACAACCATGACATGGGCGATAACGCCATCGTCCATGACAAGATGCTCGCCTACTCCTTCATCATGGTCCACGAGGGCTACCCCTGCGTCTTCTGGTACGACTACTTCAACAACGGTTTGGCCCGCACCGGCTCACCCAACGGCATCGACGCGCTCATCGCAGTGCATCTCTCTCACGCCGGCGGCGACTCGCAGATACTCCACGCCGATCCCGACCTCTACATCATGCAGCGCATCGGCTATAAGTCCGACGCTGTCGATCAGCCCGGCCTCATCTATGTTCTGAACAACCTCGGCGACAAGTGGAGCGGCACTTCAGTCAAGACGCAGTGGCCCAACCAGAAGTTCCGCCCCGTAGCGTGGGACGGCCACGACACGGCTCTTCCCGACGAGCGCACCACAGATGCCGAAGGCAACGCCGAATTTCCCGCACCCCCGCGAGGTTTTGCTGTCTATATTCCCGTCTTCGACTAACTTGGCATAGTTCGCGAAATAGCACACCTTATAAATCTTTCTTGACGCCGTATCGGCTGCGGCCCATACTGTTGCTTCCTCAGGAAAGCAGCGTTCCCCCGCGCTTTGAACTAAGTCCCCAAGGCTGGCCTCAATCGTGAGTCGAGCTTTAGTAGCTATGCGCTGAGCCAGGAAGGGAGTACGCATGACACCAGAACGCTTGCTCCATTTTGAGATGGCCGGCTTTCTTTACTCTCTTGCTGCTGTAATCGCCTACAAGATGCTCAGTGGCGGCATCGTTCTGACCGGCTTGCTCTCTCACAAAGACGGAACGGACAACGACGACGATGATCCGGAGCTGGCTCCGGGTATAAGTACTGGAAGGCTGCAATTGTTATTGGCGACGATCGCCACCGGTGCCACCTATTTGACTCAGGTTATGACGGCGAAAGACGGAACCATGCCGGACATCAACAGGAACTGGCTGTATCTTTTTGGCGGCAGCGGGAGTATCTATGTAGTCGAAAAGGCTTGGAACGCTTGGAAGAGTAACAACAACTCTTAGGGGGATAGATGACTGCAACGACAAGCTGGGTTATGAATCTCTGCGGGTTTATTGCCTGCGGATTTCTGGGTGCGCTGGCTGTCGTGATCATTATCTGGATCGCGACAGACAAGATTGATATAAGGCATCTGTTGAGCGAGGCGAACGGGCAAGGCAGCATGTCCCGCTTTCAGTTGCTCATATTCACCTTCGTGGTGGCCATCGGCATCTTCGAGCTGATTGAGAAGAGCACGCCGCCGGGCTTTCCCGCAATTCCCGACGGAATTCTCACCCTGCTTGGCATCAGTGCCAGTACCTACGCGGTGGGCAAGGGAATCTCCTACAGCCAGCCCAGCTTGATGAAGCCGCCAGGGCCTGAGGATGTAGCCCGCGCCGAAGCCGCAGCCAATAAGGCGGAGGGGCACGCGGCGGACGCACAGGCAGCTGCAGATCAGAGTGCAAGCAGTGCAGCCGCGGCAGCGCAGAAAGCTGACGGCTAGACGTCGTAGCACCGTCTTGCCGTCTCGCTGTCCTGCCTGGTGTTGTCCTATTTGTCTTGATCTGAACCGTACGCAGCCGAGGTGCAGTTATGCCCGCCAAACAACCACCCGCGCCCAATAAGACCATGAGTGCCGTGCGCATCATAGGTCCCGCCATACCCTTGGCGATTGCCCTTGCGCACTCAGCGATCTCGCCCAATCCTACCGTCCCGCAACAGGTTTCACAGGCGACCATTACCAACTCCACCGCTCCCTTTGCGCCCGAGGCAACTCTCTCCGGTAAGCAATGTGGCGGTGGTACGCCGGAGTCTCCTGCATGCCCGGCCCCTTACCCGATGCTGCAAAAAGGGCATCCCGTCGATTGGTGGTTCGTATTCAAATTCAACACCGCTTCTTTTCCAGGTTGCGGTGAGGGAACAACTCGAGCTTGTCCCTTTGGCGGTACGCCGCAGACCTACAAACTCGGCCAGCAGTTTGCCTATGCCAGCAGCGAAGCTCCCGCGCTGCAGAAGGGAAGTGGATGCGTCGGCGCCAACTCAGATCCGGTCGCGGCCAGCTTTGACGAGGTCTACAACGGTAACTACCACTACGTCATCTGGAACGATCAGTTCAAGACAGACCCAAAGATCAAGAGTTGCGGAGCAGACAATAGTTGCGGAGCGCCCTGGGGACACTCCAAAGGAATGTTGGCCTGGAACGATGACGGCGAGGGTTTCATCATGCAGGTCTCCACGCCTTCGTGGCCCGGAGCCGGCAACGTGCAGTCACCGCGTAAAGATGGCAACACCCTCGGCTGCGTCAAAGACGACGACGTTGAGGTTAGCCAGCACTTCTTCGCGCTTCGCCTCAACAAAGACGATCTGGTTCAGGTCCTCAACGGGCTAATCAACGCCAGTGTCGTGACAGACGCCTCCAACTCCCAGATCGTTCGCAACGGCGGCCCGGCAGACGTTCAACAACTCGTATCGCAGCTCGGCCAGATATCCAAAGCCAACAGTTATCTGGCGACTACTCTCTCCTCGGGCGTCGAGCTGATCTCGAAGTCCTCCAAGCTCCAGGTTCCGCCCTGGCAAATGGTCTCTGCTGTGTTGGGGGGGGGCGCCCTTGCGCGTAGCCTCGTGGTGGGAGACGCCGGCGATTAACTCGACCGACGCCAACAGCATTGTCGGTTGCTGGAGTCCAGTGCAGGGTGTCGGTCCCGCGCTGGGTAAGCCCGGTCCCGTCGAGATCGCCACCAGCGGCCATTGGGAGAGCACAACCTTCGGATTGACCGGCGGCGCCAGCCCGAATATGAACCACGCAAAGGTAGGCGTAACCACCGGCACAGCCCAGCAATACGCGATCTTCGGCGATATGAACCAGCAGGGCTCCCTCTCCGGCCCCAACTGCGCCAGCAGCCAGAACGGTCGCGGCGGCATGTTCTTCGTAGTAGCACAACCCCAACTTGCAGCCAGCGTAACAGAACTCCTCAAAGGCAGCTCAGGCCCAGTCCAGCCAGCAGGAAAGTAATGCCGTTCGCTCAGTTTAGGCCTGCCGTTCAGGTTCTTTGTTGTCATATGGCAGTTTGCTGTCATCTTTAGAGTTATTGTTATCATCCTGAGCGAACCGGGGTCCCCAACGACAGGTCTTCGTCGTTGGGGCGGAAAAGCGAAGGATCCGCGTTTGCTTTTGCTCCTGCTTTTCTTGCTGTCATTCCCGAAGGGAATCTGCTGTTGCCACTCCACGCTGTCCCGCTCATCCTTCGGTTTAAAAGGCATCAGGAGAGCAGGTGCCCTCATGTCCCCGAAAGCCAAAGTCGATGCTTCTTGAAAGAGAATAGGCAACCGCCTACACTGAAAGCGAGGCCTGAGCCACATGACATCGCCGTCTCTTGATCGCATCACGCAGACACCAGGCATAATGGGCGGGAAAGCCTGTATCCGCGGCACACGTGTCACCGTGGGCATGCTTGTAGGACAAATCAGTGCCGGGCACAGTGTTGAGGAACTGATGGCGGACTATCCCTACCTGAAACGCGAGGACGTGCAACAGGCACTCCTTTATGCAGCTTGGCGTGCCGAAGAGCGCGAGGTCGTACTAGCCACCGCGTGAAACTCCTGATTGACATGAACTTGTCTCCGAGCTGGGTAGGTCGGCTGATAGAGCGGGATCTCGAAGCTGTCCACTGGTCCACTCTCGGTGCGCACAATGCCACAGATGTTGAGATCATGTCCTACGCTCGTGAACATGATTATGTGGTTATCACCCATGATCTCGACTTCAGTGCCATCCTCGCTGCCACTCAGGGAGAAAAGCCGAGCGTAATTCAAATTCGGTCGGAGGATTTGAGCTTTTTGGCAATCGGAGAGCAAATCTGCGCGGCGGTGTCGCAGATGAGCCCGGAGTTGCAGGCGGGTGCTCTGATCACCGTCGATCCGGTTCGAACACGCATTCGCCTTCTGCCTCTTTCGCGCAGAGACTGAGACTCACAGCACCGCTAAGCCAACACCGGCAACTCCGCCGAGAAGATCTTCATAGGCGTAAGCCCGCGCTGCCAGCGGGTAGCCCAGGTTTGAAGAAGCGGGCACGAGGGTGCCCCTCGATAAGGACGAAGTCTTTGTCAAGGCGCAGATCAGCCGCGCGGGTGCTCGAACAGATCGCGACGATGACGATCAAGAAGTACGACCGTCAGACATCTCGTCAGCTTAGGAGTGAATCAAACTGGTAAACAGAGGTGTGTAAATGGCACGTCCTTATTGGTCAGGTCAGGTCCAGATATCCCTTGTCTCTTTCGGGGTAAGTCTTTACGTCGCAACCGAAGCCAAAAGCGGTATCACCTTTCATCAGATCAGCCGCAGTACTGGCGAGCGGGTCAGGCACCAGAAGGTGCTTCAGAGCGCTGTGGATAGCGGCAATACCGAGCCCGGCGATGTGGTCGGGAAAGACGAGATTGTTAAAGGCTACGAATACAGCAAGGGGCAATACGTCATCATCGAGCCGAGCGAACTCGACAATCTTCGCGTGCCCTCCAAGCACACCATCGCGGTATCTCAGTTTATTGAGCAGAGCGAGTTGAATCCCGAGTATGTTGAGAAGCCCTACTTCGTCGTGCCTGAGAATGATGCGCAGACCGAAGCTTTCGCTGTTGTGCGTCAGGCGCTCGTCAAATCAGGCAAAGTCGCCATCGGAAAGATAGCCTTCTCTGGCCGCGAACATATCTTCGCTCTAACGCCGGCCGGAACCGAAGGCCGCGGGATGATGGGTTACACGCTTCGTTATCAGAATGAATTGCGCAACCAGAGAGATTACTTCCGCGATATCAAGGACGCGGAGATCAATGAAGATTCACTGGAGCTTGCAGAAGCTCTGATTGCGAAGCGATCTGCAAAGTTTGACCTCAGCAAGTTCGAGGATGGATATGAGGTCGCCGTAAAGGAGCTTGTTGACGCGAAGGTCAATCATTTGCCGATACCCAAGGATGAGGCGCCACGTACTACGTCAGGCAAAGTGGTGAACCTGATGGATGCTCTTCGTAAGAGTCTTGGCGATGAAAAATCAGCACGTGTGCCGAAGAAGCCGGTTGCCAGCGAAAAGACTCCGGCCCGCAAGGGTATCGGTCTGGTCAAGGCAGCCTCAAAGGGCACTGGCAAGCGAAAATCAGCCTGACATCCACGTCTACTGCGTGTGGCGCGGGTCCGAAAAAACGAGCACGAGGGTGAAAGAACCAGCGCATAGCCTTTCTCCTCCGCTATCATCCCCCGGCAAACTAAGCCAGCACCGGCAACTCCGCCGAAAAAATCTTCATAGGCGTAAGCCCGCGCTGACGCAGCGCGCGAATAGCAAGAGCATCATGCCTCTTCGCAAGCCGCTGCCCATTGTGATCGGCCACCAGAGCGCAGTGATACCACCGCGGAATCGCCAACCCCAGCGCCCTCAACAGCAAAATCTGCCGCGCCGTTGACTTCAGCAGATCCGCGCCGCGCACCACTTCCGTAATCGCCATCGAAGCGTCATCCACAGCGCACGCCAGTTGATAACTCGGCGTATTGTCCCGCCGCCACACCAGAAAATCCCCAAAGTCCTCGCCGGCCACAAACCGCTGCGGTCCAAGATTCACGTCATAGAACTCAATCGCCACGCCATCATTCACCCGAAAGCGCCAGTTCGCCACCTCAGGCCCATAGCGCGTAGCCGTAGGCCCTGGAAGCTGCATCGTCTCCCATCGCATATGGCGGCAGGTTCCTGGATAAATCGGCTCATCATCCGCCACCCCATCCTGTCCCTCGTGCGGAGCGGACGCAGCCGCAGCTACTTCCTTGCGCGAGCACCGGCAGGGATACAACATTCCACGCCGGATCAGCTTGCGCCACGCCACGTTGTAGAGATTGTGCCGCTTGCTCTGCACATAGGGCCCATAAGGACCTCCGCCTGCGGCCTTATCCAAGCTGGCCTTGTCAGGCCCCTCCTGCCAGCGAATGCCGAGCCAGCGCAGATCCTCGATAGCAGCATCGGCAAACTCCTGCTTGCAGCGATCCTCATCGAGATCGTCCATGCGCAGAACCAGCGTGCCACCTGCAACCCGAGCCCGCGTGTAAGCAGCCCAGAACGTGCGCGCATGGCCTATATGCAGCAGCCCGGTCGGCGAAGGCGCAAGCCGGCCCCGATACCCCTCCTCCACGCCTTCGAATCCCGGAAGAAATTTCTGCGAAGCCACGCAGCAAGTCTACGCAGTGAGACAGGTCCCCGGATAGAGCGAGCTTGATACCGTTGCCGTCCTACTCCAGATCGTCCCGGTCCTCATCCTTATCGGTGTTGTGGTCTCTGCCATGCTCATGGCGATGCTTCGACACCTCGTCCATCAGGTGCTCCGGATTAACCGAGAGCTGCACCACATCAAGGTCGTTCCCACTCAGATCAACCACCAGCATGCCCATATGCTCACCCTCGGGGCGCACATAGATCAGCGTCTGCTCTCTGCCGCGCCCGGTCTCGCGAATCATGCGCTGCCAGCCGTGGCCCACATGCTCTTCCACTAGCGCATTGAACTCCGCCCCATCGAAATTCAAATCAGGCTCATCGCCAGCCCGGAAATGCTCAAACTCCGCCACATGCAGCCCGCGCACACCGCCATGCGTTGAAATCCCCGCAATCCCGCTGATCAGGCCCATGAAGGGGATGCGCGTTGCATGAGCGTGATAGCGCACTTCAATGCTCCGCACGATCGCGTCGAATCCCTGCCCGCTGCCGCCAGCCGCCAGCACGATCGCCGGAGTCAGGATGCAGGCAATGCCGAGCACCACAAGCAATGCACTCCAGAATGTCGCTTTGCTCTCACGCTGCCTCATTTGCCCGCCTCCTTCTGCGCCTTCTTCACCGATTTCACCGCGTCTTTGGGAATACCAAACGTACCGCCGAGGCTGCTGATCTTGTCCACATTAATCGGCCCAAGAATCAGGACAAGAGACAGCTCCCTGGCCTCAGCGTCAACCACAAACAGCCCCTCCATCTGACCATTCACCAGCTTCACAAAGACATCCGTGCCCTCAGACGCAGACTTGCTCCGCTCCTTCACCATCGACGACCACTCAGAGGTCTGAATGTACTTCCGCAGCGCCTCCAGATCCGCAGCGGTATATGAATTGTCCTTGTCGAACTCATACTCGCGGACATAAACGCCCTTCAGGTTGCGGATCATTTCTTTGGTCCCATCCTTCTCGTCTTCCTTGTCCATGAACTTCGCCGCAAAAGCGAGCATGTTCTTGTCCAGCGTCACCTCGGTCACATGCGATGCCTTTTCCGCCAATGCCTTCTCAACCGGCGAAGGCGCAGGCAGTGCATCCTGCCCCATCGCGCTCATCGCCACTGTCGCCATTCCCAATGCCAGCATGCTGGCCCAAACTCCACTTCGTTTCATCACGTTCCGCCTTCTCCCGCTCGGGTTATCGTTCCTGTTTGAAAATCTCAACGACCGTTATCTGCCAGCCGCGCATTCACGCGGTCCAGCGTGCGATTGGTAATGCGCAACGCAGTCAACACCTGCTCACGCGCCTGCTCGCCCTTACGCCGTTCTTCCACCTGCCGGTAAGCCGCCAGCCCGCCAAAGATCGCCGCCAGCACCACAGAGGCCGCAATCCGCTGCACCACCCACCGGTGCCCATGCTGCGCCAGTTTCCGCTCCCGCGCTCGGCTTCGCGATTGAGCAAGCACGCGCTGCTTCAGCCCCAGCGGCGCTTCTCGGTGTTGCAGAGCCAGCCGCAGCTTCCTCTCAAACTCCGCCAGATCTTTCTCGTTATGCTCCACGGACATACTCCTTCAATGTCTGACCGGCCCTGATCCTCAACAGCTTCAATCCCCGCTGCAGATGGCTCTTTACCGTCGCCACAGGTGCTTTCGTCGTCACCGCAATCTCTTCCGGCGTCATGTCCTCCTGGTAACGAAGAACCAACGCCGCCCGTTGTGACTCCGGCAGCCCTGCCAGCAATTCCTCAATGCGCCGTCCCAGCGGAGAATCCTCATCCATCTCAAAGGGCTCCACCAGTACGTGCCGTTCCTCAAGCTCTTCCCAAAGATCCGTGCCCAGGCTTGCCGCGTTGGCTCGCCTGCGCCGCAAGGCATCTGCCGAGCGATGCATCGTCACCTGCCGCAGCCAGAAGCGCACATGATCAGCGGACTTCATCTTGCCCAGGCTCCGATCCAGTTCCAGCAGCACATCCTGCGCCAACTCCTCGGCCAGGCCACGGTCGCCCGTCATCCGCCACGCCAGCGAGAACACCATCGACTGATGCTCGTCCACCAGCGCCTCGAAATCCGGCTGCCATTGCCCGGTCTGTCGGCTCGACTCTCGCCATTGCAACGGCTCTCTCATGTGCCTCTGCTCTCTAATCCGCAAAATTACCCACACCGGGATGCAGTGCCTTACGTTTTTTTGCACCAGGATGTTTCCAAATACTTTGGCAGGAGGTGAAATTTCTCCTACCCTTGCCATGGAGCCGAAAGCATGTTCGCGGATATCGAGTCTCTCGAAGACCAGCTGAGCGCTGCCAACAATGAAGTCAACGCTCTGATAACCGGTTTGACCCCTCAACAGGGAGTTTGGCGGCCAGCTCCCGATTCGTGGAGCATCTCAGAGTGTTTTGACCACCTGGCGGTCACCAATCGCGTCTATCTTGCTGCCATGGAGCCGGCCGCACTCAACGCTCGGGTAGAGGGCAAGATGCGAAAAGGACCGGCCGTTCCCGGATTCTTTGGCCGCCGCTTTGTGAGCCTGCTTGAGCCGCCGGTGAAGCGCGGTTTCAAGATCAGGACCACGCCCAATATCCGCCCGCGCACCTCACCACCAATCGCCGATGCCGTCGCTGCTTTTCAGGCCTCACAGAAGCAGGTTCTCGTCTTCCTGCAAGCTAACTCAGATATCGATCTTGCAGGAGTGACATTTCCCAATCCGATCATCAAATCGATCCGCTTCAGTCTCGCAACCGGACTGCATAACATCCTCGCCCATGAGAGGCGGCACCTCTGGCAGGCACAGCGTGTGCGCGAATCCATTCCCGATGCGCACTAGTGAATATTTCCACACCCACCACAACATCTAGTGGTTGACCCGACAGGGAATCCACGATATAGTCGATTCTGCTTCCGGTGGTGAATCGCAAGACTCACCCGAAGAGGGAATCCGGTGCAACTCCGGAGCTGCCCCGCAGCGGTAAGCAGGAACGAACGTTCCAGGCCGGCAACGGTCAAAAGCACTTGCCCGACGCACCCTCCCAAAGGACGAGCGGAAGGCTGGGAAGCTGGAGCCAGTAGGCAGCCTGCAAGCCCGAAGACCTGCCGAAAGAGATCTATGCGCACGCCTCCGAGGGGAAGGCCGGGCGATGGCGGCCTCGTGTCTTTGAGCTGCTCTCCCCGATCTTTTCCTCGGAATCACCGGAATCCAGCAGCGAAAGGACCATTCCCCGTGGCCACATTACAGTCAACCCTTACCGATCTCGATCCCAATTTCCCTCTGGCCGAATCCGCGCCGCAGATGCAGGTGCGCAAGCGTAACGGCGCCCTTGAGCCGGTGGACGTCAACAAGATCGTCCGCGCCGTCGAGCGCTGCTGCCACGGCCTGCCGCATGTCGATGCCATCCGCGTCGCCAGCAAAACCATCGGCGGCCTCTTTGACGGCGCCTCGACCCGCGAGCTCGATTCAATCTCGATTCAGACCGCCGCCTCGCTCATCGCCGAGGAGCCCGAGTACTCGCGCCTTGCCGCTCGCCTGCTGCTTGCGACGATTGCCAAGGAAGTAGCAGGTCAGAATATTTATTCGTTCTCTCAGTCCATCGAGATCGGCGCTCGCGAGGGCGTAGTCTCCGCCGATGCCGCTGCCTTCGTCGCAGCCAACGCGCGCAAGCTCAACTCGGCCATCGACGACCGCCTCTCTGACCGCTTTGAGTACTTCGGTCTGCGCACCGTCTATGACCGCTACCTGTTGCGCCACCCGATTACGCGCCAGGTCACTGAGACCCCGCAGTATTTCTTCATGCGTGTCGCTGCGGGCCTGTCCACGCGTGTCAACGAGGCTGTGGACTTCTACAACCTGCTCGCCTCGCACGACTATCTGCCCAGTTCTCCCACGCTCTTCAACTCGGGCACAAAGCACTCGCAGATGTCGAGCTGCTACCTTCTCGACTCGCCCTCTGACTCGCTGGATTCGATCTACGACGCGTACAAGCAGATCGCGCTGCTCTCAAAGTTTTCCGGCGGCATCGGCCTCGCCTTCCATCGCATTCGCAGCGAAGGCTCACTCATTCGAGCGACCAACGGCCTGTCCAACGGGATTGTGCCGTGGCTGCGGACGCTCGACGCCTCTGTCGCCGCCGTCAATCAGGGCGGCAAGCGCAAAGGCGCATGCTGTGTCTATCTGGAGCCATGGCACGCCGACGTCGAGTCATTCCTCGAGATGCGCGACAACACCGGTGACCAGGCTCGGCGCACCTACAATCTCAACCTCGCCAACTGGATTCCCGACCTCTTCATGCGGCGCGTGGATGAGGACGGTATGTGGTCGCTCTTCGATCCCAAAGACGTGCCCATGCTCACCGATCTCTACGGCGAAGCCTTTGAACGGGCCTATGTTGAATCCGAGGAGCGCAGGCTCTACAAGCGGCAGGTAAAGGCACGTGACCTCTATGCCCGCATGATGCGAACCCTGGCTGAAACCGGCAACGGCTGGATGGTCTTCAAGGATGCCTGCAATGTGAAATGCAACCAGACCGGCCAGTCCGGAAACACGGTTCACCTTTCCAATCTCTGCACTGAGATCACTGAAGTGACATCGTCGGCCGAAACAGCGGTCTGCAATCTTGGCTCGATCAATCTCGGCCGCCATCTGACAAACGGCGCTTTCGACTTCGAGAAGCTGGCCGCCACCGTCCGCCACGCCGTTCCCATGCTCGACCGTGTCATTGACATCAACTACTACCCCGTTCCGCAAGCCGCCGGATCAAACTCTCGCTGGCGTCCAGTCGGTCTTGGCGTAATGGGCCTGCAGGATGTCTTCTTTCAGTTGCGCTGGGCCTTCGATTCGCCCGAAGCCCGTGAGCTTTCCGCCCGCATCCAGGAAGAGATTTATTACCACGCACTTTCCGCCTCCTGCGAACTGGCCGAGCGCAATGGACCGCATGCTGCCTTCAACGAAACGCGCGCAGCACGCGGTGAATTTCAGTTCGACCTGTGGGGTGTGACGCCCAGGGATTCTGCCCGCTGGGAGGCGCTGCGTGGCCGCATCAGGACGCATGGCCTGCGCAACTCGCTGATGATCGCGATTGCCCCCACCGCAACCATCGCTTCAATTGTCGGTTGCTACGAGTGCATCGAGCCGCAGATTTCCAATCTCTTCAAACGCGAGACGCTCTCCGGCGAGTTCATGCAGATCAACAAGTACCTCGTCACCGAGTTGAAGCAGCTTGGCCTATGGTCCGAGGCGATGCGCACCCGCATCAAGCTCGCCGAAGGCTCCATTCAGAAGATCGACGAAATTCCCGATGAGCTCAAGCTCATCTACCGCACCGTCTGGGAAGTTCCCATGCGCTCTCTGATCGATATGGCGGCGGATCGCGGAGCCTATATCGACCAGAGCCAGTCGCTCAATCTCTTTGCGGAGTCGCCCAACATCGGCCGCCTGAGCAGCATGTACATGTACGCCTGGAAGCGCGGCATCAAGACTACCTATTATCTGCGCTCGCGTCCCGCCACCAAAATTGCCAAGACGACAGTGGCCGTCGCCAATCGGGCAGTTGAGACAATTCAGGCGATCGCCTGCTCGCTCGATAACCCGGAGACCTGCGAGGCGTGCCAGTGAAACTCCGAGTGTCTTTGTGCAACAAGACGCCCGTTTCGCCATTCGCTGTAACAAGGCATAAATCGCCCTAATTCAGTGCAAATGGAAGTGGCTGAATATAAGCCACTTCCAACAAACCTCGCCAAGCCCCTCGCCGTTCACCTTCGAGTGTTCCGCGTGGAACAAAATCTGGAGTCACTCAATGTCTACGAAAGCCCCTCTTTCCATCCTCGATCCAGGCCTCTCGCTCACCCTGCGTCCTATGCAATATTCCGTCTTCTTCGATATGTTCAAAGACGGAATCAAGAACACATGGACCGTCGAAGAAGTCGACTTCTCGACCGACCTCGTCGACCTGCGCTCGCGGCTCACGCCAGCCGAGATTCACCTGATCCAGCGCCTCGTCGCCTTCTTCGCGACCGGCGACTCCATCGTCTCCAACAATCTCGTCCTCAATCTTTACAAGCACATCAACTCGCCCGAAGCGCGGCTCTATCTCTCTCGCCAGCTCTTTGAAGAAGCAGTGCACGTCCAGTTCTACCTGACACTGCTGGACAACTACGTGCCCGATCCGGACGCGCGCGCGGCAGCTTTCGCGGCCGTGGAGAATATTCCGTCGATCAGCAAGAAGGCCGACTTCTGCATGAAGTGGATGGACTCGATCCAGCAATTGGACGAGCTGCGAACCGAGCACCATCAGAAGCAGTTTCTGCTCAACCTGGTCTGCTTCGCCGGCTGCATCGAGGGGCTGTTCTTTTTCGCTGCGTTTGCCTACGTCTACTTCCTTCGCTCGCGCGGTTTGCTCAACGGCCTGGCTGCAGGCACCAACTGGGTCTTT
>Ga0206975_1139_pt1 | contig 18187 bp, 11 predicted proteins | sample Alteio_BWOrgHeat_81_FD_152919 | JGI IMG/M metagenome (GOLD analysis project Ga0206975, IMG submission 152919) | Enriched cells from forest soil in Barre Woods Harvard Forest LTER site, Petersham, Massachusetts, United States -... | ecosystem: Environmental > Terrestrial > Soil > Temperate forest >... | reverse complement strand
GTTTCTGACCCATCCCAGAGCAGAATCAGATTGGGACTAGTACAGAACTGTCCGGCTCCCGCCAGGCAGCTATCGGCCAGTTCGCGTGAAAGGGCACCGGTGTTCTCCGTCAGAGCGCCCGGCAAAAAGATCACCGGGTTGATGCTCGACATCTCTAGATAGATTGGCTTGCCGGCATCTTCTGCGGCGCGCTTCAAATGCATCCCGCCTGTACGGCTGCCTGTAAATCCGATGGCACCCACTCGGAGATCACTTACCAAACGGAGTCCATTCTCATTGCTCATCGCGTAAAGCATCTGCACACTGCCGCTCGGAAGGCCCGTTGAGACGACGGCCTTGCGAGCCTCCTCCGCAAGCAGTTGCGATGTGCTTGGGTGCAGTGGATGGGCCTTTGCGATCACAGGATTTCCAGCAGCAATCGCAGCCGCAAAATCAGCGCCACTAATTCCATTGAATGCAAATGGGAAATTGTTCGGTCCAAAGACGATGACGGGCCCGATCGGCGCAAAGCAGGATCGAATATTACGCTCAACATCCAACGTCGGACGCTTCCACGATTCCTCGCGCGCAGCCGCTGCCGCCTGTCTCAATTGATTCGTTGTCCGCGGCAGTTCCACATCCTTCAATCGGGGAGAAGCCGGTAATCCGGTCTCTTCATGAGCCGCTTCAACAATAGCCGCAGCCGCCGATTCAATGTTGACAGCATATGTCTCAAGAAAGTCAGCCAGCTGTTCCCCGGCCATAGTTCTCATCCCACTGGCAGCCTCAGAGGCTGCGGCTAGAGCGCGGTCACAATCCCCCCATCCACTTAGGGGAAAAGCTTGTGCAAGCTTCTCCCCTGTCGCGGGGTTTTCAGCATGAAACGTCGATTCGGCATGTGCTGTTTCCCAGCGGCCATCGATCAATACCTTTGCAATTTCCATAGCCTGTCCTTCCAAAAATCCCTGTGCGGTCGTGTAGTCGATGTGTGCGCCGGTCAGGCAACGTGATTGACTAATGTTCCGATCCCGCTGATCGAAATACGAACCTCGTCGAGGCTTTTCAACGTGAAAGCGTCGGGTGGAATGATGCCGGTTCCGGTGAGCAAAAAGCATCCATAAGGGAAGCTCTGGTCGCGATAAAGATACTCAACCAGAGTCTTCGGATCGCGCTTCATCTCGGCGAGCTTGATTGCGCCAGAGAACTCCGTTTGTGCTCTGCGCACAATCTCCATCGCGATCTCTGTTGTGGCAGGCATCGGCGTCTCCTGAATCAGGATGCCCGGCCCGAGCGCACAACTCCGGTCATAGACCTTTGCCTGCGGCAGATAAAGCGGATTGGCTCCTTCGATATCGCGAGAACTCATGTCGTTGCCGATCGTGTATCCGATGATCTCTCCGCGAACATTCACTACCAGCGTTAGTTCCGGCTCGGGCACAGACCAGGTTGCGTCGCTGCGAATTCTCACTGCCGAGCCATGACCTGCAACCTTGTGTCCCACAGCCTTGAAGAATAACTCCGGCCGTTCGGCTGAATAAACACGATCATAGAAGTCTCCGCCTCCCGCATCCTTTGACTCCTCAATGCGAGCACTGCGGCTTCTGTAGTAAGTGACTCCCGAGGCCCATACTTCCTGATTTCCGATCGGAGCTTCGAATTGTGAAGCGTCAACCCGATCACGCGTCGCGCCTTGCTTAACAATGGAGCTGAGATGCTGGACCAGGCTGGGAAGATTGATCAGATCATCCAGGCTAATATCGGGCACATCGTAATACGCGCCCTCTTCTTCAACCATGAGTCCTGCATTCGTTCGATACAAAATCACGAAAGTTTCTCCTTGTCGTTAAAGGAATCCTACATCCATTTTCTTCAAAGCGATGTCAATCGTTGTCCTCGATCAAGTACCGTTGTGATCGAATCCACGTCGTAAACACAGCCTCCCCAAACCCCGCCGCTGGCCTGCACAAGCGCGGCCCAAAGCCTGGTATCGTCAGGCAGATCTGGATGCGGCCTCAGGTCAGTGCGAAGAGGCCTCTTTGCTAACTCGCGCCATCCATCTTCAACACTGAGCGAACTCCCTGAAGAGCCAACAAAGTTGACCATCCCGGTCAGATTAATTCGGTCGATAACAATCTCGATTAGGTCACCATCCTGCACTTTGCCGATGTTTCCACCCGCGAGTGCCTCTGGCGAAATATGACCGATGCAGGCTCCCGTGGAGACGCCGCTGAATCGTGCATCCGTCAACACAGCGACATGCCTGCCAAAGGGGAGCGCCTTCAAAGCGGCTGTGATCTGGTAAATCTCCTGCATACCCGCGCCGAGCGGGCCGCTGCAGATCAGCACAAGTACGTCGCCCGTCTGAATGGCGCCGGTCTTGATCGCATGAATTGCTTCTGCCTCAGTAACAAAAACCTTGGCCGGTCCGAGATGCCGGTACTGCCCATCCTCATCAATCGAAGCCGGATCGATGGATGTAGCTTTGATCACCGATCCCTCGGGTGCAAGATTACCCATTGGAAAGCAGACTGTAGAGGTAAGCCCTCGTGATCTCGCGTGATCGGGACTCATGATGACGTCATCCGGATCGATCCCATCCTGTTCCAGTAATGTTTTCCGAAGGGCAAAGCGTCGCGGGCTGTCCTCCCACCAATCGAGGCATTCATTCAAAGATTGACCAGCAACGGTCAAAGCGCGCGTATTCAACAGACCAGCTCGGCGCAGATGCAACATCACCTCCGGTGTTCCACCGGCTAGAAAGACTTGCACCGTCGCATAGTTGTTAGGGCCATTGGGCAACGCGTCCACCATCCGTGGAACCTGTCGATTGACTCGCGACCAGTCATCTGCAACCGGCCTCTTAAGCCTGGCTGCGTGTGCGATTGCCGGCAGATGGAGCAAAAGGTTAGTCGATCCGCCAAAGGCAGCATGCACCGCCATCGCATTTTCAACTGAGGCAGCGGTGAGTACATCCGCTGTGCCAAGTCCAAGCTCCCGCAAGCGCAGCAAGGCTCGTGCAGACCGCCGCGCTGCGTCAAGCCATATCGGCTGTCCTGACGGAGCCAAAGCAGTGTGCGGCAATGCCATTCCCAATGCTTCTGCAATCACCTGCGACGTCGCGGCCGTGCCCAAAAACTGGCATCCGCCCCCAGGCGATGCACAGGCCCTGCATCCCATCTCTGCCGCGTACTCAAGGGTGATTTGTTGTTGCGCGAAGCGCGCGCCAATCGTCTGCACCTTGCCTGCATCTTCTCCGTTTTCCGGCAACAGCGTCACGCCGCCCGGCACTAGAACCGTAGGTATGCGATCCGCAGATGCCAGCGCCATCATCATGGCTGGCAGTCCTTTGTCACACGTCGCGACTCCCAACACTCCAGCTCTCGTCGGCAACGAGCGCATAAGCCGGCGCAGTACCATCGCGGCATCATTGCGAAAGGGCAGGGAATCCAGCATGCCGGTCGTTCCCTGCGTGCGCCCGTCGCACGGGTCAGTGCAAGCGCCTGCGAATGGTACGCCATGCAGAGCCGCAACTTCATGCGCAGCCTCTGCCACAAGCAGCCCTACTTCCCAATGGCCTGTATGAAAGCCAAGCGCAATGGGAGTTCCATCCGGTGCGCGAACGCCGCCATGAGTACTCAGAATCAGCACTTCAGGCCCAAGCAAATGCGACGGGCTCCACCCCATGCCCACATCCATACTCAAGCCAAATAGATTTCCTGAGGGCTGATTCAGCAACATCTCCGGCGTGATTGGAAGCTGGCCCGACGGACCCTTGGCGCGTGTCTTCACAGCTGCCAACTCCAGGCCATCGGTCTCCAGAACAGACTTGAGCGTTATGGAAGAAATGGGATTATGCCTCTACTTCACAGTGTATTCGAGCTGAACGGCTAGCCTGAGAAGGGTGTCCCTGTGGAGGCATGACATAACGCAATGTTGCGATATATGTTCCACGGTACATCCACTGATTTGACACAAGCTCGACTTGAAATCTATCGTTTCGCGGATGCGAGGAAAAGGATCAATGAAAAACGCGAACTGGCTTAGTCTTATCTCGATTGTTCTTGGCGGCCTGTGTGGAGTGGTTTCCGCAGGCGCTCAGCAAGTAGACCACTATACTCCCGATGCACTGCTCGAGCGCGCCAAGCAGTTGCAGACGAAAGCGGCCTCAACCAATGGCGCGGCCGCCGAAACGCTCCAGAAGTATGGAGTCGACTTCACCATGCTCAGCTTTCGCGATCGCGATGGCTCTCCGGAATTGCACGAGAAATTTGCAGATTTTTTTGTAGTAATCGAAGGCACCGCTACGCTTCTCACGGGCGGTCAGCTTGAAGAGCCTTCCGTAATCAGCCCGGGCGAGATGCACGGAAAGTCAATCATTCACCCAACGACTACCAGCCTCGCAAAAGGTGACGTCGTCCATATCGCGGCGAACACCCCGCATCAATTGCTCATTCCCAAGGGCGGTACATTCACCTATTTTGTGATCAAGGTAAAGGAGAAGGAGTGAGAATCTATAGGCGTCGGAGTCAGGTTCCGAGCAGCTCTCGCATCATCAGATAAACTCCGTTCGTCCAACCAAAGCCGATGACATTCTGTTTGTAGCCTGCAGTGACATGCACGCGGATATCCTTCTCGATCACGTCGTACTTTTCGCGTACAGTAGCATCGCTTATGAAGTTTTCATCGATAGTGGCCAGGAATGCCTTTGCTATTCGTCTCGCATCCTCGTGAAGGCCATACGAACATAAGCCTTCGATTGCCATCCAATTTGCAGGTGCCCATCCATAAGGCTCGTCCCATTGCATTCCGCTCTCAGTCGAGCTCATCGCCAATCCGCCTTTGCGTTCAAAGAGCGAGAGATTTTTTCTGAGTAGTTCTGCCTGATGATCGGTCGCTAATCCCGCCCACAAGGGATAGTAGGCAGAAAGGTAGTCATAGTCGGATACGCGTCCATGCAGAAAATCGTAGTCCAGGAAGAGGCCTGCTTCCTCGTGCCATAAATATCGATGAATCGCATCTGCCCGCTGATCTGCCCGCGAACGCCACATTTGCGAATCGGTCTTGTCGCCCAGCAATTCAGCAAAATGGGACATATCTCGTTCGTGCCGAAAGAGCAGACTATTCAGGCACACTGGGGCATAGTGGTGGGTCGATCCACAGAACGGGCCAAAACGGAAGCTCGAGTCATAGCCGGACTCGCGCATGGCGCGGTCCCCAAGATAGAACTCGTCCGTCAGGCGATATCCCTGCACCACCGCCCGCTCGCGAATCACGCCTGTTTTCGGATTGCATCCAAGCGCCGGATGGATCTCAGCTCCATTGGCGTCTATTGAAGGGTTAACCTTGACCAGATATCCCGGATCGTCATTGGGATGTGCCAGCAGCCACTCAATCACATCGTGGAAGTAGTGACTGTCATCGGCTAACTCTGGCACAGGTCCACAATCAACGTCGTAGTACCGCGCCAAACCTGTATTACCTGCCAGGCGATAAGGTTGCGACCATGTGTCGTAGTATTTCTCCGCCGCCTGGTAGGCGCTTTCCAGCCAGTCAAGTGCGCTTTTGGGGTCGGCAAAACTTTGTCCCTCCTCATACAGAGCGCGAATCATCGCAGTAAGCAGGGGTGGCTGAGAACGAGTCATGTAGTAAGTTCGATTCGCGTTGAGAACTCCCCCGTAATGCTCAATCTCAAACAGGAAATTATCAACCATCCCCAACGCCATTTGATACAGACCGCTGCGCAACAAACCCAGGATAATGAAGTAGCTGTCCCAGCCATACATTTCATTAAAACGGCCGCCGGGAACCACATAAGGATTAGGAAGATACAGGAGTCCCGGAGAGGGAAGATCTTCGGGCTTCACATCGCCCATCAACTTGATGGTATGAGGCAGAGAGCGAATCTGGACATAGCAGGTCTTATGTAACTCGGCAAATTTGTCAGGAACCGTCATGCCGGCCGGAAAATACAGAATCGGATGTGTCATGACCTTCACATCCGTCAGGGACGCACACTCATTCGTTGAGCGCGTGAGGGTCTCCCACGCCTGCAGAATATAGGTAGTCGTCTGCCGATCGTCGCTCTCTACACTGCGCTGTTCGGCCATGAGATCGTGTGCGTGGTTTGTTGGCGTGCCCAAATATCGCTCCCATTCAAGGATCCAGTAAAGAAAAAGACGTGCTTTACTGCAATTTGTTGTGCGCTACATCGAATTTGTACAACCGACACAATCCCGGTCTCATCTGGAAACGGCCGACAACCACGCTGCAAGGAACGCCCTCATTTGTACCGGTGGACGTAACCACATCTGTGCAAGAGTAGGGCGCCATTCCCGGCGTACAAGAACCGTAAGCCCTCGATCACCGAGCGCTTCGAAAGCATTTTCATCAGTAACATCGTCTCCCAGGAAGGCAACAGGAGTGCTCGCACCAAGCTCTTCCAGCAATAACCGAACTGTATCTCCCTTGTTCCTCCCGGCACGCAGTTCAGCGCCGCAGTCAAACAGGAGCAAGTCCAACCCGGAGTCTTCAGCGAAGGGACGCATCACATTCGTGATACCTTCTCTGGCGAGGCGAACAGAGTGCTCTGACTTGCCTCGCCAATGAACCGCTATTGCATTCCACTTTTCTTCGAGACGCAGACCTAGCTTGGCGACGAGACCCGTCTCTTGCAATGCGACTTTTGCAGCGTCAAGCGCAACTTGCTGAGATGTAGAGAATTCCGCGGTCTCAATCTTTCCATTCGACCTGAACCGCTCGGCGCCATGCAATCCCCAAATCTCAGGAAGCCTCTGCATCCCAAGTTGCGCAGCCACCTGCTGGGCCGGACGGCCTGAAACAATCGCGAGCCGCGTCCTGCCCATCTCCTGAATCTCATCTAACAGCTTGATAACTCCAGCCCACGGCCTGACCTTTAACGGATCAATGCGAAATGGCGCGAGTGTCCCATCGAAATCCAGAAACAGAGCGCTTTCTTCGGCCCGTGCAACCAATCCCCAAAAATCGTCCAGCCGAGTCTCAGCCTGATTCAACTCATCAACAACTTCCGTCTCACAAACATCGCATTCCATCAGCGGCGTCATAACTTGCTCCCAATTACTCAGCTCTCAATAAATCGCGTTCAGGCGCCCTACGCCAGCTTTCGGCGTGATTGATCCGATATATATTTTGAAGCTTCATCTTCAAGCCGTACCGAGCAAAGATCCGTCAGGACATTGGATGCCCAGCGATATACGTTGTGTTCCTTTACCTGGTGCCGCAATCTTTCCATTCGCAACAGCCGCTCTCCGGTGCTCATCTCCAATCCTGTCCGAATCGCCTCGCCTACCTGCTCAATGTCATATGGATTGACCACCAGCGCATCACGTAATTCCTGCGCAGCCCCAGTAAACCGGCTCAGGATGAGCACGCCGTCACAGTCTGTTCGCGCCGCCAGATACTCCTTCGCAACGAGGTTCATGCCATCATGCAGAGATGTCACAACACAGACCTCGGCAGCGTTGTAATACCGTCCCACTTCTTCATGGCTGCACTGGCGCTCAATAAGGATCACCGGTTTCCATTGCGAAGTCTGAAAACGCCGGTTGATCCGCTCCACCGTATCCTGTACCTGCGTCCGCAGCCCTGCATAGCTTGGTATTCGTGTACGGCTGGGAGCCGCAATTTGTACAAACACAATTTTTTCCAGATACCACGGATGCTCTTCCAGCAGATACTCGACCGCTAACAGCCGCTCGACAATGCCCTTGGTATAGTCCATGCGATCCACGCCCAGCAAAAGATGCATCCCTTCGATGCCAAGTTCGCGATGCAAGGGGGTGTGGGTAATATCAGTTGTTCTGGAATCCTCTTCTCCTAGTTGAGCAGACGCCCTCACGATTGCAGGCCCACCTGCAAATCCCGGTCTCACTCCTCGATAGCCGGAGTTTTCGGCAATATGTTCATCCCAGGCCACGCTGATTGGGAAAGGCCGCACCAGCGAAAGGTGTCCGCCTCGTCGAATACTGAAGTGCTCCCAGTCCGTTCTCGCTTCCAGCACTCGGTCGACCGTTTCAAGAAAGTTATTGCAATGCGATTGAATGTGGAATCCAAGAATATCCGCGCCAAGCAAACCGTCGATCAACTCCGACTGCCATGGGCAAATTCCAAAAGCTTCCGCATTCGGCCACGGAATGTGCCAGAAGATCGCCACGCGCGCATCAGGTCTCGCCTCTTTGATCATCTTCGGCAGCAAAGCAAAGTGATAGTCCTGCACAAATACAACAGGATGCTTCGTATCTCGCATTTCTTCGAGAAGTACTTCGGCAAACTTCGCGTTGACCTGCTGATAATAACTCCAGTCGCTGGCGCGAAAGATGGGACGCGTATGCGCAATGTGACAAAGAGGCCAAAGCCCTTCGTTGGCGAAGCCCTCATAATAACCGGCTTCTTCTTCAGGGCTAAGCCAGACGCGGCGCAAAGTGTAGCGCGGATCATCTGGCGGAACCCTCAAACGGTCATGCGCATCTACGAAGTTCGCATCTTCATTGCCGCTGCCATGAGCGATCCATGTTCCGTCGCATGCCTGCAGCACCGGCTCAATCGCCGTCACCAGGCCGCTGGGCGGCACGATGCAACTGACCTCTGCGTTCCGCCGCACATGTATGTAGGGCTCGCGGTTTGACACTACAAATAGTTTCCCTTTTCCCAGCCGCTCGCGCACATGCACGGCGAGTCGATCCGCTGTCCAAACGTGCTCGGCGGCCTCACGCAGACGTGCTTCCGCCTCTGCAGCAGCGCGCGCATGGGTCAGTTTTTCGGCGAGAGAGCTTACCTCATTTGCCAGCGGCAGCAGAAATCCAAACTCCTTAGCGCCATCTTTCACTTCGGCATCTCCCTGCCGGAGCCTGCGGAGCCACTCTGCTGCGCGGGTCAATGGCTGCAGCAGGAACCACCGCACCATGAACAGCGTAACAACCACTACAAGAACAACCATTGCAGCAACTCGGAAAAAGCTACGCCGCCATACGCCGACGCCTTCCTGCCGGATGTATTCAGCATCCGTCACCATCACCAGGGCGCCGATCGTCCTCTGCCCGTCATGCAACGGAATCGCAGCTTCATACCACAACCGTATTGATTGAGATGGCTGATTCCCGCTCTTCACAACGCCCTGTGGTCCAGGAAACTTCACAAAAGCATCGGACGCCTTGCCCTCCGTCAGCGGACGCTTGAGTAGAGCTGTAGGAAGGGAACTGAGCGGGGAAATATCGCCGGTTGACGCCAGAAGTGTTCCACTCGTGTCATACACCGCGAGACTGGGTTGATCCGGATACTGGCGAAAGTGCTGCAGAACGCGCGGCAGGTTTTCAGGCGGGCTGATTAAAAGCTGCTGCTCAATCAGAGGCTGCAATCCGGCGCCAAACCACTGCGTACGCCGCGCCAGGTCACCGCGTAAGGCGTGTTTATGCGACAAAACATCGAAGTACGTCGAGCCCACGGAGATCAATGTGATTCCCGCTAACAGTGCAGCGACCAGGCGTAAGCGAAAGAATTGCATGATTCTCTTCCTTTAAAAAAGGCAAAGCGCGACAACTCGCGGTTGATGAGAGCGAATGAGCAGGCAACCGAAAGAAATAATGTGTCGAGACGCATACCAGTCAGCATCACAACCTGAAGGGTTAGATGCACATTATTCCACTGCAGTTGGCACTGGGGTCGCGTATTAGCTTTGCGAGACAGGAATGTTCTTGAGAGCAGGTCGTGCAGAATCGTTGTTTACGCAGAATCCTCAACAATTAAAAGGAAGAATACTGGTCTGAAAATTTCTATAAGCTACTGAAATAAATGGTCGGGGAGAGAGGATTCGAACCTCCGACCCCCTGGTCCCGAACCAGGTGCTCTACCAGGCTGAGCCACTCCCCGAACACTGTGCGTACAGAACCGCTGCAAGCCCAAGCCTGGTCATACAGGGCAGAAACGGCACTCTCCAGAGTGTACCAGAAACCGCGCCCCCTCGGCCCGGTTGCGGTTCGACCCCGAGTGCCGCCGGAACTATTCTTCTGTTGTTCGCGTAACATACACATGATAAATGTCTTGCGCTTCGCCCCGCTACTCTCCGTGCTTGCAATAGTCTCTGTCTCCAGCGCGCAGACCAAGCCCACCCAGATTCATCGCCTCGACGGCTCGAAAATTTCTGCCGTGGGTGCCGAAGCTTTCGCCCGCAAGACGTTTGCAACCAATCACGTCACCGGCGCTCAAATCGCCGTCCTTAGCCGCGGCCGTCTCGTATGGAGCTTCGCCTACGGCCTCCGTCGTCGCGAACCAGCACTACCGATGGATCTACAGACCACCCTCTGGGCTGCCTCCATCACCAAGAGTGTCTTCTCCACCTACGTCATGCAATTGGTCGAGAGGGGCGAATTCAACCTTGACACTCCCATCGCCCAACAACTTCCGCAGCCGCTCGATACCTATGAGGCCTATAAACAGAAGGCTTCCGATATCGTGCATGATCCTGCGTGGCCCAGCATCACTCCACGCATGTGCCTCAGCCACACCTCTGGCCTGCAGAACTTCTCAGATATTGAGCCAGACAAGAAGATGCACCTTCACTTCAAGCCTGGCACGCAGTTCCTCTACTCTGGCGAGGGCATCAACCTTGTTCAGTTCATCATCGAACAGAAGAAGGGAAAACCACTTGATCAGCTCATGCAGGAAGCCTTATTCAATCCCCTCGGCATGACCCGAACCGGCATCATTTATCGCCCGGAATTCGCCGATGACGTCGCAGATCGCTATGACTTGAATGAGGCTTTCCGCTCCCAGACCAAACGATTTCCAGCCCGCGCAGCAGGCTCCATGACATCAAGCGCAGAGGATCTTGCTCGCTTCACCACGGCCCTTTTCGCTGGCAAGATCATCAAGACCGAAACCTTCCATGCCATGCTCCAGCCGTATTACAAAATCAATACCGTACATCAGTTTAATTTCACCGCTCATGACGAGGGCCCAGGCGCCGAAGCCTCCGCCGTAGGACTCGCGTACGGAGCAGGCTGGGGGCTGCTTACTCATACCCGCTTTGGCCCCGCATTCTTCAAGGAAGGTCACGGCGACGGCGCTCAAAACTACATGATTTGCTTCGAGCATCACCAGAGCTGCATGATCGTCCTGACCAACAGTGATAACGGCGAATTGGCTTTCCGTCCGCTCTTCGAAACCATTCTTGGTGATACTGTAACTCCGTGGGAATGGGAAGGCTACACGCCGTCTTACATTGAAGCGAGCCGCAGACAGCCCTGAGCTTCAATATGCCGCAGCTATCATTGGTGTATGACGTCGCGTGACCAACTTGAGTTTAAGCAAGCTCGCGTCCTCGACGGTGGAATGGCCTCTGAGCTGGAATTTCTCGGCGCAGATATCAGCGGTCCGCTCTGGTCTGCTCACGTACTCGAAGATGCGCCGGAAAGCGTCATCGCAGTGCATCGCGCTTATCTTGAAGCTGGTGCTGATGTACTCCTTACTGCCAGCTACCAGGTTTCTCGCCAGGGATACGCTGAGGTTGGTCTTGAGCCACATCGCGCAGACCAAGCCCTGCTCCGTTCTGTTGAGTTGGCATGCACTGCTCGTGATGAATTCCCCGAAAGAGAAGTACTGATAGCCGCATCGCTCGGTCCTTACGGCGCTGCCCTGCATGACGGCTCTGAATATCACGGCAACTACAACTGCACATACGCCGATCTTGTCCGCTACCACCAGGAGCGCATCGCCGTTCTGTCGGAAAGCAAAGCCGACCTGCTCGCCTTCGAAACCCTGCCATCTCTGGAAGAAGCCAGAGCCGTTGGAGAAGCTCTCATTCTCTGGCCTAATATCGCCGCATGGTTCAGCTTCACTTGTCCCGATTCTCACGCTGCTCATATGCAGGTAGCTCACACCGAACCTCTTCGCGACTGCGCGAAAGTAGCCGCAGGCTTTCCTCAGACAATCGCAGTCGGCGTCAACTGCACGCAGCCGCGCTGGCTTCCCGCTCTTATCGCAGAACTTCGTCAGGCCTCCGACAAGCCCATCGTCGTCTATCCCAACTCGGGTGAAGGCTGGGACGCTAACGCTCGACGATGGACCGGCTCAGCCGATCCTGAAGAATTTGGCAAGCAAGCCCGGCAGTGGTACGCAGCCGGCGCGCAGTTGGTAGGCGGCTGCTGCCGCACGCGACCTGAGCACATCCGCCAGGTCGCGGCGGTCGTGCGCTAGGGCTTTACTGGTTTCTCAAGCAACTGCTTTGCAATCGTCATCAACTGCATGTTTGAGGTACCCTCGTAAATTTTCCCAATCTTCGAATCCCGAAAATACTTCTCCGCCGGATAATCCCGCACATATCCATTCCCGCCAAAGATTTCCACGCACTGGCTTGCAACGCGCTCTGCCACTTGTGAGACAAAGTATTTCGTCATCGCGGCTTCGGTCACAAACGGCAATGCGGCATCTTTGCGTCGCGCCGCGTTGTAGACCATCAACCGCGCCGCCTCAATCTCCGTCGCCATCTCAGCCAATGCAAACTGCACTGCCTGAAACTCCGCGATCGCCTTCCCAAACTGCTTCCTCTGCTGCGCATACCGCGCCGCGTGATTCCACGCCCCCTGTGCCAGCCCAAGCATCTGCGCGCCGATACCGATGCGTCCCTCGTTCAATACCTCAATCGCAATGCGATAACCCTTGCCCTCTTCGCCTACCAAATTCGTCGCCGGAATCTCGCAGTTATCCAGCACCACCTCGCATGTGCTCGATGCGCGAATGCCTAGCTTGTCCTCCTTGCGCCCGACTGCAAGGCCCTGGCAGCCAGCCTCCACCAGAAACGCAGTAATGCCTTTGTACCCGGCCTCTGGCTTGAGATTTGCAAAGACCAGAAACACGCCAGCCTCGCGTGCGTTGCTGATCCACAGCTTTCGTCCAGAAAGCCTATACCCGGCCTCTGTCTTCACCGCTCGCGTCTCCATTGCAAACGCATCAGACCCCGAACCAGCTTCACTTAGAGCGTAGGAGCAGATCATTCCAGCCGACATCTTTGGCAGCCATATTTGTTGCTGTGCTTCGGTACCCCACCGAAGAAGCGCATTCACGCACAACGTGTTCTGGATATCCACCACCAGCCCTACCGAGGCGTCTACAGCAGACAGAGCCTCGACCGCAAGAATCGCCTCAAAGAAATTTCCGCCTGACCCGCCTAGCTCCTCGGGGACTTCGATCCCCATCAACCCCAGTCCTGCCAACTTCTCGATAAGCCCAGGAGCATATTGCTGCGCCTCGTCCATCGAGCGGACCTGTGGCCCCACTACTTCATTGGCAAATCGCCACACACTGGCTTGAAACAGCCGCTCATCCTCGCTCAACTCGGTGAGCGACTTTGCGCCTGCAAGAGGCAAAGACTTGCTGTCGATAGATGACAAACACTTACCTCCACGCTGTGTAAAAACAGCTAAGGCTAACAGACGCCGCGCGGGTCGTACCAGCCCACAACAAACCAGAACCAGCCTAGCCGCCATGCAAAAATAGAGAGACGTCAATTAAGGATGAACATGTCTCCCTCCTCTTCCCGCCTTTTCCAAGCCGTAATATTGCTATCTCTTGCACTGTCACTGCTGACGTTGACCCATCAGGCAACTGCCCAGCGTCTTCCGCAAGCAGTGATACCGGAGCACTATGACCTCGCCCTGACGCCTGACCTAAAGACGGCGACCTTCACAGGGCAGGAAAAGATCGACGTTGTCATTAAGGCGCCAGTTAGCACCATTACGCTCAACTCCGCTGAAATCAAGTTCACGAGCGTCACAACAGTGGTCAACAACGCGAGCCTCACAGCGAAAGTCGCATTAGTGCCGGACAAGCAGCAGGCTATCTTTGACTTCGGTCGGCCTCTTCAACCCGGCAGGCTTACACTGGCGATCCATTACACCGGACTTCTCAATAACGAGCTGCGCGGCTTCTATCTTTCCCGGACTCCGCGGCGTAACTACGCTGTAACTCAGTTTGAATCTACGGATGCCCGCCGTGCCTTCCCCAGCTTTGATGAGCCAGCCTTCAAAGCAACCTTCTCAGTCACCCTCAATGTGGATACAGGCGATACCGCGATCTCAAACACCAACATTATTCGCGATGAACCCCTTTCCGGCGCTGCGAAGCACGCAATAACCTTCGCTGAGACCCCTAAGATGTCCACCTATCTGCTGGTCTTCCTTGTTGGCGACTTCAAGTGTCTTTCCGGTTCAAGCGACGGAGTTCCCATCCGCGCCTGTGCAACTCCCGACCAGGTTCAATACGGAGCCTTCGCTTTATCTGCAGCTGAATTCACCCTTCACTACTACAACACTTACTTCGGTATTAAATATCCGATGCCGAAGCTCGACATGATCGGTATCCCCGACTTTGAAGCCGGAGCAATGGAGAATTTCGGCGCCATCACCTATCGCGAATCCGATTTCCTTCTCGATCTGAGCCACGCATCAGTTGGTGCGCAGCGGGAGGTGGCTCTCGTTGTCGCTCATGAAATGGCCCATCAGTGGTTTGGCGACATGGTCACCATGCAATGGTGGGATAACACCTGGCTCAACGAAGGCTTTGCCACATGGATGGAAAACAAGCCCGTTGAAGCGTGGCATCCCGACTGGAAGCTCCCCGAACAAGTCGCTTTAGGAAATCAGGCTACGCTTGATCTTGATGCTCAACATATCACCAGGACGATTCGAGCAAAGGCTGAGACCCCAGACGAAATCAACGAAATGTTCGATGGCATCAGCTATGGCAAGGCGGGGGCCATGCTGCTCATGGTTGAAAACTATCTCGGTGAAGAAACATTTCGTCAAGGCGTGCATAAGTATCTTGCTGCGCACTTATATGGCAACGCTACTGCAGAGGACTTCTGGTCAGCCCAGGCCGAAGTAAGTCACAAGCCTGTCGACAAGATCATGGATAGCCTTGTTTCGCAGCCCGGCGAAGCCCTTCTTACCTTCGGTTCGGTCGCAGGATCATCGGTGCCGGTGGCGCAACGCCGCTTTTTCCTTAACGCCGCAAACGCTTCCGGCAATTCTGAATCATGGACGCTTCCCGTTTGCTTTAAAGGAAGTACCGAGAAACATTGCGAAGTCATCACGGAACGCGAACAGCAGCAGCCAATACCGGCTGCGCCGTTTCTCTTTGCCAATGCTGAGGGCAAAGGCTACTATCGCTCCAATTATTCCGAAGAAAATTATCGCAAACTGCTGTCCAACGTTGAATCTCAATTAACTCCGGAAGAACGCATCAGCCTTCTCGGTGATCAGTGGGCTCTTACTCGCGCAGGCAACTCCACGGTCGCATCTTATCTTGACCTCGTCCACGAAGTTAGAGCTGACGAAAGCCCCAGTGTTATCAGTTCTGTCGCCAGCGGCCTCGGTTCCATTAGCATCCGTATCGCCGCAGATAAAGAAGAGCGCAGCCAGCTCTCAACCTGGATTCGTACTCAGTTTGCGCCATCGCTGCAAGCGATTGGTGATCCGTCACAGAACGACACTCCAGCCAGACGAGAGCTACGCGCGGAGCTTCTCTCCCTCGTAGGGGGTCTGGGCAATGATCCGGATACGATCGCCCAGGCTAAAGCTATTACCGCGCGCAGCCTTGCTGACCCTGCCAGTGCCGATCCAACGTTATTTGTGTCTGCGCTTGAGATCGCTGCGCGAAGCGGTGACGAAACACTCTTCACGCAGCTCAAAAAGGCAAGCGTAGAGGCTCCAAATCCGCAGCAGCGCGAGAGTGCCTTGCGTGCCCTGTCTCTCTTTCGCGACCCCGCAATCGAGAAGCAGGCTCTCGATTACGCCGTTTCAGGCGAGGTTCGTAACCAGGATTCAGCGTCCTTTTTAGCACGCGAATTGCGCGATATCGATACCCGCGATTTTGCATGGCAATACATTCAGGACAACTGGAGCAAGGTGGCCGCGCAACTGACTACTTTCAGCGGAGCTTATATCGTGGGCGCAACAGGCTCTTTCTGCAGCGCAGACAAGCTGGCTGAGGTCGACCGATTCTTTGCAGGCCACAAAGTAGCTGCTTCCGAGCACACCTTAGCGCGCGCGAAGGATCAGATCAATGACTGCATTGCCCTTCGCGCCGCTCAGCAACCAAGCCTTAAGTCGTGGCTCAGTAAGCGGTAACCCGGACACAAAAATCCCTATCTTATCTGGGAAGATGAGACAGGGACTTGTTTTTGCTCTCTAGCTTCGCAGCGCTATGCGCAGGTGCAAATCCTTCAACATCGGCTCAGGCACAGTCGTTGGCGCATCCACCATCAGGTCGACAGCCTTCGCTGTCTTGGGGAAGGCGATCACCTCACGCAGGCTCGGTGCACCGGCCAGCAGCATCGCGATGCGATCGAGGCCCAGCGCGATGCCTCCGTGTGGCGGGGTGCCGTACTCGAGCGCGTCCAGAAAGAATCCAAACCGTGCTCGCGCCTCTTCGTCAGAAATCCCAAGCGACGCAAAGATCTGCTGCTGCACATCCTTGCGATGAATCCGGATCGATCCCGAACCCAGTTCCAAACCGTTCATCGCCAGGTCGTAACAATTTGCTCGAACGCTCGCTGGGTCGCTGACTAAGTTCGCCATATCCGCCTCGAATGGAGCCGTAAATGGATGATGCGCCGGAACCCACTTCTGCGCGACCGGTTCATACTCAAACATCGGAAAGTCAGTAACCCAGATAGGCTGAAACGCTGCTGTTCCATCGACCAACTTTCCATTGGGGTCGGCCTGTCGCGCGATCTCCTCAGTTACTTCAAAGGCCCCATGCCGAGCGGCATATTTCTTAGCCAACTCGCTACGGAAGTTACCCGCTGCCAGATAGACATTGATTTCGCGCTCTGACAACCTCCCCGGGAACTTCGTATCGCTGGCCTGAATGTGGTGCGCTGGATCTCCGGCGACGACTATGACAAAGTCTGCTTCATCCGCACCAGTAAGTTCGCGCACCTTCGCTGCAGCCTCGGGGAAGCCTTTTGCCAGACGCTTGAAGTCATCGATGAACTTAGCACCCTTCTTCAGGTCAAACAGCGGATGGTTATCCTCGCGCTCTTTGCGGCTCATCTCCCCGACCTTGGGAATGCGCAACGCGACAACGGGCAACGCCGGATCAATCTGCAAACTCGCGAGCGCCTCGTCTGTAAATGCTGACCGCACATCGGTCAGCCCAGGCAGGCGCAGGTCTGGTTTGTCGCTGCCAAATTGCCGCATCGATTCGTCGTAAGTAATACGTGGAAATGGCGCGGCGATCGTAACCCCCGCAGCCGCAAACCCCGCAGTCAGGAACTTCTCAACCACGGCAAAGACCGTGTCCTGCTGCGGAAAACTCATCTCCAGGTCAACTTGCGTAAACTCCAGCTGCCGGTCGGCGCGCAAGTCTTCATCGCGAAAACATCGTGCAATCTGAAAGTACTTATCGAATCCCGAAATCATTAGAATCTGCTTGAAGATCTGAGGAGACTGAGGCAGCGCATAGAATTCACCCGGATGCACCCGGCTAGGCACCAGAAAATCCCGCGCCCCCTCCGGCGTCGACTTCGTCAGAATCGGAGTTTCAATCTCAAGAAAACCCTGCTCACTCAGGCTCTCGCGTATTGCCAGCGTGATCTTATGCCGCACCAGAAAGTTGCGCTGCATCTCCGTGCGCCGCAAATCCACGTAGCGATACTTAAGCCGCACTTCCTCGTTGGCGATTGCCTCTTCCGCGGGCGAAAACGGCGCCAGCCGGGCATCGTTCAGTACCAGCAGTTCGGTCGTCTCAATCTCGATCTCTCCAGTCGCCATTTTGGGATTGATCGCGGCCTCCTCGCGCAGGCATACGCGGCCCACTGCCGCGACCACATACTCCGGCCGCACATGCTCGCCCTTCGCGTGCCCCTGCGGAGTAAGCTCACGATCGAGCACCACCTGCGCAATGCCGCTGCGATCCCGCAGATCGAGAAAGATCAGATTTCCATGATCGCGCCGCCGGTTCACCCAGCCCATCAGTACCACTTGCTTGCCGGCATCTGACGCGCGTAGCTCACCGCACAGATGCGTCCGCTCCAGCTTTCCAATAAAATCGAGCACCGAATAATTCCTTTATCTGGCTTCTGACTACCTGGCTTCTGAAGTGATGTGAACCGCGGTCAGATGCGCCGCGAGGTCCATGCGCGCTACCTTGCTCTGCACCCCAGTCGAGAAGTCCT
>Ga0206975_1137_pt1 | contig 18198 bp, 15 predicted proteins | sample Alteio_BWOrgHeat_81_FD_152919 | JGI IMG/M metagenome (GOLD analysis project Ga0206975, IMG submission 152919) | Enriched cells from forest soil in Barre Woods Harvard Forest LTER site, Petersham, Massachusetts, United States -... | ecosystem: Environmental > Terrestrial > Soil > Temperate forest >... | reverse complement strand
TCCGGTAAAATGACCATCCGCAACGTTGGCGGAGGGCATAAGAAGCAATTCCGTATCATCGACTTCAAACGGGATAAATTTGATATTCCTGCGACTGTAAAGTCCATTGAATACGATCCGAACCGTACAGCGCGTATCGCCCTGGTTGTATATGCTGATGGTGAGAAACGTTATATCATTGCACCAAATGGTTTGAAAGTAGGAATGAAACTGCTTTCCGGCAAAACGGCCACTCCTGATATCGGACATGCTATGCCATTGAGCGACGTTCCACTGGGTACTGTTATCCATAACATAGAACTCCGTCCTGGTCAAGGTGCAAAAATGGCCCGTAGTGCTGGTTCATACGCACAGCTGACTGCTCGTGAAGGTAAATATGCTGTGCTGCGTATGCCTTCCGGGGAAATGAGAATGATCTTGGTTCAATGCCTCGCAGTTATCGGATCTGTTTCCAATTCCGAACACAACCTAGAAAGCCACGGTAAAGCAGGTCGCCGCCGTTGGTTGGGTCGCAAGCCACGTGTAAGAGGTGTTGCAATGAATCCAGTGGATCACCCGATGGGTGGTGGTGAAGGTAACTTCCATTGTCTGTTAGTGTTATTCATGCCCGGAGGCATTCGTGCAATTATTTTTCGATCAGTACGTAAGAACCATTTGCTCCGGCTACAGAGCCTTTCACCAGGATCAGATTCTTTTCAGCAAAAACCTTTACGATTGTAATGTTTCTGGATTTTACTCGGTTTCCACCTGTACGTCCGGCCATTTTCATGCCTTTGAATACGCGTGCAGGGAAAGAAGATGCACCAAGAGATCCGGGAGCACGTTGACGGTCATGCTGACCGTGTGTCTGCCCTCCTACTCCACTGAATCCATGACGCTTTACAACACCCTGAAATCCTTTTCCTTTAGAAGTACCTACTACATCCACGAATTCTCCTTCGGTAAAGATATCCACAGTTACCAGATCGCCTGGATTCTTTGGTTCTTCAAAGTTAAACTCAACGAGTTTGCGTTTAGGGGTTGTTTGTGCTTTGGCAAAATGACCCTTCATTGCACCGCTAGTATGCTTTTCTTTCTTCTCGTCAAAAGCAATTTGAGTAGCTGAATAACCGTCTTTCTCCATGGTTTTTACTTGCGTCACGACGCAAGGACCCGCTTCGATAATTGTGCATGGAATGTATTTTCCATTGGCACCGAATACGCTGGTCATTCCGATTTTTTTACCTATGATACCTGACATTATGATTTAGGATTAAGGATTTTCTTATTTAGGATTTGAAAAACCCAGTTTTAAATTACGGTACTTTAATTTCTACTTCTACACCACTTGGCAGTTCCAATTTTCCAAGGGCATCTACTGTTTTTGCAGTAGCGCTGTAAATATCCAGCAAACGTTTGTAGGAGCAGAGTTGAAATTGTTCTCTGGCTTTTTTATTTACGTGAGGGGACCGGAGTACGGTGTAAATCTTTTTGTGAGTTGGCAGTGGAATTGGACCGCTTACTACCGCTCCTGTAGACTTTACAGTTTTCACGATCTTCTCAGCCGACTTGTCAACAAGGTTGAAGTCGTATGATTTTAATTTGATTCTGATCTTCTGGCTCATATGATAACTTGATTACCGGTGTTAAATGCGAGTTAAACTTTTTCTGCTTTTTTACCTTTGGCTTTAGCAATTACTTCGTCAGCAATAGCGCGTGGTGTTTCCTGATAGTGGTCAAATTCCATTGTAGAAGTTGCACGACCAGAGGTGATTGTCCGAAGTGAAGTCACGTAACCAAACATTTCTGAAAGTGGCACTTTGGCTTTCACAACTTGTGCTGCACCCTTTGAATCCATCCCTTCAATCATTCCGCGACGTTTATTCAAGTCACCCACTACATCACCCATATTTTGCTCTGGAGTGATTACTTCCATTTTCATGATTGGCTCAAGCAGAACCGGTTTGGCTTTTGGTAAAGCTTCACGGTAAGCTGTCTTTGCGCAAATTTCAAAAGATAGGGCATCGGAGTCAACTGCGTGGAAAGAACCGTCTGTTAAACGAACCTTCATACGGTCCATCGGATAACCGGCAAGTACACCGTTTACCATGGCTGCTTTGAAGCCTTTTTCAACTGCCGGGATAAATTCACGGGGAATGTTACCGCCGGAAATCGCATTCTCAAACTGAAGTCCGCCATTCTTGTCGGTCACTTCGAAGTCTGCATCTACCGGAGAAAGCGTAAATCTGATATCCGCGAACTTACCGCGTCCACCCGTTTGTTTCTTATATACTTCCCGGTGGTCAATTGTACCGGTAATGGTTTCCTTGTATGCAACCTGGGGTGCACCCTGGTTTACTTCTACTTTAAATTCGCGGCGGAGACGGTCAACGATAATCTCGAGGTGGAGCTCACCCATACCGCTGATAATGGTCTGCCCTGAATCTTCATCCGTCTTTACACGGAAGGTAGGATCTTCTTCAGAAAGTTTGTTGAGAGATACACCCAGACGATCCAGGTCAGCCTGTGTCTTAGGTTCGATAGCCAGACCGATTACGGGCTCTGGGAAATTCATTGCTTCCAGGATGATCGGGTTCTTCTCATCACACAGGGTGTCACCTGTACGGATATCCTTGAAACCTACTGCTGCTCCGATATCACCTGCTTCAATGAAATCGATTGCATTCTGTTTATTGGCATGCATCTGGAATATACGGGAGATACGCTCCTTATTTCCGCTGCGGGTATTCAATACATAGGAACCTGCATCGAGACGACCGGCATAGGCGCGGAAGAAACAAAGACGGCCTACGAAAGGATCGGTTGCAATTTTAAATGCTAGCGCAGTGAATGGCTCCTTCACATCCGGTTTGCGGAATACTTCTACACCGGTATCAGGATTTATTCCGTGGATATTGTCTTTGTCCATCGGAGAAGGCATCAGTTCCATGACATAATCCAGCATGGTCTGAACACCTTTATTCTTGAAGGCGGAACCACATACCATCGGAACAACTTTTCCTGCGATACAGGCTTTACGAAGGGCAGTAAGGATTTCAGCTTCGGTAATGGAGTCAGCGTTATCAAAGAACTTCTCCATCAGACTTTCGTCGAATTCGGCGATTGCTTCCAGAAGTTTTCCACGGTATTCGTGTACTTCTTCTTTCATGTCTTCCGGAATAGGAACAACATTGAAAGTCATGCCCTGATCCGCCTCGTTCCAAACGATACCGCGGTTGTTGATAAGGTCAACCACACCTTTAAAATGTTCTTCAGCACCAATAGGAAGCTGTAGTGGAAGCGGGTTACCGCCAAGCATTTCCTTCACCTGTTTTACAACACTCAGGAAGTCAGCTCCGGCACGGTCCATCTTATTTACAAATCCGATGCGGGTTACATTGTAATTATTTGCAAGTCTCCAGTTTGTTTCGGACTGAGGTTCTACACCGTCTACTGCCGAAAACAAAAACACCAGACCGTCCAATACGCGGAGTGAACGATTCACCTCCACTGTAAAGTCAACGTGTCCTGGGGTATCAATGATATTGATTTTATACTTGTTGTTTCTGTAATTCCAGAAACAGGTAGTTGCTGCTGAAGTGATTGTGATACCCCGCTCCTGCTCCTGAACCATCCAGTCCATGGTAGCTGCACCGTCGTGTACTTCACCAATTTTGTGAGTTACACCGGTATAATAAAGTATCCGTTCGGTACAGGTTGTTTTTCCTGCATCGATGTGGGCTGCAATGCCTATGTTTCTGGTATATCTTAAGTCGCTCATAATGGGTACCCTTCTATCCTTAGTTACACAATATATTTATCAGAGTCTGAAATGCGAGTAAGCTTTATTGGCTTCTGCCATGCGGTGTACATCTTCTTTCTTTTTGAATGCAGCACCTTCTTCCTTCGCAGCAGCGATGATCTCTGCAGCCAGTTTATGGCTCATAGACTTCTCATTGCGGGCACGGGAATAGTCAATCATCCATTTGATACCCAACGCTACTTTGCGCTCAGGACGAATTTCCTGTGGAATCTGGAAAGTAGCACCACCAACACGACGGCTACGTACTTCCACATTCGGCATAATGTTATTGAGTGCCTTTTTCCAAACATCCAACCCCGGCTGTTCTGTTCTTTTTTCTACCAGCTCCATTGCGTCATAAAAAACTGCGTATGAAGTGCTTTTTTTGCCATCATACATCAGGTTGTTTACAAAACGGGTAACTAGCTGATCGTTGAATTTAGGATCAGGCAACAGAATTCTTTTTTTGGCTCTCGATTTTCTCATGTTGAATCGAATTAATATTTATCGGTAAACTGATTTTGTCTTATTTTTTCTTGGCGGCACCTTTGGCAGCAGCAGCTGGAGCACCGGCTTTTGCTTTCTTGGTTCCGTATTTGGAACGGCGTTGGTTGCGTCCTTCCACACCTGCGGTATCCAGCGCACCACGTACAATGTGGTAACGAACACCTGGCAGATCCTTCACCCTACCACCTCTTACAAGCACAATAGAGTGCTCCTGAAGGTTATGACCTTCTCCTGGGATATAGGCGATAACTTCCAGCTTATTGGTAAGCCTTACTTTGGCTACTTTACGAAGTGCGGAATTTGGTTTTTTAGGAGTGGTGGTATACACACGTGTGCACACACCCCTTCTTTGAGGACAGGAGTCCAGGGCTGCAGATTTGCTCTTATTGGGCGCTTTCGAGCGGCCTTTACGAATCAATTGTTGAATTGTAGGCATCGATTTTATTGGTTTTTAAACCTATTTCAGTATGTAAAATTCTCCCAATACGTGTTTTGGGGACGGCAAAGGTACACTATTTTAGATATAAACAAGAGGTGGTTGAAAATATTTTCCTGGTTTTTCGGTATTTAGGATGAAATAACGCCAGGAGACAAAAGAAACAGAGCGAAAAAACAGTGCCAATAGCCCTGCTTCTCCGCTCTGCTACGATTATTTTCAGAATTACTTATTCCTGCATTTTCGTTCCAACCCAAACAGATTCTTTGTTACCCTTCACATTATCAACAACATACACAATCTGAACGGGATCCAGGTAAGAAAACACATAAACATCTTTCTTGGCCTTAACCCCTTCACTGGTAGGGTGAAACTTCCCTTTATCATCTTTTACACCCCAATAGTATGGAGCGAGATCTTCCATTAATTTTTTGAAAAACACAATGGAATTGTCCCCATCTTTCTCTATCGAGTACCAAACCTGGTTGTCTTTCTTCCCAAAAGACTCTTTATACCCTTTCCGTTTAAACTCATAGGTTATCACCCCATCCTTGCTCGTACTGTGCTTGGAAGAGCCCAGCGAATCCATTTTCTTACCAAAGTCGGATGCTGAATACATTGTGATCCTCGCAAGATCCCACATGTCAGGGGTTATTTTCTGTGCATGGGCCAGGGAAGAGGCCACAATAAAGAGAACTAAGAATAATTTCTTCATGATTCAGCTGTTTGGGCGACGAAGATAGAAAAAATGAATAACCCCAATAATTAAAATCTTACTTTCGCTAAAGATGTGGAAAATGATCTTTCTTATAGTGCTGCCAGGGTGGTTTTTGAACCACTCAACTTTTTTTCACCCCTGTCAATCCGTGAACGCTGCTGAAAGTTGCGAAAAAATGAAGAAAGTTGACAGTCTCATTTGTTATGCTGAAACATTTCTGGGCAAGCCGTACCGCTATGCCTGTGCCGATCCCCGTACAGGATTTGATTGTTCCGGATTTGTTTATTTTGTATTTGCCCATCAAGGGATTAGGGTCCCTCGCGCTTCACGTGAATATGAGAAAGCAGGAACGGCAGTTCCTTTAGATTCCTGTCGTAAGGGGGATATCCTGGTATTTACAGGCACGAATGCAAATCTGAGGCGTGCAGGACATGTGGGCATAGTTATTTCAGGTTTGGGTGAGCCCATCACCTTTATTCAAAGTTCTTCTTCCAAAAAACAAAATGGTGTCATTATTTCCACCTTTGCCGACTCCCCCTACTACTCCAAACGCTTTCTGAAAGCTATCCGGGTAATGGATTAAAAAACAAGTTGTACCGAGGGGAGGGAGGATTTGATCCGGTCCCGTTCTGCTGTACCGATTGAATTTTTAGCCAGTACCAATTTCGTCAGCTTCTTCAGTCGTGTCATATCCGGAGCGATTGTTTCCAACTGATTTTTATCCACCTCCAGGAACTGGAGTGCTTCCAGACCCACCAGTTCCACCGGCAACTGGTCTATTTCATTGCTGCCTGCATTGAGTGTTTTCAGGGCTTTTAATTTCCCAATTTCTTTCGGCAAACCGGAAAGCTTGTTGTCATTGACGGAGAGAACTTCCAGCGTTAGCAATTCTCCGATTTCAGCTGGCAACGCTGTGAGCTGGTTCTCATTGAGGTATAGCTCACGTAAAGCGCTCATACCACCCAATTCAACCGGCAAAATGCTCAATTTGTTCTTTTCTAATTCCAGGATATCCAGTTTTTTAAGTTTCCCAATTCCGGCAGGCAAGCCATCCAGTTCGTTCTGAATACAACGGAATGATTTAAGGTGCTCCAACTGACCTATCTCTTCCGGAATTCTTTTCAGCATATTAAAACTAATATCCAATGCTTCCAGGTTTTTCAATTTTCCAATACCTGATGGCAGAACCGTGATGCGGTTATTATTCAGTTTTAATACATTCAGGTTACCCAGGGTAAACAGAGTAGCTGGGATACTATCCAGCTGATTTTCAGACAAATCAATAGATACCAAGGCAGTCAAGGTTTCCATTCCGCGGAAAAGTCCGGTTATTTTGTTTTGTCCCAGATCGAGCTCCCTCAGGTTGATCAGGATATTAATACCTGGAGGCACACCATTAATTCCCGTATGTCTCAGGTTCAGTACCTGAAGGTTTTTAAACCGCAGTATTTCCGAAGGAAAAGCACTCAGTTCGGTTCCACTGAGGTTCAGCCTGTACACTTTGTCAGGAAAAGCCTGTGCTTCTTTGAGGGTTTTGAATTCCTTCTGCTTTGTCAGATCGGGCTCTGAAGTTTGTTTTTGTGAAATTGCCTCCGGGATAGGCAACAGAAAACAAGACACCAATAACAGTATAAAGTTTCTCATGGGCCGTATATTTAGGAGATTGAATAAGCAATATAATATAAAAAATCGGATAAAAAAATTCATACTGAATTCCATAGAAGAGACCCGCATTCATCCAGGTAAATGAATATCAGGGGGATTGCATTTGAAAAGTTTCGCTCCCGAACATTTTATACCTTTATCCACCTTTCAAACGAAATACAGTATATGCCCAGAATCCTGATCATTGACGACGAGAAAAGTATCCGCAAAACCTTGCGAGAAATCCTGGAATATGAAAGCTTCAAGGTGGACGAGGCGGGTGATGGTCTGGAAGGCCTGAGCCTGGCGACAAAGGAAAAATATGATATCATCCTGTGTGATATCAAAATGCCAAAGATGGATGGAATAGAGTTTCTGGAAAAAGTGATGGCCTCGGGATCAGATGCTGCGGTTGTCATGATCTCCGGCCACGGAAACATCGAAACGGCTGTGGAAGCCGTTAAGAAAGGGGCCTTTGATTTCATCGCCAAGCCACTCGATCTGAACAGACTCCTGGTAACGGTACGCAATGCAATGGATCGGACCAGCCTGGTTACGGAAACCAAGGTATTGAAGAGAAAGGTCAGCAAGACATTTGAAATGATAGGCGATTCCAAAGCCATCGCTCAAATTAAGGAGATGATTGAACGTGTTGCGCCTACCGATGCACGTGTACTCATTACCGGAGGAAATGGTAGTGGAAAGGAACTCGTGGCCCGATGGCTTCATGAAAAAAGCAGCCGCGCTGCTGCTCCTCTCATTGAAGTAAACTGTGCCGCCATTCCAGGCGAGCTGATTGAAAGCGAATTATTCGGTCATGAGAAAGGGGCATTCACCTCCGCCATCGGACAGCGCAAAGGAAAGTTTGAACTCGCCGAAGGAGGCACACTTTTTCTGGATGAAATAGGTGACATGAGCGGCAGCGCTCAAGCCAAGGTGCTGCGAGCCTTACAGGAAAATAAGATTACCCGTGTAGGAGGAGAAAAGGAGCTGAAAGTAAATGTACGCGTAATTGCTGCTACCAATAAAGACCTGAAGAAAGAGATCGAAAAAGGCAATTTTCGGGAAGACTTGTACCACCGGCTGAGTGTTATCCTGATCCATGTTCCTTCCTTGAATGAACGACTGGAAGACATCCCCCAACTGGCTGATCATTTCCTGAAGAGCCTATGTGAAGAGCACGGCATGCCCCTCAAATCGTTTACTAAAGACGCTATCAAAGAGCTTCAAAAAATTAACTGGACTGGAAACATACGCGAGTTCCGGAATGTTGTTGAAAGACTGATTATTTTATGTGACAAAGTGATTACCGAGAAAGAAGTCCTCCTGTACGCAGGAAAAAAATAAAATTATTTATTGCTCCTAACTTAAAATTAACATTTCCCATTTATGAAGAGAATTCTCTCCCTCCTGGCCCTTTTAACATTCACACAAGTAAAAGCCCAGGATTATCTCAAACTGCAAACCTTTAAATTGGATAACGGATTCACCGTCTACCTCCTCCCGGATAAGAATGCTACCGCCACCTTTGGTGCCGTTGCCGTCAATGCAGGAGCCAAAAACGATCCGGCCGATGCTACCGGACTGGCACACTACCTCGAGCATTTATTATTCAAAGGCACTACGCAAATGGGTACCATTGATTATGCCAAAGAAAAACCTTTCCTCGACAGTATAACCATCTATTACCAGCAGATGGGTAAAACAACCGATCCAGCCCAACGTCAAAGACTAACGGCCCTTATTAACAACCAATCCCTTGGAGCCAGTAAATATGGCCTCCCTACTGAGTTTCACACATTGGTATCCTCTATCGGAGGCACAGGCATCAACGCATTTACTCAGGAGGACATGACCGTGTTTCACAACACTTTTCCAGGAGAGCAAATGGAAAAATGGCTTGATCTCTATGCCGAACGCTTCACGAACCCTGTATTCCGTTCCTTTCAATCTGAACTGGAAGTAGTCTATGAAGAAAAAAACCGTGGTTCAGACAATTTCGGACAATCACTGATTGAACTGCTGAACAAACATTTATACCCCAATCATCCCTATGGAACGCAAACTACAATTGGAACTTCTGAGCATCTGAAGAATCCACCGATAGACCGTATCTATGAATTTTACAATTCCTACTATGTCGCCAACAATATGGCATTGTTCCTGGTCGGGAATTTTGACCCAGAAAAGACGATTCCTTTGATCAAAGAAAAATTCGCTAAGCTTCGTACCGGCACTGTTCCAAAATTCACCGATGTCCCTCCTTATAAATTCACCAAGACGGAGGTGTCGAACATCCGCATCACCCCCATTAAATTAGACATTATTGGATTCAAGACCATTCCAAACGGTCACCCGGATGAGGTCCCACTGGAAGTGTGCAACAAATTACTTTTCAATGAGAGTGAAACAGGACTGCTGAATAAATTGCAGCAGGATGGTAAACTGTTACAAGCTTTTTCATTTTCATTTCATCAGCACGATGACGGAGCAGATCTGATCCTCCTTATTCCTAAAATAATAGGTGAATCATTTGGGAAAGCTGAAAAATATGCCTTTGCAGAACTCGCAAAATTATCTTCCGGAGATTTCCCGGATGAGTTTTTGCAACGTGTAAAATCAGAGATGATCAAAAATTACAAAAGAGAGATGGAAGACCCGCAGAGCAGAGGATTTAAACTATTCGGGGTTTTCAATTCGGGGAAGGACTGGAATTATGTGACTTCTTATCCGCAAGAGGTGGACAAAATAACCAAACAGGATATCATGCGTATTGCCGCTAAGTATTATGGTGGTTATCATTACGCCATTCACTCCAGTACCGGTTTTCCTCACAAGGACCATCTGGACAAACCTGGCTTTAAACCTGCCCTGAATGATCAGAATGCCAAGTCAATCTACGCGCAGAAATTCGAGAAAACACCCAATGCAAGTACAGCACCAAAATTTCTGGATTTTAAAAATGATCAAAAACAAATTGACCTTGGAAAACAAAACCAGCTATTGGCGGTAAAAAACAATTACAACGACATCGCATCACTCAAAATAAAATATTACGTCGGAAAGGAAAAGATCCCCAACCTGGACCTCGCGGTGATGATACTAAAAGAGTCATCTGTCAAAGGCATGACGCTGGCAGACTTCAAGAAAGCACTTGCTGAGTTGAATTGCACCGTTGATTTCGAAGCTGAAGAGGATTTTTTCACCATCGACATCAATGGAGATGAGAAGAATATCAATGCTGCGTTGGTGTTAACTAAAAACCTGCTCAACAACCCGGAAGCAAGTCCTGCTGCTGAAAAGAACATGAAAGAGAATGTAGACGCAGCCTACAAACAGGAACAGAAAGATCCGGCAACCATGGGCAGGGTACTAATGAATTATGGGCGCTACCAGGAAAATTCGGAATATAAAAAGCGTCCCCCTCTCGCTGCTGTCAAACAGCTGAAGTCGGAAGATCTGTTGAAACTGATTAAAGAGGCAGTTACTTATTCCGCCAGCTTTCATTACTGCGGAAACATAGACTTTACAAGTGTTGCTGAGGGAATCAAAAGCAATTACCTCCTCTCCGAAAAGGGACATGCCATGCTCACTTATCATGAACCCAAAGCAATTAGCAAACCCCTTATTTACATAGTGGATGACAACCAGGCACGCCAGAACCAGGTCTATTTTTCTGTCATTTGCAACACCTACAACCCTGCAGAAGATGCCAAATTAAGTTTGCTGGGGCAATATATGGGAGGCGCCTTTTCGGGAATAATCTTACAGGAAATAAGGGAATTCCGCTCCCTGGCCTACTCTGCCGGAGGAGGGTTCCATAAACCTTCCGAACAAAACAAACCGCTTTTGTTTACCTCCTTTGTAGGATGTCAGGCTGACAAGACTAACGAGTCGATAGAAGTGATGATGAATCTGCTGCAGGATTTACCAAAACACCCTGACCGGATGGATCCGTTTAAGACCTACGTGGTAAGTTCCATTTCAACAGACTACCCTGCACCCCGTTCGCATTCGGAAGTAGTGGAAGAATTGCAATTAAAAGGCTTCCGTGTTGACCCAAAAATAAACGAATACAACACCGTGAACACCGTAACGTTCGAGGAGATGTATGCTTATTACGAACAAAACTTCAAGGGCAAGCCAATCGTTATTACCGTGTATGGAGACAAGTCGAAAGTGGATCTGGAGAAACTGAAAAAAATCGGTGATGTGGTTGAATTGAAAATGGAGGATATCGCCACGTATTAATTTTGCAGCGAATTACTCAGAGAGTGGAATTCAGCAGATTCCCGCTGTCCAGCAATGTTTGAAGAGGTTTCTCAAACACTACTTTGTTGATCAGTTCCGTATGTCCGGTATGATGACAATCCGATCCCAGAAAACTGATCATACCTTTCTGGATCAGCTGTTCAGCGACACGTTTAGTATCCATGGAGTAGTGCCCCGTAAGTGAGTTCAGATTCAATTGAAGGAGTACCCCTTTGTCTCTTATTTCCTCATACTTTTCAAAAGAACGGTGCCAAAAATTGTATCGCTCCGGGTGAGCCAGTACAGGCTTGTATCCGGCTGTCTGAAGCTTGAAAAAAGTATGGTAAAGGTTATCCGGAGGATTGACAAAAGACACTTCTACCAACACATAATTTTTTCCAAACGTCAGGAGCTTTCCCTCCTCTATCTTAGATTCAAAATCGTAATCAATGTAATATTCTGCTGCCGCCTCCATTTGAATGGGGATATTATTTTCTTTTAATGCAGCGCGTACCTTCTCCAGCCCACCTAAAATAATTTCGGGTGTATTCCGGTAAGCATCTCCCATGATATGTGGTGTGGTGATTACCTTTTTATATCCCTTTTCATAGAAAAAACGGATTAGCTCCAGGGAGTCTTCCATTGTTTGAGCACCATCATCTATCCCAGGGATAAAATGAGAGTGCATATCCACCCCAAGGGCAGACAGATCAGCTGCTATCGCCGATTTTTTGTTCGACTTACCAAATAAACCTTTGAGAAAACTCATGGAATGAAGAAAACAACTGTGAAAGACGAATTTAACGATTAAATCGGTCAACCATTCTATATCTCCCGATTCTTATTTAAACTTTCCTTTCAGAGCAGCCAGTTTGAGAGCCAAATCCGATTCTCCTGCTGATGCCGGAGTTGACTTGTAATTTCCACTCACACCTTTGGCCGACTCACCCAACACCGGATTGTCTTTCATTGACAAGGCAATACGCTTACGTTTCTCGTCTACCTCCGTTACCGTCACCATCACTTGTTGCGCCACTTTCACAACTTTGTTCGGGTCATCCACAAAACTGTTGGCCAGCTGACTGATGTGAACCAGCCCATCCTGATGTACTCCGATATCTACAAAGGCTCCGAAATTGGTTACGTTAGTCACAATCCCGGGTACTCTCATCCCTACCCGGAGGTCTTTAATTGCATTCACCCCTTCTTCAAAAACAAATGCTTCGAAACTTTTCCGGGGGTCACGACCCGGTTTATCCAGTTCTTTCAGAATGTCGTTGAGGGTAGGCAATCCTGCTTTTTCAGAAACATATTTTTGCAGCACTATTTTCTTTCGTAGCTCCTTGTCCTTCATCAGTTCATCCAACTGGCAATGTAAATCGCTCGTCATGGATTCGACAATAGCATAACTTTCCGGGTGAACGGCGCTTTTATCCAGTGGATTCACTCCATCGCGTATGCGCAAAAAGCCAGCACTCTGCTCAAATATTTTCTCTCCCATCCTCGGAACTTTCAGCAACTCCTTACGCGAACGGAAAGGTCCATGCGCATTCCGGTAGTCGACAATATTTTGAGCCACCGAGGCTCCCAAACCAGAGACATAGGTAAGCAGTTGTTTACTCGCCGTATTCAACTCTACCCCTACTGCATTCACGCAACTCTCCACCACCTCGTCCAGTTTCTTTTTCAAATTATTCTGATCCACATCATGCTGGTATTGTCCTACCCCGATTGCCTTGGGGTCTATCTTAACTAATTCGGCAAGCGGGTCGCAGAGACGGCGCCCGATGGAGACCGCGCCTCTCACCGTCACGTCTTCATCCGGAAATTCTTCCCTCGCTGTAGCCGAGGCTGAATAAACAGAAGCCCCGCTTTCATTGACCATAATCACGGCAATGTCCTTGGGCAGTATACTGATTCCTCTTACAAAGGATTCCGTTTCTCTGCCTGCGGTTCCGTTACCGATGGCAATGGATTCCACTTTATGTTTCATACACATCGCCAGGAGCAAAGTCTCCGCCTCACGCGTTTGACGCTGCGGCTCATGTGGATATATCACGGTATGTTCCAACAGCTGCCCCTGTCGGTCAAGCACCACCAGCTTGCAACCCGATCGGAAGCCAGGGTCAAGGGCCAACACCGTTTTCTGGCCCAGTGGAGCAGCCAGGAGCAGCTCCCTCAGGTTATCTGCAAATACCTGGATGGCTTTTTCTTCGGCCACCTGCTTGGTAAACAAACGCATTTCTGTTTCAATAGATACCTGCATCATCCGGGAGTAGCTGTCTTCCGCTGCGAGACGCACCTGCTCCCCTGCCGGGTTAGCTGCTTTAACGAACAGTCGTGTAAGAATATCGAATGCATCTTTTTCGGGAGGTGCAATATCTATGCTTAAAAAATCTTCCTTTTCGCCCCTGCGCATGGCCAGCAGACGGTGAGAGGGGCAGGACAAGAGCGGTTCGTCCCATTCAAAATAGTCTTTGAATTTTTCCGCTGCTTCTTCTTTCCCACCCATCACACGGGAACGGATCACCGCTTTTTCCCTGAACAGCTGCCTGATCTTTTCTCTGGCTTCGGTGTTTTCATTGATCCACTCGGCCATGATATCCCGTGCACCTTCCAACGCATCGTTTGCATTTTCCACGCCTTTAGACTCATCCACATAACGGGTAGCTTCTGCTTCGGTGTCAAATTTCGTTTGAGCAAAAAGCATCTCCGCAAGGGGCTCCAGTCCTTTTTCCCGGGCAATGGTTGCCCGTGTACGCCGTTTAGGTTTGTATGGAAGGTACAAATCTTCCAGCCTGCTCATCGTGAGCGCTTCCCGGATCTGGGTTTCCAGCTCGGGAGTGAGTTTTTCTTGTGCTTGAATGGATTTGAGGATGGCTTCCCTTCGAATATCCAGTGCACGCAAGCGTTCCACTTCATCGCGTATAGCCGCGATTTGTACTTCATCCAGACTTCCGGTAGCTTCTTTCCGGTACCGGGAGATAAAAGGGATCGTCCCTCCTTCGTCAAGGAGCTGCACCGTGGCGGCAACCTGTTCTTTTGTAATACCTAGCTGGGCCGCGATTCTCCGGGCGTATGTCAGTTCTGTCATAGCATTTTCGATTTGAACAAAAATACGCTTTCGCTCCGCCGGAAACAGATCAAATTATGAACAGGTATTGATAAGTTTTAGCGAAAAAGTGGATGGAGAAACAGAAAAGGGAAGGGCGAATATCGAACCTGGTTAAAGAACAGTATAAAATCCGATAATCCCAAATCCGATAATCCTAAATCTCGTTTAGTCCTTAATCCCTTTTCGGAACCAGGCCAGGGTTCGGGTGAGGCCTTCTTCCATTTTGATAACGGGATCGTATCCGAGCATGCGGCAGGCTTTGCTGATGTCGGCTAAGGAATCCTTCACATCTCCAGGTCTGTCAGGCCGATGAAAAGGTTGCACAGTGGTGCCTATGAGCTTTTTGAGGATAGCAATTAACTCATTCAGTGAAACGCGCTCTCCTACCGCAACATTAAACAGATCACCCTGTCCGCTCACCGTTTCAGAAAACATGGCCCGGATATTGGCTTGCACCGCGTTCTCGATAAATGTAAAATCGCGGGTTTGGGTTCCATCCCCATTGATAGAGGGTGCTTGTTGCTTCAGGAGAGATTGTACAAATAAAGGAATAGCAGCCGCGTAAGCCCCTTGGGGGTTCTGACGGGGACCGAAGATATTGAAGTAACGAAGTCCGATGATATCCATCTGATAGGTCTTCGCAAAAATTTCTGCATACAGTTCATTCCCTCTTTTCGATACGGCGTAGGGAGATAATTGTTTTCCAATACGGTCTTCTGTCTTAGGCAAGTCGGTGATATCGCCATAAACGGAGGAGGAGCTGGCGTAGACAATACGCTTTACTTTCGCTTCTCTCGCCGCCAGCAACAGGTGTATAAAACCTGTTTCATTAGTCACATGTGTGGCCAGAGGATTTTCAATGGACCGGGGAACAGAGCCCAGGGCTGCTTCATGAAACACATACTGAATGCCCAGACAGGCTTTCCGGCAATCTTCCGGCCGGGTAATGTCACCCTTAATGAATTCAAAATTAGGAAGAGCAAGGAAGGGACGTATATTTTCTTCAAAGCCTGTGGCCAGGTTATCGAGTACCACAACACGTCCGGCCTTGTATTTAAGCAGGTATTCCACCAGGTTAGAACCTACAAATCCGGCCCCACCGGTTACCAGAAATGCCTGCCCTGAAATATCGCGTGTATGAAAAGGAGTACTGTACATGCTTACCGTTTGGCGTACTGCCCTTCGTAATATTTTTTGTAATCACCGCTCGTCACATTGTTCAGCCACGCCTCGTTTGCAAGGTACCATTCCACTGTTTTTTCGAGACCTTCTTCAAAACGCAGAGAAGGTTTCCAGCCGAGTTCGTTTTGCAACTTGGACGAATCGATGGCATAGCGCAGATCATGTCCTGCACGGTCAAGCACAAAGCTGATGAGCTTAGCCGACTCTCCCGATGCACGGTTGAGCTTCCTGTCCATAATCTCACAGAGCAAGCGGATCAGATCAATGTTTTTCCATTCATTGTTTCCGCCAATATTGTAAGTCTCCCCGTTCTTCCCTTTGTGAAAGATCACATCAATGGCTCGGGCATGGTCTTCCACAAACAGCCAGTCACGTACATTCTCCCCTTTACCATATACTGGAATGGGTTTCTTGTTTTTGATATTGTGAATAGCAAGCGGAATCAATTTTTCAGGAAAGTGAAATGAACCGTAGTTATTCGAACAGTTGGAGATGACTGCGGGCAGTCCGTAGGTATCGCAATAGGCCCTTACAAAATGATCTGAGCTGGCTTTGGAGGCCGAGTAAGGACTGTGAGGATCGTAGGAAGTCTTTTCTGTAAAGAGTCCTTCCTCACCCAAGGAACCGTATACCTCATCTGTACTCACGTGGTAGAAGCGGGCTCCGCTTACCGGTGTTTCCTTGTTAAGCCACGTCTTCCGTGCGGCATTCAGCAGATTGACCGTACCGACCACATTCGTCATTACAAATTCGAGCGGGTTGGAGATCGATCGATCCACATGCGACTCTGCTGCCAGGTGAATCACACCTTCGAAACGGTGCTGGGCGAAAAGGGCATCGATAAATGCAGCGTCGGTAATGTCGCCTTTTACAAATTCGTAATTGGATTGTTTTTCAACATCCCTCAAGTTCTCCAGGTTTCCTGCGTAGGTGAGCTTATCCAGGTTATAAATCCGGTAGTCCGGATAGCTGGAAACAAAACGACGCACAACATGCGAACCTATGAAACCGGCTCCTCCGGTAATCAGCAACTTCTTCATCTGCAAACAGATTTAGTTATTTTGATAATGGCCAACAGGTATAATCCCGTTAGAGACTCCAGTATGCCAGGTCCTTAAAACGACGTCGGTAAATACCTTTTACATCTACCAGTACCCCTTTGGAAGAAAGCAACTTCTTGAAATATTTCTCATCCAGATGGAGGTATTCTTTGTGATTCACGGCCACAATCACCCCGTCATACCCCTTGCCCATTTTGTTGAGGCCGAATCCGTATTCGTGATTCAGGTCGTCTGAATCGGCATGCGGGTCTACTACGTGAACCGTTACTCCGTAAGACTTCAGTTCTTTTACAATGTCTGCCACTTTCGAATTCCGGGTATCACTCACATCTTCTTTGAACGTTGCACCCATGACGAGCACTTTGGACTTGGAGATATTTTTTCCGGCAGCACTGATTTTCTTCACCAGGTTCTTGGCCACATAAAAGCCCATACTGTCGTTCACATACCGTCCGGAATTGATCACCCGTGCGTGGTAGCCAAGCGATTCGGCTTTGTAAGTGAGGTAATATGGATCAACGCCGATGCAATGTCCGCCCACCAGGCCCGGAAAAAACTTAAGGAAGTTCCATTTCGTGCCCGCAGCATCCAGTACATCAAAGGTATTGATGCCTATGCGACTGAAGATGATGGACAATTCATTCATCAATGCGATGTTTACATCGCGCTGGGTGTTCTCAATGATCTTGGCAGCTTCAGCTACCTTGATGCTGGAAGCCCGGTGAACCCCAGGCTCCACGATAATCTCATATACTTTGGAAATCACATCCAGGGACTCTTCGTCACATCCGGAAACGACTTTCAGGATTTTGGTAATGGTATGCTCCTTGTCGCCCGGATTGATACGCTCGGGAGAGTAGCCCACCTTGAAATCTTTTTTGAACTTCAGTTTGGAGCAGGCCTCCAACACCGGAATGCAATCTTCTTCGGTACAGCCAGGGTAGACCGTAGATTCATAAACAACATAGTCGCCTTTCTTCAGGGCAGCACCCACCGAACGGGAAGCACCCAGCAGTGGCTTCAGGTCAGGCAGGTTATGCTCATCGATGGGGGTAGGTACCGCAATGATAAAAAAGTTCGCTTCAGCAAGGTCCTTGATGGATGCGGTGAATGAAATATCACATCCTTCAAAATCTTTTTTGGTGAGTTCATCACTGGGATCAATCCCTTTCTTCATCATCGCCACCCGCTTCTCATTTATATCGAACCCAATTACTTTGACTTTACGTGCAAAGGCAAGTGCTATCGGCAGTCCAACATAACCAAGACCGACAACCGCCAGTTTCGCTTTCTTATCAATTAATTTTTTGTACATACGGGGAGCTTTGAGTAGTTAATTTCGTTTTAATAAGTATGAGGTGCTATACCTAGCTTTTGCGTCCAGGCTTGCGGCAGGCGTAAATACGTTCGATGATATCCACTACTTTCATGCCTTCCAGCGCGTTGGTTGTTACCGTCTCCCTGCCCTTCAGTGTATCCACCACATTCTGCACAATAAAATTG
>Ga0206975_1136_pt1 | contig 18245 bp, 16 predicted proteins | sample Alteio_BWOrgHeat_81_FD_152919 | JGI IMG/M metagenome (GOLD analysis project Ga0206975, IMG submission 152919) | Enriched cells from forest soil in Barre Woods Harvard Forest LTER site, Petersham, Massachusetts, United States -... | ecosystem: Environmental > Terrestrial > Soil > Temperate forest >... | reverse complement strand
GGTCGCAAACCGCTCCAGGTTGTGCTGCAGGAAAAACTCCTGAAAGAACGTCGGATTCTGATGTTGCACCGCGATAAACCACGGCAACACAATCGCGAAGTAGAGCAGAATCCCCGGCCACCAAAGCGACCGCCAGAAGATCCACCACTCCCGCCGCAGCGCCGCAAAACAGCCCACAATCAGCAGCACAAGAAAAGGAGCCACAGGCCCCTTCGCCAACGTCGCGATCGCGGTAAAGAAGTAAATATCGAAGAGCCAGAACTTCGACTTCGTCTCATACCACGCATACCAGCCCAGCAGCCCGATCGATAACGGCGCCGCCAGTTGCATATCCGTCGAGGCCCCGCGCGAGAAACCCAGAATGCCAACGCACGCCGCTGTAATCAACGCCGCATCCAGATGTCCCCCAGGCCGAAATCGCCGCATGTGCAGATACGTTAGGCCCACCAGCCAGAGCGCAAAACTCACCGAAGGCAGCCGCGCCACCCAGTCATGCACTCCAAAATCGCGAAATACCAGCATCGCGCGCCAGTAGTAAAGCGCGGGCTTCTCCAGCCACGGCCGCCCATACAGGTACGGAGTCACGTATGCGCTCAGTTGCTCTCGCAGCGTATGCGCATGGTTCAACTTTTCAAGCATTTCATGCGCAATCTGCGCATATCGGGGCTCGTCGGCGCCCACCAGCCCCATTCCCGCTCCACCAAAATATGGCGTCACTCCATAGAGAATGAAGAACACCATAAATGCTGAGAGACTGACCACCTCCCACCACGTCGTCGCAGTCGGCATCGGCACGCGAGAAAGCATGCGAGGAATCAGCTTGGATCGGGTCAGAGGCGCCTCCGCTGGCTTCCGTATCAACTCGCTGGTCTCAATAAAATCGATTTCGCCCACGAGGGAGGAGTAGGCCCGCACCTAGCCTACCAGATTCGCCGTCGCCAACCCGGTCACTCAAACTCAATCGCAAGTCTCACTTCAGAAGTGCTTCGATAGCATCGCTGCGGCTGTCAAACCTGGCAGCGATCACGCACCAGGTGCGTCCAGTTCCCTGCGCAGCTCCGACAGAATCTCCTCCGTCGCCCGCTCCATCGGACCATCCAGCGTGCATCCCGCCGCATTCTCATGCCCGCCGCCTCCCAGCCGCTCGCTGATCGCGGCCACATTGATGTGCCCGCCTTCATCTCCCGTCTTACTGCGCAGACTCAAGCGAATACGCCCCTCAGGCAGCTCCCGCAAAAAGACTGCAGCCTTCACCCCCGCGATCGAAAGCGCATAGTTCACCACGCCCTCGCAGTCTTCCTCTGACGCGCCGGTCTCCACCATATCTTCGTGCGCAACCCATAGCCAGATCAGCGCACCTTCGCGGCGCAGTGTGCTCAACGCCCTGCCAAGCAGCACCATCTTCGAGAAAGGATTCGCAAAGTAAATATCCCTCGCCACGCTTACCGGATCGGCCCCGGCCTCAGTCAACTCAGCAGCCAGTCGAAAAGTATTCGCCTGAATTCCGCCATAGCAAAATCCGCCGGTATCCGTAAGCAGCGTCGTATACAGGCACGTCGCCATCTCCGGAGTAACAGTAGCGCCCGCGGCTCTCACCATGCGGTGCACCAGTTCACCCACCGAGCAGGCATGGCGATCGATCCAGTTCAACGCGCCAAACGGTTTGCCGCTCGCGTGATGGTCAATGTTGATGACGTACATCGACTCCAGCCCCCGCAGCCGCGTTCGCTCCAACCCATCGCACTCCAGCAGGATCGCCGCGTCGTATAGACCGTGCACCCGCATCACAGTGTGAATCTCTCCCGCTCCTGGCAATCCCCGATACACCGGCGGAAGACGATCGGCCGTTACCAGGTCGGCTCGCTTGCCCATCTGCTGCAGCAGCATGCCCATCGCCAGCATCGAGCCAATCGCATCGCCATCCGGTCGCGAGTGCGAACACACCAGGAACCGCTCCCCGTCCTGCAACGCCCGCAGGATCGCCAACATCTCCGGAGCTACGCCAGCTCCCACTTCCGGTGCGAGCGAAAAGCCGCCCTCGGTCTCGACCGAAGGTTCGCCGTTCGCAAACCGTAGAGGTTGGGGACTCGCCATGCTTTCAGATTCTCGATCTATCGGGATGCCGGAGCATCGGAAACTGGTTGCTCCTGCGTCGCGGTGGCCAGTGCCGTCTTCTGACGCTTCTTCGACCGGCCCAGAAGCTCATCGATGCGCGATTGAAACCGCTCCGACTTGTCCACATGAAAGCTCAGGTCCGGAACCCGCCGCGTGCCCAGCCGTTCCAGTAACTCATGCCGGATGTAGCCTTTGGCCGCCACCAGAGCCGCCACGGTGTTCTTCTCCGCCTCGTCTCCGCCATCGACGGCAATGTAAACCCGGGCCGACTTGTTGCCGGGATTCATCGCCACCTCAGTCACGTAGCAGAACGCGATTCTCGGATCAGAGAGCTGGCCCTCCAGCATCGTCCCAATCTCCTCGCGCAGAGTCTCCGCCACCCGATTCCGGTGGTATACACGTGATCTTGGTTCGGCCATGGCATCCTCCCCCGAATTTCGTCCGGGTAAACCATTAAGGATACCAGAGCTGCAGATCAATCCCTTGTTTCCACCGGGCGCAACGCACAATCGTTTATAGGAAATCTCTCTTCCTTGACTGGAAGAAAAACGTGAAACAAAGCAGCAGAACTATTACTGCGAACTCTGTCAGTACTACGGTTGACGCCGTCGGGCTCCACATGAGGGAGGAGCCCCACATCCCTTGAGCAATACCTGGAAGATGAGCGACGTAGTATCCGACGATGTTGAAGCCGACATTACCGGCCATGACGGCGGCGACAGCCCATCCCTGAGATTCAGTCACCAGTGCGACGGCGATGGTCAGGCAAACACCAACCAAAATCTCTATCGCCATAATGACCGTATACGGCAGGAGCCCAAGCGCAACGCCGTTGGGAACAGCAAACAGCGCAAGACTGCCAAGCACCAGCACCAGCCACGGAATCAGAAAGATAAGCAGGGTTCCAAGGATTTTTGCGGTTGTGTATTCGCGGTGTGAGATCGGCAGGCTCATTACGAAGGAGAGCGTCTGTTCCTTACGTTCGTGAACCATCATTGCCATGGGAAGTTGAGCACCAACGAAAATAAGTACCATGACGAGCAGGATGAGGCCGAGCATGAAGGCAGCCTTCCCACCAGTGCAAACGATGCCCAGGGAAGCCGCTCCCCCCGCCAGCGACGCCAGGATCATCCAGCGCTGCAGGTACCAGTCCTTCGCAATAAGTCGTGTGACCATCGAGTAATTCATACAGCCAAAGTCTCCCTTCTATGCTGAACGCTTGTGACGAAGATTTCTTCCAGGGTCATGTTGTCGACAGCCTGGACTGTTGCCCCAAGATCCTGACATACGGAGAGCATGGCTGGATCGAAACAATTCGTGGTGAGAACCGGAAGCCTGCCACTCCCACCCACATCGATTACACCGGGCAGATGCGGTAGTTCGGTGTTCTGAGGCATAACCAGCCGCAGACGCCGCCAGTGATCGAGGAAGCACTCCTTATCGTCCGAGTCGATAATTCGTCCGTGATCGATGAAGGTGATCTGATCTGAGATCTGTTCGACATCCTGCGTGTTGTGCGACGAGAAGAGGATGGTTCGATCTTCATCGGCGAGCACGGCCATCAGTTCTCCCAGAACTTCCTTGCGTGCTACAGGGTCGAGTCCCGTGGTGGGCTCATCTAGGACGAGAAGCCGCGGCCGGCGGGCTAGCGCGAGCAACAACGCCGCCTTGACGCGCTGCCCGTGCGAAAGCCCTTTGATCTTTTGCTGCGGCTTGAGATCGAAGCGCCGGACGAGTTTTTCCGCGTAAGCCTGATCCCATCGCGGATAGATGGAACTCACAAACTCCATGTGCCACTTCAAGGTAGCCGCGCCGTAGAGACGCATATCTTCCGATACAAAGCCGATATCGAGCTTGGCTTCGGTCTGGTCCGCAGGCATGGGGTGACCAAGCACGTTCACGGTGCCTTTGTCCTGGTGAACAAGGCCCATGAGAATGCGAATGGTCGTCGATTTACCGGCCCCATTGGCGCCGATGAACCCCATGATGCTGCCCGTGGGCAGCTCCAGATCGATGTTGTCTAGGTTGAAGTGAGGATAATGCTTGCTCACTCCCCGGAATTCAACTGAGAGGTCGTTCATTGATTCTCCTTCGGCAGCTGTTCCATCGAGCGGCCAGATGCCTGTTCCAGACGGGAGGCGAGTTCTTCGGGCGTAAGACCAAGCAGCTCACCCAGCCGCGCCGCCCTTTCCAGATGCTCCGCCAATTGGTCTTCATGCAGACGAGGAGCCAGGCTGGCATCAGGCGCGACCAATGATCCCTTGCCGTGCTGAGTCACGATCACACCCTCGCGTTCCAACTCGAGATACGCTCGCTTTACCGTGATTACGCTTACGCGTAGCGCCATCGCGAGCTGTCGGATTGACGGTATCTCCTGCCCAGTTGCCCAATCTCCGACAGAAACCTTTAGCTTGATCTGCTCCATGATCTGGAGGTACATCGGTCTGCCATCGGTCTGAGAGATAATCAGGTCACTGTGCATATGTCTATACTGAGTATATACAGTTAACGCGCAGTGTCAATCACTAATTGCGGACTCTCTCAAATATTTTTTTCGAGGCTCTCGGTTCTTGAAGTCACGCAGATCTCAACCTGTACATCCCCGCGCCCTCCTGTAATCTCCTTTTCCGCAGGAAAACACCGTATTCTCTAGGCAACAACAGGAGGAACCTTGCCGCTCGACACAAGAAAGAACAGCCGTCTGCGCAAGGTGCTCGCCTGTCTTGACGGCAACTGGCAGGCGGAGATGGAGGGGTACCACACATATCTCGCTTTAGCCGACCGCGACACCGACGCGATCCGCGCCCAGACCCTCCGCCATCTTGCCGCCGCCGAACTCGAGCACGCCGCGTTATGGGCGCAGCGCATCGTCGAATTGGGCGGCAAACAGCCCGTTTACAGCGGCAATCCGCACGGCGCCGCCGACTCCCTCGCTGCCCGCGCCGGCGGTCAGATCATGGCTCTTCGCCGCCTTGAGATCGACGAGAGCCGCCACATCGCCAGCTATGGCACCCAGCTTAAAGAGCTTGGCGATGAAGGCTCCATCGCCATCCTCGAGCACGTCATCGAAGACGAAAAGCAGCATTATCGAGAACTGGGCGCGCTCCTTCGCGGCCGCTCACACGCCGTGCACGGCAACAAACACGCCGTCGACCCCAAAGGCTTACTCGAAGAGCTACTGGCAAGGCGAAACCACGGCCGTCCAGGCTCAGGCTCCCGTGCCGGAAGCTGGATCGGTGACGCCATCTACGGCGTCAATGACGGCCTGGGAGCCATCTTCGGCATCGTCTCCGGCGTCAGTGGAGCCACCGCCGGCGACGGCAAGTATGTGCTGCTCGCCGGCCTCGCAGGCATGATCGCCTCTGCGCTCTCCATGGGCTCAGGCGCGTGGCTGGCTGCCAAATCCGAGCGCGAAATCTATGAAGCTGAAGTTGATCGCGAACGTCAGGCCATCGAGATGAATCCCTCTGAAGCCCGCGAACTGCTCTCGCTCTACTATCAGGTCAAGGGTTTGCCGGAAGACGATGCAATGCGTGTCGTCGAGCATCTCGCCGGTGACCCTCAGTTGCTGTTGCGAGCCCTCTCCTCTGAGCGCCTCAACACCAGCGAAGAAGGCCTCAAGGATCCATGGGTCTCAGCCACTTCCGGTGCACTCTCCACCGCCGTCGGAGCCATCATTCCCGTCATCCCCTTCTTCTTCATGTCGGGAATCAATGCCGTCATTACCGCCGCTGTCATTTCGCTGATCGCCCACTTCGCCGTAGGCGCAGCCAAGTCGCTCGTCACCGTGCGCTCCTGGTGGGCCAGCGGCTTTGAGATGACCGCAATCGGCGCCGTGGAGGGCGCTGTCACCTATGCGATTGGACTGTGGCTGGGACATCTCGGAGCGTAGTCGTCAGATCACGCGCCGCCGCTCTTCCCAGTCGAATGCAGTCAGAAATCCCGATGCCGTCGTAAGCATTCCCAACCAGCCGCAACCCTGGCAGCTGCAACAGGCGATCCTGAATACGTCGCATGCGGTCACGATGACCCACTGCATACTGCGCCATCGCCCGCGGCCAGCGCCGCACCTCCACAAGTTCGGGCCTCGCAGTAATGTGCAGTATCCGCCGCAGCTCCTTACGCGCCAGATCGCCCAGCTCTTCGTCAGAGTGCTCCAGCAATCCGGCATTGTGCGCCCCGCCCATGAAAACCCGCAACACACTCTTTCCCGCTGCTGTGCGCCCGGCAAACTTGCGATGGATAAACGTGCAGGCCAGGATCGATAGCTTCTCAGCCGCCGGCACCAGAAAACCAAATCCCGGCGGCAGCGGATCCAGCTCAGCTCCTTCATAGACCAGGTTGATGGTCACCGAAGAGCTATACGGAATCCCCGCCAGCTCATCGCTTAGCTCTCGATCCACGCCTCGCAGCAGCTCGCCCGCAGCCCACGCCGGAGTAGCCACCACCACCGCATCAAAGACTTGCGCAACGCCCTCGCGCCCGACCCGCCATCCACCCGTCACCCGCTCCACTGAAGCCACCGGACTCCCCAGGTGCACGCCACCCCCATGCAACCGCGCCGTCAACGCATCCACCAGCTCCTGCAATCCAAAGCGAAGCGTAGTAAAAACAGGTGGCGGCTTCGGACGTTCCTCGTCATCTTCAGCCAACTCTCGCCGCGCCTTCATTCCTGCCAGCACGCCGCGAGTCAACGAGCCATGCTTCGCCTCCAACTCCACCAGTCGTGGAAGCACAGCCTGCACACTAAGTTGTTCCGCATCGCCGCCGTAGATGCCCGAGAGCAGTGGGTCAGCCAACCTCTCCACCACCTGCTGTCCATAATGCCGCCGCACGAATTCCGCGACTGCCTCATCTTCTCCGCCAGTCCGCGGCCGCTGAAGCAACTCCAGCCCCATGCGCAGCTTGGTCATCAGACTGAAAAGCCCTGTCCGCAATACCGGAACCAGCTTCGTCGGAATCAGGAACATCAGTCCATCGGGCAAAGGAAGAAGCCTGTTGTTCACCAGAATGTAAGTCCGCCGGGCAGCATCATTCGAGCCCACCAGATCGGGCTCAAGCCCCAGCTCACGGCAGAGTGCGGCCGCAGCCGGCTTCTCTGTCAGAAAAGAGTCGGGGCCATGCTCGATCACCGTGCCGTCTACGATGGAAGACGAAATTACACCACCCAGCCGCGGTCCAGCCTCGAAAAGGTCATACTCCACCGGCATGCCTTCGCGAGCGGCCAGCTCCAGCTCATACGCCGTCGCCAGTCCTGCGATGCCGCCGCCGATGATCGCAATGCGCATGAGACAGTCTCCCTCTTCAAGTCTATGCGCAGCGCAACCAACCGGAAAGCGACAGCCTACTTCGCGGCAGGCTGCGGAGCAAGATCAACACAGGGTTTACCACCGCACAGCATGTGTGTAATTCCAACGCCTTCGGTAATCGTGTAGATGCGATCCACGGCGCGCAGCTTCACCGTTTCCTTTGCGCCCGACGGCCAATGAATCTCCGCCGTACCTGGGTCCGTTGCGTCGCCCAGGCCAAAGTGCAGGCGCTGATCGTTGGCTGAGATATAACTGCCGCTGCTCATCACATCATCGCGCTGGCGCATGCCATTGGCTTTGAGATACACGGTCGCGCACATCGCATCGCGCGAGCTCTTTCCGCTGCCCACCAGCTTCAGCTCGACCCAGTGGTGATGATCGGGATTCACATTCCGCAGCAGCACCGCAGGCCCGTCGATCGGGTTGATCACTACATCGATCTTGCCGTCATTGAAGAGATCCCCAAATGCCGCGCCCCGCCCCGGAATCACATCAGCAAGCCCCGTTCCGATCACCGGAGGAACAGTCTCGAATTTGCCATTCGCCAGATTGCGAAACAGCAGCGGCCTCTGTGCGTAACTCGTGCCCCAGTCATGATCTCCGGCGTCAGGATAGACGTGCCCGTTGACCATGAAGATATCTCGCCAGCCATCGTTGTCATAGTCCACAAAGGCATCGCCCCAGCCAAGAAACGGAATGCCCGTCTGCGCAATGCCCGCGCGATAGCTCACATCGGTAAAGTCAGTGCCTCCGTCGTTGTGAAAGAGCACTTTATAGTCATCTGAAAAATCGGTATCGATGATCGACAAATTACCCGTATTGTCATAATCGCCGACGCCCAGGCCCATCGACGCAACCTCGCGCCCGTCCTTATTCACCGCAAAGCCCGAAACATAACTATCATCTTCAAATGTCCCGTTGCCCTTATTGATGTAGAGATAACTCGCCACCGAGTCATTCGCCACCAGCAGGTCTGGCTTCCCATCGCCATTCAAATCCACAAAGATCGACGTAAATCCATAGTAGTTATTCGGATCGTTGACACCCGCTTTGACGCTGACATCACTGAATGTGCCGTCGCCGTTATTATGAAAGAGATGATCCGGCTCGCCCTTCAGTCCGCGGGGCCCGCACATCCCCACCACGCCGCGAAACTTGCATTGCGCATAACCCACTATCTTGTTGCCGCTTATGGGAAGACTGCTGCGGTCAAAATGAATATATCCGGAAATGAATAAGTCCAGCCTGCCGTCCCCGTCGTAATCCCCCCAACTCACACCCGCCGACCAGTTACCCAGAGTTATGCCGGCCTTCTCCGCCACATCGGTAAATGTCCCGTCGTGGTTGTTCCGATACAACCGATTTTTGCCGTAGTTCGTAACCGCCATATCCGGCCAGCCGTCGTTGTCAAAATCCCCAACGGCCACTCCAAATCCCCAGCGATCGTTCGTAACATGGGCCTTCTCCGCTACATCAGTAAACGTCCCATCGTGGTTATTACGAAATAACGCAGCGTGTGGCGGCGTCTCCTTTCCATCCAGCGCATCAAAGGTTGACCCGTTCACTAAATAGATATCCAGCCAGCCATCGTTGTCGTAGTCGATCAGGCCAACCCCGGAGCCATCCGCGTCAAGAATGTACTTCTTGTCCGGCGTCCCCATCACATGCGACCAGGTCGCAATGCCCGACTGCTTTGAGATATCCGAAAAGACCACAGGCCCGGTAGGCACAAATCCACCCGCCGTAATCGGCCGGTGCTCGGAGTCATAGATCGCCTTGGCCGCGACGCCGGTCGAGTTGCCAGAACTCATTCCGGAGCTTGTGCCTGACGGTGGCGTCTGCTGCGGTGGCGCCTGCTGAGCCGCCAGAGCCTGCGCGCCAGCATTCACCGCCGGACCCGCCACCAGGACAATGCACAGTAACCCTGCAAGGCTCCTGCGGAGCATGCAAAACAAAAATTGGAGATCGTGCAACCGTATCCCTCCGAGGCAAAGTGTACCGTATTGGATAGAGCGCTGGTCTGTCCCACCCGGCAGTGCACCGCAACCCCACACTTGCATAGACGCGGCGGAACAGTTAGTTTGATGGCACATCGACGCGAACGACAATTCGGGCCAAACCGCATGCGCCACAAATCGGTTGCCCATACCGGAGGACCACATCCATGACCACAACCGTTCCGTCTCCAATCTCGCCGGCCAACACGGTAACCGCGCCAGCAGCCAGCCCAATGCGCAGGCTCCTCTCTCTCGACGCGCTGCGCGGACTCACCATTGCTTTTATGGTCATGGTCAACAACAACGGCAGCGACGGCGCATGGCCCTTCATGAAGCACGCCGACTGGAACGGCATGACCGCCACCGATCTCGTCTTTCCTACCTTCCTCTTCGTCGTCGGCGTCTCCATCGTCTTCGCCTACGAGGCCCATCTGGCCAAGGGCGCCACCCGCGCACAACTCGCCTGGCAGACCGTCCGCCGCGCCGCAATCCTCTTCTGCTTCGGCCTCATCGTCAACGGCTTCCCCTACTTCCACCTCGGCACACTACGCATCTACGGCGTGCTGCAACGCATCGCCATCTGCTACCTCATCGCCGGCCTCTTCTATCTCTGGGATCGCCGTTGGCAGAGCAAAGTCGTCGTGCTCGTCGTGGCACTGGTGGGCTACTGGATCCTGATGCGCTGGGTTCCCGTACCCGGCCTCGGCGTACCCGGCCGCGATATTCCCTTCCTCGACAAAGACGCCAATCTAGTCGCCTGGCTCGATCGTCACCTGCTCCCTGGTCGCCTTTATGAAGGCACGCGCGATCCCGAAGGCCTGTTAAGCGACTTGCCCGCGCTCGGCACAGCACTGCTCGGCGTGCTCACCGGCATCTGGCTCCGCAGCAAACACACGCTTCATGGCAAGGCAGCCGGGCTCGCCGCCGGAGCCGCCACATGCCTGGCAATCGGCTCGCTCTGGGCCTTCTCTTTTCCGCTGAACAAAAAACTCTGGACCAGCTCCTACGTCCTCGTCGCAGCCGGCATCGCGACAGCACTTCTCGCGCTCTTCTTCTGGATGATCGAAGTCCATAACTGGCGTGGCAAATGGACGTGGCCGCTGCTCGTCCTCGGCTCAAACTCCATCTTCATGTACATGGTGTCTGAGCTGATTGGCGGCCTTCTCAACTTCGTTCCGCTCACGGAAAACGGGCATCACATCAACCCGCTCGGCTGGCTCTTCGTCCACGGCTTCTCGCGCATCCCCAATGCAGGGCTCGCATCCTTCGCTTATTCGTTCTTCTATCTCTCTCTCTGCTTCATCCCCACGTGGATCCTCTACCGCAAGCGCATCTTCCTCAAGGTCTAGGCCCAGGCGAACTCAATGAGCGCTTTCAAGAGTAAGAATAGTCGGAGACGAGAAGGCATGAAACTAGGTCTGCTCGTTCCGCTGGCGGCATTGCTTGTACCTCAACTGAGCGCAGGCCAGATTCCGGGTATTCAAACATCCGAGGTTGTTCAGACTGGTACGGCATGGGAAGAGGTAGTTAAGAATGTGAGCGGAAGCCCCATTGTCACCTTGCATGCGACCTTTCACTGTTTGACTACAAACGGCCTTCGCATAACAGACGAAAATGGCAGTCACGACTCTCTCTATCAGTTCAGCCGCGACCGCGATATTCCCTCGGGTGACAGCGTCGTTGTCCGCGTGTCAGGTAACAATTATGGCCAATGCTCCGGCGGGGTAGACGCCGTGATCTTCTCGGACGGCCACAGTGAAGGGCACAGCGAAGAGATAGCCAACATCTACGTACATCGTCGCGGTCTTCAGAAGGGACTGCAGTTTGCAATACCGATTTTAGATTCGATAGCAGCCGGTCGAGTGACGACACAGGATGCCATCGCGGCTCTCGATAAACGCAGTAGTTCCGTGGCCATCGATATGACCCGAAGCGGGAATGATAGGAGTGGCGAAGCCATGGTATGTAGTCTGGTGCTCTCTAACCTGCGCCGGCAATCCGATTTCAGCACGCCGCCCGACTTTCGTCGAAGCCGCCAGCCACGAGTCGAGGACCTTGCGAAAGCAAAGAATCTTCCGCTGGAGCAGGCCCTTGCCGTTGTGCTATCGAACAGATACAGGGAATGGCTCGCTGCACTGGAAGGACACACCGAGCCTCCTGCAACCTTCAGGATTAGCCTTCAGCACTACCGAACCTCAAAGCTCGTCTCCGCCGAGGCAAGCGAGCTGCCACCCACAAACACCTTGTATGTCGTAGGCTCAACTATCCGCTTGCTCTCAACGTTGTAGAAGCTAAGTTCGTCAAAGCCCAGCGGAAACTCCACATGCTTCGACTCACCCGGAGCCAGCGTCACCCGCGCAAATCCCTTCAGCTCACGCAACGGCTGCTCCACTGACGCCGAAGTATTGCGGAGATACAACTGCACCACCTCGGTCCCCGCCACACTGCCCGTATTTCGAACATCGACGCCCACAGTCAATGCCGCAGCACGTCCCGCAGGTGCATCCTTAACAGCGATCTGCGCCTTGTCCACCACCGGCTTGCCATAACTGAACCGCGTATAACTCAGCCCCCAGCCAAACGGAAACAGCGCCGAGTTCTCTTCATCCAGATACCGCGACATGAACTTCTCCGCTGCATTCGCAGGCAGCTGGCTCAGATCGCCATGCGCTGGTCGGCCCGTCGGCATCTGCGCGTAGTAGAGCGGCTCCTGTCCTACAGCGCGTGGAAAGCTCGTTGTCAGCTTGGCCGATGGATTCACATCGCCAAAGAGCACATCAGCCACTGCGTGCCCGCCCTCAATTCCCGGAAACCACGCCTCCACAATCGCAGGAATATGCGTGCCGGCCCACTTGATCTCACTCGGCCGCCCGGTAAACAGCACCAGCACCACCGGCTTGCCTGTCGCCGCTACAGCCTCCAACAATTGCTCCTGATTACCCGGCAGATCCAGCCGCGTGCGGCTCGAAGCTTCGCCCGTCATCCAATCCGCGCTCTCACCCAGCGCCAGAATCGCCACATCCGCCTTCTTCGCCGTCTCTACCGCCTCGGCAATCGTCTTCGTATCGTCGCCTACGGCTTCCTGCTTCGGAGCCATTGCCGGCTGTTGGTCGATAAACTGTGCATGCTGAATCACCTCTTCATCCTTGCCCGAAAGCACCCCGCATCCAACGGCATACAGCAGCTTGTCACCAAGCCGTTCCTGCAATGCCTGTCGCAGTGAAACAACAAACTTCGGATCGCCCAGTGCACCCCACGACCCGAGCATGTCCTTCGCCGAATCCGCCAATGGCCCAATCAGCGCCACCGTCTTCGCCTTCTTCGACATTGGCAACAGAGCGCCAGTACCTTCCACCGCATCATTCTTCAGCAGAACAATCGTCTCAGCCGCTACCGCCCGTGCCTGTGTCCTGTTCTCTGCTGTCGGTTGATAAACCGGTGTCGGCTCGTTATACGGATGCTCGAAGAGACCCAGTGCAAACTTCACTCGCAGAATCCGCCGCACTGCCTCATCCAGCACCGCCTCCGGAATCGCACCCGACCGTATCTGCGCCGCCAGCGTCGTGCCGTAGAGATTGCCCTCCATGTCCATGTCAACGCCCGCCACCAGCGCCTTGCGCGCCACCGTAGCTCCATCCGGCCCGATCGAGTGATTCAGCAGCTCCGCCACCGCTCCCCAGTCGGAAACCACAAGGCCGTCAAAACCCCATTCCTTGCGCAGAATCTGCGTCAGCGTATAAGGATTCGCCGTACCCGGCACACCATTGATCGAGTTGAAGCTGCTCATCACCGTCGCCGCGCCTGCGTCCACCGCCGCGTGATACGGAGGCAGATACACTTGGCGCAGTGTAATGTCGCTCATGTCCGTCGCGTTGTAATCGCGCCCCGCAATCGCTGCGCCATACGCGGCAAAATGCTTCACGCTCACCGCCACTGAATCCGGTTTGGTCAGGTCGCCCTGCTGATAGCCCTTGACCCACGCCCGCGCAACCGCCGAGCCGAGATACGGGTCCTCACCCGCCGACTCCACAATGCGCCCCCATCGCGCATCGCGTGCAATATCCACCATTGGCGAAAAGACCCACGGAATGCCCTCCGCGCGCGACTCTATAGCCGAGGTCCGCGCCACGCCTTCTACCAGCTTCGGATCCCAGCTCGTCGACAATGCCAGCGGCACCGGGAATGTCGTGTGCATCCCATGAATTACATCCTGCCCAAACAAGATCGGGATATGCAGCCGCGCCTTCTCCATCGCAATGTGCTGATAGTGATTCGTCTTGTCCGCCCCATAGACATTCAGCATCGAGCCGATCTTGCCCTGCTGCGTGAGCTCGTCATAGCTCACCTTTGCGCCAGCAGGTCCGGTCGCAAAGCCCGCAGCATACTGCACCGTCTGCCCAATCTTCTCCTCCAGCGTCATCTGCTTCAGCAGCTTCTCCACACGGGCATTCAACTCCTTGCTTGCCAGTTGCGAATTGGGAGCAGCCTGCGCAAAGGCCACAGTCACAGAAAAACCGATAGAGAATACCGCCGTCACGCACAACAGCGCGGCCGAAACAAGTGAGAGGTTAAACGTTTTTTTCATGGCGAAGCCATACTATACCTTCGCTGCCCGGATGAACCAGACTCTAAACGCAAATTTTGCGCAATCGATTGCTGTACCCATTACAGAAGCCACCACACTGGGTACCCCATCTCTCCATACGTCCTTTGACAGGAGATGTGGGCCTCAATCGTGCAAAGCACGATCCGGCCATTCGCGCCGGATGTTATCCTTCCCTCCAATCCTTAAGAGGAGCATCCCATGCGCCCATTCCGCACCCTGGCTATAGCCCTGCTTGCCGTCTCATGCACTTGCCTTGCCACCGCACAAACTATTCAGATCAACCGCGAAAACAAGACCATCGCCATCAGCACCACCGACGAAGCCACAGTCTACGCCGTCTTCGCAATCGAGTAAGCCTGACAGATCAACCGAAAGACCGCGATCGGCCATGTTATCGTGGTCCATCATGAAACCCCACTCCGGCCTTTGCCGCTGCGCCAGGCCGCGAAGGACTAGTCGCAATGAGCGGACCCGCCAACAGCTTATGGAGTTATGTCGAGCATTTTCTGACCTGGCTGGATGAAGCATCCCATACGCCGGGTGGCGAAGTCACGATCAAGTTTCTGGTCGAGTTGTCGCTCGGCGGTCTGGGCGTACTCTCCTTTGAAGTCGGCCGCCACATCAAGCACAACTGGCGAAAGATCGTCGTCAACCTCAAGCAACATCTATCCGGTTGGAAACTGGTCCTGCTCTGGATCGACGTAGATAACACCACAGCACAACGCATCGCAAATCGACTCAGGAAAAATCTTCCTTACGTTCATGTACAGCTATTGAATGCCCCTCACGAAATCCTGCTCTACCCGCTGACTCCTTCCGTCGTTGAAGCTGTCGCTCTTATCAGCACGGATGTGACCAAGCTTTCCTCTGACGACAGAATCCGCGAAGAGATAGAGAGGAATCTGGAGCACTACATCCTGAAAGGTGGCGGCCTAGTCGCCGGACACGACCTCATCTACAGGCGCACCCGGAACACCAGGTTGATACGCGCCTTTGGTATCGAAAAAGTTAAGTTCGACTCAAATAGAACGACGCCCGTTCGCTACGAGAAAACAGCCATCGGCGCAAACCATCCGCTTTCCCGCAGGCTTCCAGACACATTCAGTCTCGACGACGGTGAAGTGCTTCTGATCACCTGGAAGAATGACGCACAAGTACAGGTTCTCTTCCAGGAAGCAGGCACAACAGGCCCGCAGCGCGGACTTGTCGCGACTCGCGAATACGAAGGCGGCCGCCTGGTTTGGATGAACAGCGCCGATCATGGCGAGGAGCTCGCCAAAAGCATCGCGACTCCCACCGATCAATACATCGACCTGCTCGCGGCATCCATTCAGTGGGTTACGCAGCTCAAACAATTGGCTCCGGGCGCGCCATTAATTGGAGCGCATCGAGGCGCGAGTGCCTATGGCGGTGAGAATACCCTGCGAGCCTTTCAGGTTGCGATCGATCTTGAGGCTGACTTCATCGAGTGCGATATCCGGCGCACCCAGGATGGAGTCCTCGTTCTTCACCACGATGCAGCCGTCGGCGAAAACACCGCAAACAGCTTGATAATCGCAGACAAGCCGTTCGCAGAGTTACAAAGTCGCGCAACAGCGTTGAAGAGACCCCTCGCCACTCTGGAAGAGCTACTCATTCTCGCCACGGGACATATTCAGCTTGACCTTGAGCTGAAGGTGACAGGCTATGAAGAGGAAATTGCCGCAATGCTGAAGCAACACGAATGGCCCCCTGATCAATTCGTAGTTACATCTTTCCTCGAATCGGCGCTCATCCGTTTCAAAGAGTGTTATCGCGAGGCTAAGTGTGGCCTCCTGATTGGCGAAAGTAAGTGGAAATGGTTAAGGGACTGGTATCCGGAAGCTCGACTTCGGCGAACCGGCGCTGATTTTGTAGCAGCAGCAGATCGTCTCGTCAGATTCGGCTTTGCGCGCCGCCTCTCCCGTAAGCATTACCCCGTCTGGGTCTGGACGGTAAACGACTCATTGAGAATGTCAAAACTTCTGCGTACCCCCGGCGTTGAAGGAGTCATTTCAGATTTTGTCTACGTCGCCAAACAGGAGCAGTCAAAAGCACGTCGCCTCTAGGCTTGGCAGCGCCTCACGCTGCATCGCGTAACTCCCTCTCTGCGCCGTTTGTTTCGTCGGACAGGTGTTTTCGAATAATCTAGGACCACGATGCCTCACTCTGATGTCGACTGGTGTATCCGTATCGCTCGCGAAGACGACATCCCCGCGCTCCACGCACTCATCGAAGCTTCAATACGGGGCCTGCAGGCGGGCGACTATTCCCCCGCGCAGATCGAAGGCGCCATCGGCACCGTCCTTGGACTGGACACCCAACTCATCCGCGACGAAACCTACTTCCTCGTCGAAATTCAGGGCCAGCCGGCACCAGTCGCGTGCGGCGGATGGTCCAAACGCAAGACCCTCTTCGGCAGCGACGGCGCATCCATCCGCGAACCCGAACTCCTCAACCCCGCCACAGACGCAGCCAAAGTCCGCGCCATCTTCGTCCATCCCGGCTTCGCCCGCCGCGGCCTCGGCACCCTCATCCTCGCCCACGTTGAAGCAGCAGCCCAAGCCGCCGGCTTCCGCCGCTTCGAGATGGGCTCTACCCTCACTGGCGTGCCGCTTTACCGCCTCAAAGGCTACGTCGAAGTCGAGCGTATCGCCGTCCCCCTCACCAACGGCGAGACTCTACCCGTTGTCAGAATGGTCAAAGCAGCGCCGTGATTGTCAGCTTCCGAATTACTCGCGATCCGCAGGCACTGAGTCCGGTGCAAGCAGAACTATCTTTCCAATTCCGCCTTTTTCTCCGAGCACGTGAGCCTCAGCCACGTCGCGCAACGGCATCCGGCGGCCGATAGGCAAAACGAACTTGTCATCGCGCACGTCATCCGCAAACTCACGCACCTTCGAAGGATCAGGCCGCGCCTGCACACGCGTAATCTTCACCGCCGGATGCTGCGCGGCTGCGTCCTCCGCCAGCGTAGAGGCATAGCCAAACGAGCCTCCCTGCCGAATCTTCCCCATCAGCTTCGCTGCTGCGTCACCACCAATGGTGTCTGCAATCGCGTCCACTAACCGGAAACCCTCAATGGCTTCGTCGTCATCAACCGCCAGCACACCGGCCACTCCGAGCGAGCGGGCAGCCTCGATGTCCTTTCGGCGAACGCCGGCGATAACCTGTGCGCCAATCTTCTTGGCCGAATGCACCGCGGCGCGACCCACGCTGCCCAGCGCTCCCGTCACCAGCACAACCTGCCCCTTTTGAACGTTCGCCGCATGGCGCACAAGCTGGTCACCGGTGAGCGCAATCAGAGGAATCGCTGCTGCGTCTGCAAGATTCACGCCATCCGGCACGTGAGTCACGTCAGAATCGTCCACGGCCACCAATTCGGCATACGTGGCATTCGACAAAGCCATCACGCGGTCTCCGGGCTTGAAGTGTTTCACATTTGCGCCCACCGCCCGCACCACGCCACTCACATCGCGTCCAAGAATCACCGGCAACGACAAGGGAATATCTTTCTGTCTCTTTCCGGAACGCACTTTCCAGTCAATCGGATTGACGCTCGCAGCGGCTGCCGCAATCAACACGGTATCTCCGCTAACCTGCGGTTCAGAAACGTGATCTTCAAATATCAGCTTCTCAGGACCACCGTACTCGTGCAGCACCACTGCCTTCATCTCGCATCTCCCTGTCCACCACTACACCACTACACCAGCTTAGCCCTGCGGCATGGGGATCACGCCAAGCTGCTGCATCAGGCTCAGATCGTTCATCAGGATGCGGCTGTCGGCCATCATGCCTTCTTCCAGCCGGTCGATCACAACGCCATTTACCTTTACATGCCTGCCCGTAGCGGGAATACCCAGAAAGGCGCCCTGGTGCGTTCCAGTCCAGTGGAACCGCGTCACGACCTTCTCACCTTCCGCGACCATCTCATCAATCACCCAGTGCATATCCGGAAACGCGCCCTGAAGGAGACCGATTAACTCCTTCAGGCCTTCGCGTCCCGGCCGTTGCCCGGGAAACGGATCGAGCTCAACAAAATCGCTCTGGACGAGAGCGTCTGCCCGCTCCAGCCGTCCCTGGTTGATCACCTCTTCAACAAAATTCCGTATCACTTGCTTATTTTCGTTCGTTGACATGTTTTTTCTCCGCGTTCGGGTTCCGTGTTCGGGTTCTGCGCTGCGCGCATTTCTCTCCGCC